>OJAI01000175.1_pt1 | contig 47045 bp, 41 predicted proteins | sample 1588891 | NCBI WGS metagenome assembly OJAI01 (sample SAMN03283255) | human gut metagenome | biome: human-associated habitat; material: feces | host: Homo sapiens | place: USA | collected 2013 | reverse complement strand
GCGAGCTTATATCCCCATAAATAAATTTAGGGGCTTTACGCTCGCATTTGGTAATATGATTAGTATATTACTAGGATAAGAAAAATACAATATAAAAAGCCACAGAAAACTGTGGCTTTAGATTAAATTTTAATTAAAATTAATTGAATTAATGAACTAACTAACTTTAGCTTTGCTATTTAATTTAGCTTTACATTCTGCGCAAGTGCCATAGAAGTAAAATTGATGACGATGAACATCATAAGAAGATTGACTAGCAACTTCTTCTACACATTTAGCAAAATCGATCATGATATCATCAACTCTGCTACATTCAGTACAGCAGATATGAGCATGAGAGCTAGTGTTTGCGTCATAACGGAAAGAATCTTCACCGACATTTAAGATATTGATTAATCCGATTTCGTGTAAAATATCAACAGTTTTGTAAATAGTAGCCAAACTCATTGTAGGGTAATAAGGTTGCAATTTATTAAATATCATTTCAGCATTAGGATGTGCTTTAGTGTTACATAATGCGTTATAGATTGCCAAACGTTGTGGCGTTACTTTGAAACCTTTTTTTCTTAAGAGCTCAGTCACTTTTTTATTATCTAACATGGCTGTATCGCCCCTTCCAAAAATAGTTATTAATAATAATTGTTATTAAAATAGAAAAATTATCCAAAAACTATAATTCTATTCTAAAAGAAAAATAAATCCTTGTCAATAGTAAAGGGTGCTATATATAAGCTTTAAGAAGATTTTTTATAAAAATTATTAAATAGTTAAATAAAATTATAGGGTAGAAATAATTATATAATATATGAAAACTGTCTCTTTTAAAATTTTTGGTAGATATGATATAATTTAGAAATAATGTAGATTTGTAATAAATTTTATTAATAAAATTTATTGATTAGCTAATATTTTAATTTAGAGATTGTTAGGAGTGTGATATATTTGCACATGAGTTTTACTATAATGATGGCTTTAGTAATGGCTGTTATCGCTTGTAGTAGTATTTTATTAGCAAAGGAATATATTTCCGCTAATGTTTATAAATCTGCGAGAAAAAAATTAATCATTATTAATTTAGTAGCTATTGTGGGTTTTGCAGTATTATATCCTAAAATATTAGATTTTGAATATACTTCAATTCTCATAAAATTAGTTGTAATGTGGTATGTATTGCAAGTCTTTTTATCCATTATAGCTTTATTGGTGAAGATTTTCCGCTTAATTTATGAAAAAACAAGTGGCACTAAAGTTGATGAAAGCAGACGTAGATTTTTACATGGCGTTGTTTGGGTGCCTGCTATTTCAGCTACTTTATATGGTGGTTTATACGAAAGCCGTAATATAGAATTTGTAGAACAAGATATAGATTGTAGTGCATTTCCTAAATTAAATGGCTTGAAAATAGCTCATTTAACGGATGTACATTTGGGAAATTTCTTCTCAGTTAGACAGTTTTATGAGATTTTAAATGAAATAGCACATAAAGCTCCAGATATGCTCGTCATCACGGGTGATGTTTTTGATAGTGGCAAGATAAATGATGAAGCTATCAAGATATTAAATGCTTTTACACCGTATTTTCCTTTTGGCGTTTATTTTTGCTGGGGTAATCATGAACATATACGTGGTATAGAACATCTACAAGAAGCTTTAAGTAAGACAAATATCAAAATCTTAAATAATCAGTCCGTAAAGATTTTAAGTGGAGATAAACCTTTATATCTTTTAGGCGTGGATTATGTAGATGAAAGAGGCGGACAAGAGTCTGCTAATATGCGAGAACAGTATTTACAAAAAGCTTTAAAAGATGTACCAGAAGATGCTTATAAGATATTGCTTGCTCATCATTCTATTTTTATAGATGAGGCTTTTAAACATAATATAAATTTGACTTTAACAGGTCATACACATGGAGGACAATTTGCTTTTTTAGGTATACCTATTATTCCTATGTTTAAGTACATGCGTGGAAGATTTGAGCAGAATAACTCCATTGGTTATGTAAGCAATGGTGCAGGCAGTTGGTTCCCTTATCGCATTGGTTGCCCACCAGAAGTTACTTTCTTTAATTTTAAAGCTTAAAAAATATCATATTGTATTTTGAAATTTTGAAGATTTTGGGGTGATATGATGAACGATATAGCAAAAATGCAAGACCTTTGGCAAGAAATGAGTTCATGGATGACAACATATATGAAATCTTTTTATTTGCCAGAAGCAGCAAAGACAGCAAAATCTCATTTGGAGATAAAATCGGACAAAACGATATTTTTTGACGATGCTCAAATCGTAGATGGCATAATATTAAAAGAAAAACATACATGGAAAGTAGTAAAAAACTGCGAAAATTTGGCTAAGCATTTGAATTTAAATGAACATGATAGTTTGTTAGCTAAAATGATAGGTTTATTCCATGATGTAGGTCGCTTTTATCAGTTCACAGTATATCGCACCTTTAATGATGCCTTATCTGAAAATCATGCTAAATTAGGTCTAAAAGTTATAAAGGATTTACCTTTTATGACTAAATTAGATAAAGAAGATTTAGCGACTTTAAAATTTGCCATAGGTAATCATAATGCTAAAGAAATAGCGCCTACAGAAAATCAAAGGCATTTAGCTTTTGCTAAATTAATTCGCGATGCTGATAAAATAGATATTTATCGCGTATTAAAACCATTTTTAGGACCTACAGATGGTACAGGTTGTAGCCCTGACTTTGTGGATTTATTTGTAGCAGGCAAGCAATGTGATTACACAAAAATGAGAACACAAGATGATAGAAAACTTGTGCGTTTGATGTGGGTATATGATGTATATTTTGCATGGTCATTACAGCAGATTGTAGAACAAAATTATATTGAAGATATAATCAACAATCTAGTTCAAGATGAAAAAATGATGCAAGGTATTACTCGTTTGCGCAATTATATCCAAGAAAAACTACAAACGAAAGATATTTGGCAAGGTTAAAGCTGACAAATAATAGTTTATCATGATATCATATAAGATAAACTATAATTTGATAAAAGAAGGGGAAAAAATAATGGCAGAATTAATGGCTTCTAATTTTGTGCATAATGCTATTGATGAAGATTTAAAAGAAGGTAAATACACTGAGGGAATACATACACGTTTTCCTCCAGAACCAAATGGATATTTACATATTGGACATGCAAAATCCATATGCTTAAATTTCGGTACAGCTCAAAAATATAATGGTCTTTGTAACCTTCGTTTTGACGATACTAATCCAGTAAAAGAAGATGTAGAATATGTAGATTCTATTCAAGAAGATGTAAAATGGTTAGGTTTTACATGGAAAGATAGAAAATATTACGCTTCTGATTATTTTGAAAAACTCTATGATTATGCAGTAGAGTTAATCAAAAGAGGTAAAGCTTATGTAGATGATTTAACTGCTGATGAAATCCGCGAATATCGTGGTAATTTGACTGAAGCTGGTAAAGAATCTCCATATCGCAATCGTAGTGTAGAAGAAAACTTAGATTTATTTACACGCATGAAAAATGGTGAATTCGCTGATGGCGAAAAAGTTTTACGTGCAAAAATCGATATGGCTTCACCTAATATTACTATGCGTGACCCAGTTATCTATCGTATAGCGCATATTTCTCATCATCGTACAGGTGATGCATGGTGCATTTATCCAATGTATGACTTTGCTCATCCATTATCTGATGCTATCGAAGGTATTACACATTCTATCTGTACTTTAGAATTTGAAGATCATCGTCCACTTTACGATTGGCTTTTAGATAGTCTTGGTTTTGACGTAAATACACGTCCACGTCAGATTGAGTTTGCTCGTTTGAATATCACAAAAATGGTTATGAGTAAACGTAAACTTCGCCAATTAGTAGAAGGTAGTTATGTATCTGGCTGGGACGACCCACGTATGCCGACTATCTCTGGTCTTCGTCGTCGTGGTTATACAGCAGCAGCAATTCGCGATTTTTGTGAACGCATTGGCGTAGCTAAGGCAAATAGCTTAGTAGATGTAGCAATGCTTGAACATTGTGTGCGTGAAGATTTAAATGCTCATGCAAACCGTATCATGGCAGTGCTTGACCCTATTAAAGTAGTAATCACAAATTATCCAGAAGATAAAACAGAAATGCTTGCTTGTGAAAACTTACCAAATACAGATGCTAAACATTATATGCCATTTAGCCGTGAAATTTATATTGAACGTGAAGACTTCATGGAAGAAGCACCAAAGAAATTCTTCCGCTTAAAACCAGAAGGCGAAGTTCGTTTGAAAAATGCTTATATCATTAAATGTGAAAAAGTTATAAAAGACGAACAAGGAAATATCGTAGAACTTCATTGTTCATATGACCCAGATTCCAAAACTGGTGGTAAAACAGCAGGACGTAAAATCAAAGGTACTATTCATTGGGTAAATGCTTCTACAGCTTTAGATGCACAAGTTCGCCTTTATGATTATTTATTAAATGATGAAGAAGGAGCAGTAAATGGAGATTTCATCGCTTCTTTAAATCCAAACTCTTTAGTAGTATTAGATAATTGTAAAGTAGAACCAAGTGTAAAATGGGCAGCACCTGGTACAAAATTCCAGTTCTTACGTCAAGGTTATTTCTGCGTAGATAAAGATAGCACAATGGATAATTTAGTATTCAATCGTGTAGTAGGTCTTCGTGATACATGGTCCAAAGTTGCTAAAAAAGGATAATTATAATTAATTATAGATAGAGATAATAAAAAAGGGGAAAATAAAAAAATAAAGTGAGGTTTATTCATGGATTTAACAGCTTGGATTGCACTTGCCATTTTCATGGTAGTGTACGTGTTCATCGTTTCGGAGAAAATTCACCGAACTGTAATTGCCCTAACTGGTGCAATGCTCATGATTGTATGTGGTATTTTAACTCAGGAGATGGCTATTCACCATATCGACTTTAATACTATCGGTCTTTTAGCTGGTATGATGGTAGTTGTAAATATCACAGGTGAAACTGGTTTATTTAATTATCTAGCAGTTTGGTCAGCTAAAAAAGTAAAAGCAGAGCCACTAAAATTATTAGTAGCATTATCTTTTTTAACTGCAATCTGTTCTGCATTCTTAGATAACGTAACAACAGTATTATTGACAGTGCCACTTACTTTCAGTATTACAAGACAGTTAAATGTACCAGTAAAACCATTCTTAGTAGCACAAATTTTGGCTTCTAATATCGGTGGTACATCAACACTCATCGGTGACCCACCAAACATCATGATTGGTAGTGCCGTACCAGAAATGGACTTTATGGCATTTCTTACAAACTTATCTGGTGTATGTATAGTTACTTTTATTGTTACAATTGCAATATTATTATTCCTCTATCGTAAACAATTAGTTACAACAGATGAATTAAGAGCAAAAGTAATGGCTATGGACGAACGCCAAGAAATCAAAGATTCTACATTGCTTAAAAAATGTTTAGTAGTATTAGCTATGATCATCGTTACATTCACAATGCATGCTCAATTGCATTTAGAATCTGCAACAGTAGCACTCACAGGTGCATGTATTTTGATGCTCATCAGTATGGCTAGATATGAAAAGAAAATTGCCAATGTATTAAGTCATATAGAATGGTTAGCAATCTTCTTCTTTGCAGGCTTATTCATCTTAGTAGGTGGATTAGTAGAAACAGGCGTAATCAAATTATTAGCAGAAAAAGTATTAGAGATAACAGCAGGAGATTTAACAAGTACGACAATGCTTATCTTATGGCTAAGTGCGATAGCTTCTGCATTTATTGATAATATACCATTCGTAGCAACTCTCATACCGATGATCAAAGATATGGGAGCAATGGGAATGACAAATCTAGAACCATTATGGTGGGCATTATCATTAGGCGCATGTCTTGGTGGAAATGGAACACTAATAGGTGCAAGTGCTAACGTAGTAGTAGCAAGTATGGCAGCAATCCATGGAGAAAAAATCTCCTTTGCTAAATACTTTATGGTAGCTTTCCCAATTATGATTTTATCTATTATTATAAGTAGCATTTACTTATATTTATTCTATCTATAATTTAACAAAAATATTAAAATAAAAAGCCCTTTACTAAGTTATTATCATTTAACATAGTAAAGGGCTTTTTATGTTCATAAATCTTTATTTACTTTTCTTTGGTGGGCAAAGAAAAGTAACAAAAGAATACCCACCGCAGATAAAATTTTAGTTTTGAAAATAATTATCACTTCATACAACGCTTAGAAACTCGCTTCGCTCAAACATTCAGACTAAAAACGTATTCAGCGATAATTATTTTCAATAACCTTAGGTTACCACTAAAATTTTATAATGCGGAAAAATATAATACCAAATATTTCCCGCATTTTAGTATTTTTTACGGTAGCCATAGGCTATTGGTAAAGATAAAAATAGGACTACGGTGTTAGTTCTACTGTTTGAGCGAAGCGAGTTTAGAACGTTGTTGACATATTTTTATCTTTGCCAAAGTAAAAAGTGCGTGAGCGGGTGGTTTCTTTGGTTCGTTTCTTTGCCATCAAAGAAATGAACATCTCTATGACATCAAAGAAATGAACATTTATTTAAATATTGCTATGTTTTACAGAATCAAAGATATCTGTGATTTCTTTAGATGGTGCTTTATCAAGTTTGCTACCGATAATGATAGCTAAAGAGGATAAGATAAAGCCTGGAACGATTTCATAGAGTTGTAAGATTGGATATACAGTTGCGATATCTAATAAGGTGATTTGTTTCCAAACAAGAACAGTGATACCGCCGACAATCATACCTGCTAAGATACCATTTCTTGTAGTGCGACGCCAGAAGAGAGAGAATAATAAAGCAGGGCCGAAAGTAGCACCAAAACCTGCCCAAGCGTAAGCAACGATATTTAAAATGGAGTTATTAGGGTCAAGACCAAGAGCGATAGCTATCAAGGCGATACCGATTACAGATAAACGAGTAACAAGTACTAATTCACGAGGATTGATATCTTTATGAATGAATTGTTTATATAAGTCTTGAGCTACAGCGGAAGCACCTACTAATAATTGAGCGGAAGCTGTGCTCATGATAGCTGCAAGTACAGCGGAAAGTACGATACCAGCCCAGAATGGACTAAATAAATGGTCAGTCATAACGAGGAATACTGTTTCAGAATTAGTGCCATTGAGTGGTGTAGTTAAATAAACACTACCAACCATACCTACACATACAGCAGCAGTAAGAGAGATTACTACCCAAGTCATAGCAATACGAGTGGCTTTTTTCAATTCACTAGAAGAAGTGATAGCCATGAAACGCACTAAGATATGAGGTTGACCAAAATAACCAAGACCCCAAGCAAGTAGAGAAATCAATTCTAATACTGTAGTATAAGAACCATCTGGTTTTGTGAATGGATTGAAAAATTCTGGATTAGTGATGCTGATAGCAGTATATGTATCACCAAATCCCCCTAATGTGAAAGCTGCAGCAATAGGGACGATTAAGATAGCGAAGAACATCATTACGCCTTGGATAAAGTCAGTCCAACAAACGGCTAAAAATCCCCCTACAAAGGTATAAAAGACGATAACGAAAGCACCAAGACAAAGAGCATATTCATAAGGAATGCCAAAAATAGTGTTAAATAATTTACCGCCAGCTACAAATCCAGAAGAAGTGTAGATGATGAAGAAGATTAAAATAAAGATTGCCATGACAACACGAATTAAAGGGCTTTTATCGTGATAGCGATTTTGCAAGAAATCTGGCAAAGTAAGAGAGTTATTGGCAAGTTCTGTATATTTGCGTAATCGGCGAGCGATAAACTGCCAATTTGCCCATGTACCAAGTGCAAGTCCTACGGCAATCCAGCCAGCATTTAGACCAGCCAGATAAGCAAATCCAGGAAGGCCCATGAGCATCCAACCACTCATATCAGAAGCTTCGGCACTCATGGAAGTTACCCAAGCACCAAGTTTTCTGCCACCTAAGATGTAATCGGACATATTATGAGTGCGATAATAAAAATAAACACCGATTGCCATCATGAATAGCAAATAAAGTAAAAAAGCGACGATAATAGATATATTATCAGACATAAGATACCTCCTATTTAATTTTGATGTTTAATTATATGGTTAATATTGTATCATGATAAGCAAAATATGTACATATGTAAATGTGTATACTACAAATAATACAAATATACTATAAATAAGAAAAATATTGCAATAAATATAAGGGAGATTTACTTTGTGGATTGTATACAAAATTTTTTTGTATTTTTAATTGACAAATATAATGTCCAGTCATATAATAAAAAACATCAACAGTGATGTACATCAGAATTAAATAAAAAATTGTTGATATTATCTTGTAATTTAATAGCAAAATAAGACAAAGACGTCTTGTTAAAAGATATACAAAGCAGTATATCCTTTGACAAGGCGTTTTTTATTTTAGCAATTATTATATATTTTTGGCTTATTTTGTGATGAAGAAAGGGTGTAATTTATGAAAAAATTAGCGTCTATATTATCTATGACTGCTATGTTCATAGCGATGATGGCATCTGTGGCTTTCGCCGCTGACGATACTACAGCAGCAATAGATACAGGTGATACAGCATGGGTTTTAATCAGTGCAGCACTTGTATTTATCATGACACCAGGTCTTGCATTTTTCTATGGTGGTATGGTAAGAAGTAAAAACGTATTGAGTACCATAATGCACAGTTTCTTCATTGTAGCGATGATTTCTGTGGAATGGGTTCTTATTGGTTATGCAATGACTTTTGGCAGTGATATTGGTGGTTTTATTGGTAGCTTAGACAAAGTTGGTTTGACTGGTGTAGGCATGCAGGTAATGGCAAATGGTACAATTCCTGAACTTGCTTTTGTAGCCTTTCAGTGTATGTTTGCTATTATTACACCTGCACTTATTACTGGTGCTTTCGCAGAAAGAATGAAATTTGGTGCTTTTGTAGTATTCATCTTATTATGGGCAATCTTAATCTATAACCCTATGGCTCATTGGGTATGGGGTGGTGGCTTCTTAGCTAAACTCGGTGCCTTAGATTTTGCAGGGGGATTAGTAATTCATATTTTATCTGGTGTATCTGGTCTTACAGTATGTATTTTACTTGGCAAACGCCATGGTTATGGCAAAGTTCCAATGCTTCCACATCATTTACCAATGACTGTACTTGGTGCAGCACTTTTATGGTTTGGTTGGTTCGGATTCAATGCAGGTTCTGCTCTCGGTGCTAATGCACTTGCTGCAAATGCTTTTGTTACTACACAGGCAGCAGCAGCTATGGCGACTGTATCTTGGGTAGCATGTGAATGGATGCATCATGGCAAACCTACTATCTTAGGTGCAGCTTCTGGTTGTGTTGCAGGTCTTGTAGCCATCACTCCAGCAGCAGGTTTTGTTGCTCCACTTCCAGCTGTATTTATCGGCTTAATCGGTGGTATTGTTTGTTACTTTGCAGTAGCAGTTGTTAAAGAAAAATTCGGTTATGATGATTCCTTAGATGCTTTCGGTGTTCATGGTATCGGTGGTACATGGGGGGCTGTAGCTACAGGTTTATGGTGTTCTACAGAAATAAATCCAGCTGGTGCAGATGGTTTATTCTATGGTAGTGCAGATACTTTAATCGCTCAGTTGATTTCTATAGTAGTAGCTTATGTACTTGCTATTGTAGGTTCTTATATCTTATTTAAAGTTGTTAGTTGCTTTATGCAGGTTCGTGCAAGTGAAAATGAAGAAGTTTCTGGTATTGATATCTGTGAACATGGTGAACGAGCATACAATCAATCTATTATGAGCGCCAATACATTGCTTTCCAGTAATGCAGAAGCTTTTGCTAGTGAAAATTTTACAAAACCTGTTGATTTAAAATAATAAAATTAAAATTTAAAAATTTTAGTGGTATTATTATAAGAAAAAGAATTTATAAATTTTCATTAGTAAGGGGTAGATTTTATGCGCAAAATAACGAAAATAGAAATTATAACTCGTGCTAGTAAATTAGAAGAATTAAAAGAAGCTTTGAATAAAATCGGTGTTCAGGGTATGACTGTAAGTCAAGTATACGGCTGTGGCTTACAAAAAGGTCATACTGAAGTATATCGTGGCAAACAATATAGCGTAAATCTTGTACCAAAAGTAAAGATTGAGACAATTGTTTGTGCAGTTCCTGTAGAATTAGTTTTAGAAACAGCACGCAAAGCTTTGCAGACAGGTCATATTGGTGATGGTAAAATCTTTGTTTATGATGTAGAGAATGCTATGCGTATTCGCACAGGAACAATGGGTGATAAAGCTATCACAGATGATGAAGCATGATTAATTTCCTTCATTATAATAAGCGTAGTCAATTTGACTATATAGTATAATGAAAGAAATATCTTTATACACAAACAAGAAATATCTCTATAGATAAATAGAGATATTTCTTGGATATTTTTTAGCTTATTAAATAACTTATAAATGAATATACGAAAGAGAAGTTAGATATTGCCTAACTTCTTTTTTTTATCTTGTATAAAGTTAAAATAAATATATTTTATGCTATAATATAATATATTATCAAAATCGAGGTGTAGCTTATGTCTTTAACTGATAAAGAAATTATGGATGGCGTATTAGCTGAATTTAGCAATTTAGCAGCTATTCCACGTAAATCAAATCATGAAGAAGCGGTAAGTAATTTTTTGAAAGAACGTGCTTTATCTTTTGGTTGCAAAGTAGTTCAAGATGAAAAATTTAATTTAATCATTGATAAAGAAGCAGCAAAAGGCTGTGAAGCTTGGCCACGTGTAATCATTCAAGGTCATATGGATATGGTATGCGTAGCAGCTGAAGGTGTGCAATATGATCCACTTACAAGCCCTATTAAAATTATCAATGATGGTGAATTTTTACGTGCTGATGGTACTAGTCTTGGTGCTGATGATGGTATCGGTGTAGCAGCAGCTATGTATTTATTACAACAAGATTTCAATCATGGTCCTATTCGTGCTATTTTCACTGTAGATGAAGAACAGGGTATGACTGGGGCAAAAGCATTAGATGCTAAATATTTATTAGATGCAAAATATCTTATAAACTGTGATTCTGAAGCTTTTGATATGCTCACTTTATCTAGTGCAGGCAGTGTAAATGTTGATGCAGAGCGTCGTATTACATGGCATAAACCAGAACATCGTTCTGCTTATAAATTTGTAGTCAAAGATTTACATGGTGGTCATTCTGGTGAAGCTATTAATTGTGGTTATGCTAATGCTGTAAAAATCATTGCTCAAGCAATTAATAGCATTATGAAAAAAACAGAAATTGAACTTGCAAGTATCAGCAGTTTAAAAGCAAGAAATGTAATTCCATCAGAAGCTGAATTTGTATTCACTTCCCCACTTTCCAATGTGAAGGTATTTGATGTAGTAGTAGCTGAAATCACAGATTATTTAAAAGCTGCTTATGGCAATGTAGAAAAGAATTTCACAGTTACTTGTGTTCCTTGTGAGCTTCCAGAACGTGTAATGTCTGAAGAAGATGCAAGCAGTATTGTGGACTTCATTAATTTGAGCATGACTGGCGTGCTCAAGATGTCTCAAGTTGAAGAAGGCTTAGTAGAATTATCTGCAAATATCGGTCCTGTTGTTACTAAAGAAAATGCAGTGGAAATATCTGTATTCCCAAGAAGTGCTGTAGATGCATTGACTAGAGAAATTGCAAATATTTATATTCAATTAGGTAAACGCTGTGGTATTCGCGTTGTAAGTGGAGAACCTGCTCCTGGTTGGCCTGCAAATTCAGATAGCCAATTAAAACATGTAGTATTAGAAACTTTCAAAGAACAAAATGGTTTTGATATGAAAGCAAAATCCATTCATGCAGGTCTTGAATGTAGCTATTTCTATGCTAAAAATCCAAACTTAGATATAATTTCTATTGGACCAAACAACATAGATATTCATAGCCCAAATGAAAGATTGGAATTAAAAACATTAGTTCCTCATGTAAAATTAATTAAAGGCGTTATGGAAAAATTAGATAAATAATGGTTAATGTTCGTTTTTCTTTTGTGTAAAAGAAAAATGAACCAAAAAGAAAACCACCGCAGATAAAATTTTAGCTTTGAAAAACATTATCATTTCATACAATGCTTAAAACTCGCTTTGCTCAGACAGTTAAGCAAAAGGCGTATTCAATGATAATGTTTTTCAATAATCTTGCGATTACCGCTAAATTTTATAATGCGGAAATAGATTACGTATTATTAGAAAAATTTCCTCATAGTATAGATATTATATTTATTGTATAAGATTTATATTATGAGGATTTTTTATTATTAGTTTTTAAATAAAAAATAATAAGCAAATATTCCTCACGTTAGCAATTTTTTGGTAGCTGAAAGCTATTGGGAATTATAAAATCATATCTATGAATTTAGCTCTACTGTTTGAACGAAGTGAGTTTAGAGCGTTATAGATATGGTTTTATAATGGATAAAGAAAAATTGGTATCGGGAGGTAGAGTTCTTTTGTTACTTTTCTTGCTCATGAAAGAAAAGTAAGCATAAAAATGTAGGTGTTCATTTCTTTGGTGGCAAAGAAACGAATCAAAGAAAGCCACCGCAGATAAAATTTTAGCTTTGAAAAAATATATAGGCATTCATTTTCTTTAGTGATAAAGAAAACGAATCAAAAGAAACCACTCTCTCACGCACTTTTTATGATAACCTGATGGCTACCGTAAAAAATGCTAAAATGCGGGAGATATTTGGTGTTATTTAAGATTTCTTTTTATAAATAAGTATCTACCTATTATTTTGAAGTAAATAATATATTTTACTTATGAATGCATATATGATAATATAAGGTCAAGGTTGAACGAGATGTTAATTAAGAAACTATAAATAAGATAATTTATGAAAGAAGGCTTTATATTATGATTAGAAAAGTTCCTGTACCTACTGCTGGGGTGATGCTTGGATTGGCGGCTCTTGGCAATTTGCTTGCACCATATTCTATGATTTTGAAATATGCTTGCGGTATTAGTTCTGCGTTTTTAGGGGTGTTGTTATTTAGCAAAATTATTTTACATCCGCAGATGATGAAAAATGATTTGAATGGAAATTCTATTTTTGCCAGTGTGTTTGCTACTTTCTTTATGGCGATTATGCAACTTTGCACTTATACTTTTCCGTTTGCACCTATAGCTAGTGAAGTAGTTTGGTATGGGGCGATTTGTGGTCATTTTATGTTGATGGCGTGGTTTACTTATCGCTATATCATCAATTTTGAATTAAGAGATGTTTTTCCAACATATTTTATAGCGTATGTAGGTATTGTGGTAGCGTCTGTTACAGCACCTACTTTTAATCATCACAATTTAGGTGAATATATTTTCTGGTTTGGTTTCAGTATGTATATGATATTATTCGCTCTTGTTACTATCCGTTATTGCAGTAAACATGCAATCGCTGAACCAGCAAAACCTTTATTTTGTATCTATACTGCACCAATGAGTTTAAGTTTAGCAGGATATCTTGCTTGTGTTGCTGATAAATCTTTAATCATGATTGTGATTATGCAGATATTAGCTCAAGGTTTATTTGTGGCGGTGCTTACACAGATGCCAAAACTTTTAAAATTAAAATTCTATCCTAGTTATGCAGCATTTACTTTCCCATTTGTTATTACTGCGATTGCACTTCGTCAGACTGTTAGTTATTTAAACGAAATCAATATAGCAGTACCTAGTATTTTAAATTATGTAGTAGGAGTAGAAACTATCTTAGCTACAGCGATTGTAACTTATGTGTTCATCAGATATTTGAAATTCTTACATGAACAAATGATTGTAAATATGGGGGATAGAGCAAAAACTGTTTTTGGTACTATAACTAATATTGTTAAATAATGAAGCCTTCAAAATTCTAAGAATATACCTTAATACTATTTAGGTTTAGATTTTATATCTAAACCTATTTTTTTATTTTTATGACAAAAATAAAAAGACAAGTAAAATACTTGTCTTTATGATATAATTCTTGGCATAGGGAATAAATTGATGTGTCATGCCTCTCTTTTAGGAAGGTGGTAAATATGACGAATTATGAAGTATTGTCTTTGATAATATCTTTATTAACGCTTGTATTTACTATACTTTCTTATTTTAATTGATTTTAAAATAAAAAAGAAGCCATCTTGATGGACAGCCTCTTCTTCAACAATAACACTATAAGAAGAGGGCTGACATCGGCAAACATCAGTTTATTCTCTTCTTTGTTTATTATACTACAATGAATATGGCAAAACAAGTTGAATTAATTTAGATATTATATTAGGTATTATAATTGATTTGTTTCAACTAAGGACAGGATATTATTATCAAAAAGCATTTTGCCAAATAGTCTATAGATGGTATAATATAGCTATTGTTTTTAACTATTTATAATTTGTATATATAAGAAAGGATGGAAATGAATGGTTGAATCAGCATGGTCGCTATTGCCTCCGATAATTACCATAGTATTGGCTTTGGCGACAAAAGAAGTATACATGTCGTTGATTGTGGGTATCTTTGTAGGGGCTTTAATGTTCACAGGCTTTGATTTATTAGCTGCTATTGATACATTTTTTGCAATTATGTCCGATAAAGTTGGCGGAAATGTATATATTTTAGTATTTTTGGTCTTATTAGGTATTATTGTAGCAGCTATTGCTCGCTCTGGTGCTTCTCGTGCTTATGGTGAATGGGCAGCAAGTGCAATCAGAGGAAAACGCAGTTCCTTACTCGTTACTTCTATCTTAGGGGTAGTTATCTTTATCGATGACTATTTTAACTGTTTGACTGTAGGTACAGTTATGCGTCCTGTTACTGATAAATTTAATGTAACTCGTGCAAAACTCGCTTATATCATTGATGCTACAGCAGCACCAATTTGTATTATCGCTCCAGTATCTAGCTGGGCAGCAGCAGTTAGTTCTTCACTTCCAGAAGACAGTGCTATTGATGGTTTCTCCTTATTCTTGCAGACAATTCCTTTTAATATGTATGCATGGTTTACTATTATCTTTATGTTGTTCTTGATTTGGACAGGTAAAGATTTTGCTGCTATGAAAACTTTAGAGAAAAAAAGCGGTGGCAAATTAGTAATTCCTGAAGAATATAAAGAAGAAAAAATGGAAGCAGTAGGTAATGGTAAAATCTTAGATTTATTATTACCACTTATCGTTTTAATCGGTGGTTGTATCTTCGGTATGCTTTACACTGGTGGTATTTTAGAAGGTGCTAGTGTATCTGATGCTTTTGCAAATTGTGAATCTGCCAGAGGTCTAGTAATTGGTTCCTTTATCGCTTTAGTATTCACATTTTTACTCTATGTACCACGTGGGGTGCTTCGCTTTGGTAAATTCTGTGAATGTTTTAACCAAGGTTTTAGAGCTATGACTCCAGCTATCTTTATCTTATGTCTTGCTTGGAGCTTATCTGGTGTTTGCGGTGAAGATTATTTGAATATCGGCGGTTATGTTGGCGGTATTGTATCCAATAATGCTACTGTAGGTATGTTCATGCCAGCTGTATTCTTCCTAGTAGCTATCGGTCTTGCTTTTGCTACTGGTACTTCTTGGGGTACATTCGGTATCTTGATTCCTATAGCTCTTGCTGTAGTATCTACAGATCCACATCTTTTAGTAGTTACAGTAGCAGCAGTATTGGCTGGTGCTGTAGGTGGTGACCATGTATCACCAATATCTGATACAACTATCTTAGCTTCTGCGGGGGCTCAATGTAGTCATATCGATCATGTAAGTACACAGGTTCCATATGTAATCGTAGTAGCTAGTTGTGCATTTGTAGGTTATTTAGTAGCTGGTATTGCTGGTAATGGTTGGATTGGTGTAGTATCTGGTTTTGTTTTATTAGCTATAGCTATGACTTATATTTATAAAGTTTTAATGAAAGATTAATAAAGATTAATTAAGAAAACTCTAGGATTTATATTCTAGAGTTTTTTATATCTAAGTTTATATTTGATATTATTAGGAAATTTATATTTTTTTGTAAAATATAAATATAAAATAAGGAAATAATATAGTAGTGGATTTTTACATATATATGATATAATATAGAATTAGTTAAGAATGGATTTATAAATTAATAATAAAATTTGTGGAGGATTTTATGGGAAGATTTTATAAAAAAGCGATAGTTACAGCTTTATTAGTATCAGCATTATCAACTACAGCTTTTGCAGCGCCAGAAGATGTATATACAAATATTGCTGATAGTGCAGTGATTATGGATGCAACAGATACATCAGTGTTTAAACCAGCAGCTATTAAATCATTAACAGATTATGATGAACATTATCGTTTATATAAATATGACACGATATCAATTAGAATTATAGGCTACAAAGATGCTCAAGGCTTGGATAGCATTATGATCGGTACAGATGGCTATGTAAATCTACCTTATGCAGGTAGCGTAAAATTAGCAGGTCTAACTATTGAAGAAGCAAAACAAGTATTGACTGCAAAATTTGGCAGATATATTAAAATACCTGATATGTCAATAATCGTCACTAATTATGGACCTAGAAAAGTACAGGTATTAGGAGAAGTGAATGTTCCAGGTACAGTGGAATTAGCTTCTGATGATATGAATGTATTATCTGCTATTTCTAGAGCTGGATGGGTGACTACATATGGTCGTATCAAAAAAGTACAGGCCATTCGCATAGATGATGGTGTTATGTATGTGAAAGAAGCCAATATTAAAGATTATATAGAAAAACATGATATCAGTCAGAATTTTGCCTTAGAAGATGGAGATATCTTATATATTCCTAAATCTAATAAAATCGACTTCCATAAAGACGTATTACCACTTATCAATGTATATAGTACGTATAGAGCTTTGACTGATTAATTAGGAGTGAAATAATGGATATAAATAATGCAAATGATAATGATACAATTGATTTAAGAAAATTGTTTTCTTTAATGATGGAAAAGAAAAAGATAGTTCTAGCGATAGTAGTAATTTGCACTATTATTGCTACTATAGTTGCTTTTGTCTTGCCAAAATCTTATCAATCTACCACACTTGTACGTGTAAAATCTAATAATATTTCTTCTATGGCTGGTTATGCAGCTATGGCAGCTGGTTTTGGTATAGATATAGGAGAACTAGGAAGTAGTTCTTCATCTCCAGAATCATATATAGAGCTTATGAAATCTCGTGAAGTATTAAATCCAATTATAGAAAAAGTCGATTTAACTGATAAAGAACGACAGGAATTGGAAATAAAGGATTTTATTAAAAAATATTTAGTGATCACAAATACAAAGAAAACAGATTTAATAACTATAGTGGCTTATGGTAAAACACCAGAAGAGGCGCAGATGATTTCGCAATCTGTAGCCGATAATTTCCTTACTTTGATGACAAAATTAAATAAAGAAGACAATTCTTCTACATTAAAATTCCTTGATGAACGTATAAAAATCGCTAAAGAAGAGATGGAAACAGCAGAAAATAAATTACAGGCATATCAGCAGGAACATAAAATCTATGCACCTGATGAACAAGCCAAAGCTATTATTGCTAATTTAAATAATTATGATACAACTATTGCTCAGCTTCAAGCGCAGAGTGAAGGTGATAGTGCGAAACTCGCTGGTGTGACTAGTCAATTGGAACAGCAAAATGCATCTTTATTAGAATATAGTGTTTCTGATAATACAAATATTGGCAATATCCGTGAGTCTATAGTTAATAAACGTGTAGAACTTGTGGGACTTCAGCAACAGTTCACTGATGAACATCCAGATGTGATTAAAGCGAAAGAGGAATTAAATAGTCTCGAAAAATCATTATCTGATGAGATAGCGAAGGCTGTAAATTCTCAATCAGTAACATTAAGTCCAGTACAATCTAATCTTTTAAAAGATAAAATCAGTACAGAAGTACAGATATCTGTAAATAATGCTTCTCTAGAAGCTTTGAAAGCAAAACAAGCAGAAGCTCAAGAGAATATAGCTACATTATCTGCCAATAGTGTGGAATATATGCGTTTAGAACGTAATGCTAAAATTACAGGTCAAGTATATACTTCTCTTGTACAAAATTATGAACAGACTAGAATTCAAGAAGCAAAAGACTCTATGGATATCCAGATCATAGATGCAGCAGATTTACCAAAAGAAGATATGCCAGCAAAGCCAAATAAAAAATTAATCGTAGCTATTGGCTTTGTTTTAGGTATAATGATCAGTTTTGGCTATATTTTATATAATTATAGTAGAAGATATGGTTTATAATAAAAGATGAAGATAAAAGGATAGGTAGAAATCTAAATGAAATAACTTCTCCTTTTATATTATAAATAAATGAAAATATATGCAATGTAGGTGAATTTATTGGCACAAAATTATAAAACTAATTTAAAACAGAATATCCGTGTAATTTGGTCCGGTATATCACTGATGGCAGATTATCTAGCGGTATTATTAGCAGAAATAATAGCGATATATTTTAGTGAAGAAAATCTTCGTTATATAGATTTATTTATCGTTATACCGTTTATTTATATAGCTTTTATCGCTGCTGCTAGGACTTATCGTCGTACTATTCCTTTTTGGCAAAGAGTAGAATCGCTTTTTTATAGTAGTATTTATAGTATTATTGCTATTTTATTGTTCTTTTTTGTAAGCGCTAATTCTACTGAACATAGTATAGCTTTTTTAGCATTACTTTGGTTAGCTAGTTTTATATGTCTGATAATTGTGCGTTATTTATTGAAACGTATATTAGATGAAAGAAAAATATTTAAGATACCTTTATTAATTATTGGGGCTCAAGAAGAAGCTTTAGCTTTTACGAGAAGCATAAATAATGATATAGGAATGAGTTCTTATAAAATAGTAGGTTTAATCAGTGATAAAACTCCTATAAAAGGATTAGAAAAATATCCGTTATTAGGTGATTTTAAGGATATAGAAGAAATAATCAAAACTACAGGGATAAATAATGTATTGATAGCTATTCCTTATTTGGAACAAGTAAAAATGCAAAATATTATTCATCGTGTACAGCCATTAGTGAAAAATATCTGTATCATTCCTAATCTTACAGCTATTCCTATGGGGGGAATAGATGTAGAAACATTTTTTACGGAAAAAATCATGCTTATTCGTGTACGCAATAATTTAGAACGTAGATTAAATCGCATTATTAAATATTTATTTGATATGGTATTGAGTATAGTGGGAACAATTTGTATTTCTCCACTTTTAGTTATCATTGCTATATGGATCTACAAAGATTCTCCAGGACCTGTGATATTTAAACATATGCGAGTAGGTAAAGATGGCAAAGAATTTCCTTGTTATAAATTTCGTTCTATGTGTGTAGATGCTAAAGAAAAATTAGAAGAATTATTGCAAAATGACCCAGAAGCAAGAGCTGAATGGGAACGAGATTTTAAATTAAAACATGATCCTAGAATTACTAAATCTGGAGCTTTTTTACGTAAGACTAGCCTTGATGAATTGCCACAAATTTTTAATGTATTAAAAGGTGAGATGAGTCTTGTAGGTCCAAGACCTATAATTAAAGCAGAGATGGAACGTTATGGCAATTATATCAATGATTATTTGATGGTGCGACCAGGAATAGCAGGAATGTGGCAATGCAGTGGTCGTAATGATGTAGATTATACAGAACGTGTGCATATGGATAGTTGGTATGTACGTAATTGGTCTGTATGGCTAGATATAATGATTTTATGGAGAACTTTTAAAGCAGTATTTGCAAAAAAAGGAGCTTATTGATAGATGAAAATTATTATTTTAGCAGGCGGTGGAGGTACTAGATTATTTCCTTTATCTAGAGATTGTTATCCAAAACAATTTCTTCATGTAATTGGAAATAAATCTTTGCTTGCGCAAACTATAGAGCGATTTTTAGGCTTAGTAGAAGCAAAAGATATTATTATAGTGACTAATGAACGTTATATTTTTCATGTGCAAGCAGAATTAAAAGCTATAAATGCACAAGAAGCTCATATTATTACTGAACCTATGGGAAAAAATACAGCTCCCGCTATTGCCTTAGCACAGAGTTATTGTCAAGATGTATTGCAATGTGATGATGATGAGATATTATTTGTTAGTCCATCGGATCATTTAATTAAACCGATAGATGCTTTTCAAGATTTAATTAGAAATGCTCAAGATGTAGCTAAAGATAATATAGTAACTTTAGGAATTAAACCTACCAAACCAGAGATTGGTTATGGTTATATTGAAGCGGAGAAAAATAATAACTTAGCTAAAAAAGTTATTTCTTTTAAAGAAAAACCAGATTTGGTTACAGCTAAAGAATATATCACTTCTGGTAATTATTATTGGAATGGTGGTATGTTTATGTTTAGTATAGCTACTATGCAGGCTGAATTAACTAAATATATGCCAGCAATAATAGACATTACCCAAAACGGTTATCAGTATACAGTAGATAATTTTGTAAATATGCCAGATATATCTATTGACTATGCAGTAGCAGAAAAATCACAAAAAATGATGATGATACCAATGGAAAATGTTTATTGGAATGATATTGGCAGTTTTGATGCTATTGCAGAAGTACTTTCTGATAAAGATAAAAATGTATTTAAAGGTGATATTTTAGCGGAAAATTGCACAGATACGATGATTATTGGTGATAATCGCCTAATAGCTGGTATTGATTTAGAAAATTTGATGATTATAGATACACCAGATGCACTACTTGTAGCTAAAAAAGGTGAAAGTCAAAAAGTAAAAAATATAGTGAATAAGCTTAAACAAAGTAAAAGAAAAGAAGCAAAAGAAAATGTTACTATGTATCGTTCATGGGGAAAATATACTTTACTTACTGAAAGTGAAGGTTATAGAGTACGTAAAATAGAGATGGATCCAGGGGCTTCACTTACTATGCAGATGCATTATCATCGTAGTGAACACTGGACAGTCATTTCTGGTACAGGTAAGATCATTATCAATGATAGGGAAAGTATTTTTACGGAAAATCAAAGTACGTATATTCCTATGGGAGTAAAACATAAATTATCTAATCCAGGAAAAATGCCTTTGATTATTATAGAGGTACAATCAGGTAAATATATTAATGATGATGATATTGTAGTTTTTGAATAAAGGATTTTATTATCAATGATAAAAATTGCATTTATAATTTTAACGTGGAATTCTGAAAAATATATAAATAATTGTATAAAATCAATTTTGGATTTAAATTTTTCAAAAATATATATATCAATAGTAGATAATGGTTCCACAGATAGTACATTAGAAATATTAGAAAATTTAAGGAGCGATAAAAAAAATGTATATTTAAATTTAATAAAATTAAAAAATAATTTAGGGACAACAATTAGTAGGAATTTAGCAATAAAAGAAGTAAAAGATAAAGTAGATTATATTTGTATATTAGATTCAGATACAATAATAAATCAAAATGCTATTGAGCATATGATAATATTATTAAATAAAAGTAAAAAAAATGGAATAGTTGGTCCAATGATGAAAAGTTTAGACGGGACAATACAACCATCAGGAAGAAATATTCCAACTTTAACAGTAAAGATTTTAAAAGTATTACCTTTTAGTTTTATAAAAAAAATAGGAGAAGATTTAGAGAAAATAGATATTAAGTATGATAATAATATATTAAAGGTAGGATATTTAATGTCTGCATGTTGGTTAATAAAAGTAGAAGTAATAGAAAAAATAGGATTATTAGATGAAAAAATTTTTTATGCACCAGAAGATGTAGAATTTTGTTTGAGAGCTTGGATAAATGGATATAATGTTTTATATGATAAAAATATAGAAATAATACATGAATGGCAAAGAATATCAAGAAAAAAATTAATTAGCAAACATAATTGGGAACATATTAAAGGATTAATATATTTATTTTTCAAGTATAAATATATGTTTAGTACAAAAAAATTTGAAAAAATAATATTAGAAAATAGATAAGAGAGGTTTAACATGAAAGTATTTTTTATAAATCCACCATTTAAATCAGAATATGGAAAATTTTCTAGGGAAAATCGTAGTCCAGCATTAACTAGAAGTGGGACACTATATTATCCATTATGGTTAATATATGCAGCAGCAGTTGCTCAAAAAGATGGATTTACTGTAGAATTTTTGGATGCACCAGCAACGCCTTTAAATGAAAAAAAATCGTTAGAAATGATAAGAAAACATGGAGAAGGTACGGAATTATTTGTAATAGAAACAAGTACACCATCCTTGTTTAGTGATATAAAGTTTTTAGAAGAAGTAAAAAAAATGTATCCAAAAGCTTTTTTCGTGATGGTAGGAACACATCCATCCGCATTACCAGAAGAAACTTTAGGTTTTAGTGAAGCGATAGATGCAATTGCTCGTAGAGAGTATGATTATATAGTAAGGGATATAGCAAGAGCGATAAGAGATAATAAAAATGTATATGATGTAAAAGGTATAACTTATAGATTAAATTGTGAAATAAAAAGTAATCCAGATATGGAATATATTGAAGATATTGATGAAATACCGTTTGCATCAAAATTTATAAAGGAATATTTAAATTATAAGGATTATTTTTTTGCGGCTTCATCTTATCCAGAAATTCAAATATTTACAGGACGTGGATGTATGGCACATTGTAATTTCTGTGTATATCCACAAACTTTACATGGGCATAAATATAGATTAAGAAGTCCAGAAAATGTAGTAGAAGAATTCGAATATATAGCTAAGACATTTCCTGATGTTAAAGAAATAGTAATAGAAGATGACACATTTACAGCTAAAAAGCAAAGAGTTTTGGATATTTGCAAATTATTAATAGATAAAGGTCTTAATAAACGTTTAAGTTGGCTATGTAATGCAAGGGTTAACTTAGATTTAGAAACTATGCAAATGATGAAAAAAGCTGGTTGTAGATTAATTATTCCTGGCATAGAAAGTGGTAATGAACAAATTTTAAAAAATATAAAGAAGGGTTCAAATTTAAAACTCATAAGAGAATATATGAAAAATGCTAAAAAAGCAGGATTATTAGTACATGCTTGTTATATGGTTGGTAATGAGGGAGAAACTAAAGAAACGATGGAGCAAACTTTGAAGTTAGCATTAGAATTAAATGCAGATACAGCGCAATTTTATCCATTATTACCATTTCCAGGAACAGAAGCTTATTTTTGGGCGAAGAATAACGGATATATAACAGGAAAATATGATGAATATTGTAAAGAAGATGGAACAATAAATTGTGTATTAAACTTACCAGGATTATCATCGGAGGAAATGGTAACTTTTTGTGATAATGCTAGAAAAAAATACTATTTAAGACCAAGTTATATTTTGCATAGAATTTGGTTAGGTTTAAGAAATCCAGAGGATTTAAAACGTTCTTTAAAAGCTTTTATAAGAATAAAACAATTTTTATTTAAATAAGAAGGATAAAATAATGCAAAAAATATATATAAATGGACGTTTTTTTACCCAAAAAATAACAGGAGAACAAAGATATGCTATTGAAATGATAAATGCGTTAGATGAACTTTTATATAAAAGTTCATCTAACGCATTTACATGGATTATATTAATTCCTAAAAACATGGAATTATTTCAAGAGATAAAAAAATATAAAATTATAAAGATAAAAAAAGTAGGAATACTTAAAGGGCATTTATGGGAACAGATTGAGTTGCCATTTTTTTCAAGAAGTGGTATGTTGTTAAATTTTTGTGATATGGCACCTATATTAAAAAAGAATCAACTTGTTACTATTCATGATATGGCGATTATGGCACATCCAGAGTATTATACAAGAAGTTTTAGATATTGGCATTTGTTTGTATATAAATGTGTAGTAAAAAGAATAAAGAAAATATGTACAGTATCAAATTTTTCTAAGAGTGAATTAGAAAAATATTTAAAGATAGATGGAAATAAAATAGAAGTAATAAATTGTGCATGTGCAACTCATTTAAATAATCAAAAAGTATATAATAGAGATTTTATAGAAAAAAATAAGATTGATTTAAATAAGCATGTAGTATTGGCGGTTAGTAGTTTAAGTCCAAATAAAAACTTTAAAACAATTATTGAATCCTTAAAATATATTAAAGACAAAGATTTAGAATTAGTAATTGCTGGTGGTGTTAATAGTAAAGAATTTATTACTAGTGACAATGAACATTTAAAAAAGGCAAAATATGTAGGATATGTATCAGATGAAGAATTAATTACATTATATAAAATAGCCAATTGTTTTGTATATCCATCTTTTTATGAGGGTTTTGGATTGCCACCAATAGAAGCAATGTCTTATGGATGTCCGGCAATAGTATCTAATCAAACTGCTTTACCAGAAGTTTGCGGAGAGGCTGTAGAATATTGCGATCCCAATGACCCGGTTAATTTGGCAAAAATAATAGATAAAGTTTTATCAAATAAAAATTTACAAGAAAAATTAAAAGAGAAGTCTTTAATTTGTGTAAGTAAATATTCATGGGAGAAGAGTATAAGAGAATATTTTAATTTAATTATGAGGATATTAAAAAATGAGGAATAATATTATTGACATAGCAAAAGGAATAGGTATTATTTTAGTAGTAGCAGGTCATTCTATGGAATGGCCTAAAAACTTTATATATTTATTTCATATGCCATTATTCTTTTTTTTATCAGGATATTGTTATAATAGAGAATATAGTAATAACATTTATAGTATAAAAATATTATTTATAAAAAGAATAAAAAGTTTATATTTTCCTTTTATAAAATATGGATTAATATTTTGGGCTTTGCATAATTTTTTTTATAAAATAAATATATATTCATATCCAGAGGTATGGTCACATAATAAAATGACATATTTTTATACTTATCAAGATTGGATTAGAAGTTTTGTAGGAATAATAACTTTTTCTAGATTAGAACAATTATTAAATACTTTTTGGTTTTTACCAGCTTTATTCTGTACGACTATATTATTTGCTATTATTGTTTTATTTTTAAAAAATGAGTTAATAAGATGCAATGTTATATTTATGTTATTTTTTTTATGTTGTAATATAGGAATATCAGAAAATAAATTTTTAAGAATATTAACAATTGTGTCCTTAGCATTAATCAGTTTTTATATGGGATTTTTAATGAGAATGTATGTAAAAAATATAATTTATAATAAATATATTTTTTTAATATCATTAATACTATTATGTGCTAATTCTTTATATGGATATATAAATGTTTCTAATTTTGATTTTTCATCTCCAGGATTTTATATTGTTTCTTCAGTGTCAGGTATATATTTTATTTTATATTTATCTAATAATATAAAAAACTCTAAGTGTAATAAGATTTTTATATTATTAGGTAAAAATACAATATCTATAATGGCTTTACAATATTTGGCTTTTAAAATAGTTTCAGCTGTTATTATATTCATATATGATATGTCATGGACTTATTTATCTTATCCAACATTATTTTATGGTACATTATGGGATATTATTTATTGTATAATAGGAGTAATAATTCCAATATTAATAAGTATAATATCAACGATTTTATTAAATTATGTAAAGAGGATTTTAAAATGTTTTTCGATTTAGATAAAATAGAAATATTTGCTGGGTTGATAAAATTTTCAGAATTTTTTTTTCTAGTAAATATAATATTATTATTGCATTTTTTTATTTCATGGAGATATGAATATAAAAAATCAGGTGTTATTTTTGATTATTGGACATTTTTTTGTATATTATATATAGTAATTCCGATATTTTTATTATATCCATTTGCCTCATCTGATTTAAATGTAATTTCTACAAGAGATGAAATTAAGTATATTGAACAATATGTAGACCAAGCATATTTTATATCTATTTTAGGATATTTTTTTATGTGTGTTGGGAAAAAGATGTGTGGTTCTCAATATTCACTTCGATTAAATGTTTTGGAGCGGTTGGTTTACAAAAATTTAAAAGCCCCAAATTTTTATAAAATAATATGTATTTTTTTAATAATAAGTTATGTTTTTTTAATAATATTGAATATAAAATATCCAGAATATAGTTTAAACTTAAGATTAATAAGATTTGATAATCCACTTATAGGTTCTGTTATTAATATAATAACATCTTTAATATATTTTTTTATTATTGTATGTGGTTTGAAATGTATAGAAAAAAAATCAACATATAGAGTAGTTATTTTTATATTAGCATCAAGTTTAACCATAATAATAGGTGTACGAAGTATATTAATATTACCGATAGCATTGTTATCAATAATATATTTTATTTTAAATCGAGAAAAAATAAAGAAAAGAAATTATATGTATGCAATATTATTAGGAATAGTAGTATTATTGGGAACTTCTTTAATTAGAGATGCTAGTTTCAATGAATTTAATTTGTTTGAGAGTATAATATTAGTGCTATTTCAAATCTTTTTTGGAAATACTTTTTCTGATTTAAGGGACTTTTCATGGGTTTTAACTGGTTTTAATGATGATTTTTTATTGGGAAAAACATATTTATCAGCTATAATATCTTTCATACCAAGTAGTATTTTAGAATTTAGAGAAAGTTATAAATATGGTATAGTAACTAATAATTTTGCTGGTATAGGAAATTGGTCTAATCATTTAGGATTAAGAATGACTGTTTTTGGGGAAATATATTTAAATTTTGGATATATAGGAATAATTATATTTAGTACTGTAATGGGATATATTTTGTCGTATACAAATAATAGTTTTATAAAAGCTATTGATAATAAAAAAGATATTTTTTTAGGATATGTAAAAACTTTAGTTTTTTGGATTATTGGTCAATCATTTATTTTTAATTCATCATCATTTTTTGTAATATATGTTTTTTTACTAATAAACTTGATAGGTTATATTATTAGAAAAAAATTTTTATAAAATGGAGATAAAAATGTCAAATAAATTATTAAATAAAAATATAAAATTTGCATTAAGTACTCATATTACTACTATTTTAAATAGTATGATAGTTGGTTTATTCTTGCCAAAAGTGTTGAGTGTAATATCTTTTGGTTATTGGCAATATTTTATGTTTTTTGCTAGTTGCTTGGAATTATTATTATTGGGGGCAGCAACAGGAATATATTTAAAGTATGGAGGGAAAAATTATAAAAATATAGATTATGACTTAGTAAAAACAATTTTTATTATATCTTTTTTATTTGAGATAATAATAAGTGTAATTTTATATTATCTTTTTTATCTTAAAGAAGTTGATTATAATAAAATGTATATTTGGGGGTTTCTATTAATAGGTGTATTTGTAATAAATACAGGTACATTTTTTAGTTATTTATTGCAAGCAACAAATCGTATTAAAGAAAATTGTATATCTATTTTTTTATTGAATATAATAATAATATCTTTATTTATTTTTATGATTATTATACAGATAAGTATGTATTATTATTATATAGCAGTATTTTTATTTGCACATTTTATTAGAACGATAGTATTAATAATATATAATATAGATGTTTTTAAAGGAAAAATAAAGAAAATAGAAATTAAAAGGTATATTAATATATTAAAATCAGGTTTATATTTATTATTAGCAGATTATTCTATTATATTATTATTTGGTATTGGTAGGTTATTTATAGAGCAAAGTTGGGGAATTGAAGAGTTTAGTAAATTTTCTTTCTCAATGTCGTTAGTTTTATTGGGTGTTAATTTTGTAAATCAGATAGGATTGGTTTTATTTCCAGTTTTAAAAAAAGATTATTCATCTAATTTTGTAAATATGTATAATAAATTAAATTTAAATGTAAACATCTTATTATTACTTTTACCATTAGGTTATTTTATAATTGTTTGGATTTTATCAAAATGGTTGCCACAATATAAAATAAGCTTATTTTATTTAGGAATATTAATGCCATTAGCCATATTTGAGGCAAAAATGGTATTAATAATAAATCCATTTTATAAGGCAATTAGAAAAGAAAGAATGTTATTGTTAATAAATTTAACATTTTGTATATTAGGGTGTATATCATTTTTTTTGTTAAGAATATATTCATTTAATATATTATATTATTTATATGATTTTCTTTTATTGTCTTTTTTAAGAAATTTTTTGGGCGAATTTTGTTTATCTAAAATATTAAATATTAGGTTTGATAAAGTTTTTTGGTTATTAAGAATAGGTATGATATTGTTTTTCTTATATTTGTTAAACTTTAATATAATAGAAGGTATGTTAATATATATTTTTGTATGTATTATATTAATTTTTAGTATAAGAAAAATAAAATATAATTTTTAGATATCTATTATAAATAGATAAATAATTAATGAAGATAAAAGTTTAGAATTTAAATGATATTTTAAATGGCGATAGGTAGATTTTTATTTGCTTATCTTTTTTATGTATCTTAGTTAGTTGAGGCTCAATTGGATGTGAAAGAGTATTCATTTTATAAGTGATTAATAAAATTTTTATAGAAAATTTTATGATGGATTGTATAATGAAGTCAACATCTAAAAAAATGAAAAATATATTATGAATTTTCGTGTGAAATAAAGTTATCATACAAAATCTATACGAAAAGAAAATTCATAATGAGCTATCAGTTATAATTAGATTTATATTGGTAAAATAAAAGGTATTTCGATTAAAAATTTATGACATAAAAGAAATTGTAGAAAAAAGGAAACTCATGGTAAATTTTTAATAGGAAACAGTATTATAATTAGACTAAAAGAAGTAAGAAGTAGAAAAATTTTTAGATACTGGGAGTTAGATACTATAATATCTAGTAGAGGAAAATCTAAAGCTTGTTTAGCAACATTTGTAGAAGGAAAACAAGATTTTATGTGGTAATAAAAATAAAGAACAGCATCTTTAATGGTAAAAGCAATAAAAAAGTTAGTGAAAGTGCTACCAAAAAAGGCATTAAAAACATTTATGACAGATAGAGAAAAAGAGTTTGTATGTTACAAATAAGTAGAGAAATTAAATATAAAAGTATATTTTGGAGATGCTTATGCAGCGTGGCAAAGAGGTAGCAATGAAAATTCAAATGGATTATTAAGAAAATATAATCTAAAGAAAACAGATTTAGGATAAATATCTAATGATTATTTAATAAAAAAATTAATATTATTAAATAATAGACCAAGAAAATATTTAAATTGAGATAATCCATCTTGGATTGACAATTTAGTATATATTTTAGACTTTGTTAAAAAATAAATAGGTAAGGATTAAATATGGAGAAGATAAATAATGAAGATATTAGTAACAGGTGGAGCAGGATTTATTGGTAGTAATTTTGTTTATTATGAATTAGATAATTATCCAAATGATGAAGTAATCTGTTTAGATAAACTCACTTATGCTGGTAATTTAGAAACATTAGAAGTAGCAATGAAAAATCCTAAATTTAAATTTGTTAAAGGAGATATTGCTGATAGAGTTTTTGTTGATGAATTATTTGCAAGTGAAAAGCCTGATGTTATAGTAAATTTTGCAGCAGAATCTCATGTAGATAGATCTATTGAAAATCCAGAAATCTTTTTGCAGACGAATGTAATAGGTACAAGTGTACTGATGGATGCTTGTCGTAAGTATGGTAATATCCGCTATCATCAAGTGTCTACAGATGAAGTTTATGGAGATTTACCACTTGATAGACCAGATTTATTCTTTACAGAAACAACACCACTTCATACTTCTAGTCCATATTCAGCTTCAAAAGCTTCAGCAGATTTATTAGTGCAGGCATATTATCGTACTTATAAATTACCTGTGACTATTTCTCGCTGTTCTAATAACTATGGACCATATCACTTTCCTGAAAAATTAATTCCACTCATGATAGCTAATGCTTTAAATGATAAAAAATTACCAGTATATGGTAAAGGTGAAAATGTACGTGATTGGCTCTATGTAGAAGATCATTGCTCTGCTATAGATTTAATCATTCGCAAAGGAAAAATTGGTGAAGTATATAATATTGGTGGTCATAATGAACGCACTAATTTAGAAGTTGTAAAAACAATTATTAAAGAGCTTGGTAAAAGTGAAGATTTAATTGAATTTGTAACAGATAGACCAGGTCATGATCGTAGATATGCTATTGATCCTACAAAAATTCATAATGAACTTGGTTGGCTTCCTGCTACTAAGTTTGATGATGGCATTAAGAAAACTATTGATTGGTATTTAACACATAAATCTTGGTGGGAAAAAATAATTAGTGGTGAATACAAAGATTATTATTTTAGAATGTATAATAATAGATAGAAAAAACCGCAAAGAAGATATTTTCTTTGCGGTTTTCTTTTAGTATAGTTTATACATAGTAAATATTGCAATCAAGTATCATATCATCTATTTGCTTATGATCTGTGTATTGCCATATCTTACAAATGCGATTAGGATATTCTAGTTTAAAGCTGTTTTCATGGTAATATTGAGCAGACCAGATGGGAATATAATCTGCAAGTAGATTTAAGTCAATGATATTGGTGAGCCAATTATAGGAACTATATAGACCTACATAATTATAATCTAGTTCGTTTAGTTGATTGATGAAATTGCCAATCATATAAGCTACATTGATATTGTTTTTGAGTATAGATTTATCTTCTGCATCATACCAGATGCCAAGTGGTGGATTTTGTCCATTGAGATATGTTTTGATTTGTTTATCTACCCAATTAGCTTCTGCTATAGCTTTATCAATTGTTGAAGCATGAGCATAATAATATATGCCATAGGGCAGATTATAAGTTACAGCATTATTTACATGTGAGATAAACATTTCATCTAGATGAGTGTACTCACCTATTTTGATGATAACGCCTTGAATATTATTTGCTTTTAGTTTTTGCCAATTGAGTTTTTCTTGCCAAGCTGAGATATCTACTACTTGAAAATTTTGCATAAGTAATCACTCCTTTAATGATTTACTTGCAGTTTAAATGAAGAAATTAAACCTTTTAAGCAAATTTGGGGAAATTTTTTGTTATTTTTATAAAAATTTACGATATGTCGAATACATTTTATTTTTATAAGAGTATAATATAGTTAATTTAAGAAAAAGCGAGATGATTATAATGCTACTTATAAAGGCAGTAGATTATAGGATTTTGGAATTGTGTAAGGCTTATAATTTGAGCATAAATGGCTTGGCAAATAAAGCAGGAATGCCACCTTCAACTGTGGCTAGCTTATTAAGTGAAAAAAGTCGTAATCCTACAGAAGATACTATTTTTAAAATTTGTATTGGTTTTGGTATGAGAATGGATAAATTTTACGCCTCAAATTTATTTGACCTTAAAAATATAAGTTTAGAAAATACTTCGCAGAAAAAATATATAAAGTTTAAATTCATAACTGCACATATAGCGAAAGGCAAACTATTATGTTTTTGGATAATAGTTTGCCTTTTTTACTTGCTAAGAAAAAATTTTTGATTTAGGGGTTGATTTTTGCAATCTAAGTTGCAAGTAAATAAGTGTAAGGAGTTGATAAGATGAATAAAAAACGGCGGCAAAAGATGTTATCAATTAAAGCTATGATGTATTTTTAAATTTTAAAATTAAGGAGTGATTTTTTATGGCAGATACACGTAAATTAACAATGGTATTTACTTTAGATAATGGAGACGATTTTAAATATAATTTGGCAGCTCCTAAAGATGAATTGACAAAGAGTGAAGTCGATGTGGTTATGCAGAAAATGATTGATACACAGGCTATTATCAAAAATAATCATAAAGCAACAGCGATTAAAGAAGCATATATCACAACTACTACACAAGATGTTTTAGCTTAAGTTTAATTTATAATTTTATAGTTCATTAGGAGGAATGTATTATGGCAGTTAAGAAAAACGCAGAATGTGAAATCATTATTAAAGTGGAAACAGGTACTACTTCTACAGGTAAAGCTAGCTATAGCAGTCGTAGTTTCGGTTATATCAATCCTTCTTTAGCAGAAGATGATATTTTAGATATCGGTCAAAAAATAGCGGGCTTACAAAAATATAATTTAGGTAGTGTAAATCGTCAGGACACAGCAGAAATCGCTGCAGAATAAGGAAAAAGGGGTGCGTGTCACCCCTTTTTCTTTTAAATTATTCTCTTGATGATAGAAAGAAGACGATTAGATGGAAAGACTATTAATAAAAGCTAAAGCTGGAGATAATTATGCTATACAGTTATTATTAAATAAGTATAAGAATTTATTAAATAGTGCTTCTAGACAACATCATTTAATATCTATTCAAGAAGAGGCATATGAAGAAGCCGTGATTAGTTTTTATCAAGCAATTAAGTTAAGGATTTTAATGAGTCTTTAGGTGTGCCTTTTGCCGGTTACGCTAAAGTAAAAGTATATCAAGGTGTGCATACTTTATTTCGTAGATATCTGCGTATTTGGCAAAATGAAGTATCTTTATCTGCTCAAATGAATACAGATGATGAAGATGAAATAAAAGAATTTGAGGATTTATTGGCAGTAGATGAGGATTTAGCAGATAGTATTTCTTCTAGATTAGATATAATAAAACTTATTCATCAATTGCCACCTAAACAGTGTAAAGTCTTTATCTTAGTAGTATTTAAAGGATTAAAATATAAACAAGTAGCAAAATTATTGCATATATCTGTACAAGCTGTAAGCAAAAATTATCGTAAAGCATTAGCTTTTATTAATAAATCTCTAGAGAAATAAAGAATTAAGGTGATAATATGGAATATATTTTTACGTATATAGCAAATTATGGTTTTCCTATGGTAGTAGCAAGTTTTTTGTTATTTCGCATGGATAAACATTTGGCTAATTTAGAAGAAGGTATAAGACATATGAATGAAACTTTAGCTAAACAGGTCAATCATTAATAAAAATAAAAATAGAGATTTTCTTCATGATAGATCGAATAAATAATTTCATGAAGAAAATCTTTTTTTATGCTATAATAAAATTTGATTGTATAAAATTGTCACAATTTAAAGTATTTTATTTATTTGAGTAGATTATAGGGAGTAGATTGTTATGAAACGGATTCGCAAAGCTGTTATACCTGCTGCTGGTTTTGGTACTCGTTTTTTGCCAGCGACAAAAGCAACACCTAAAGAAATGTTACCAATAGTAGATAAACCTACTATTCAGTACATAGTGGAAGAAGCTATTGCTAGCGGTATTGAAGATATTTTGATCATCAGTGGTCATGCTAAACGTGCAATTGAAGACCATTTTGATAGCGCGCCAATTTTAGAAGCTGAATTAAAAGCTAAAGGTAAAACTAAATTATTGGAAATGGTACAGGAAACATCAGAAATCAATGTACATTACATTCGCCAAAAACATATGCGTGGTTTAGGTGATGCTATTTTATGTGCTAGAGCATTCATTGATAATGAACCATTTGCTGTATTATTAGGTGATGATATAGTTTATAATCCTGAAATGCCAGCTTTAAAACAATTGATGGATATGTACACACAAACAGGTGCTACTATTTTAGGTTGTCAACAAGTGCCAAAAGAAAAAGTTTCTTCTTATGGTATTGTAGCAGGCGTGCCAACTATCAATGAGCAATTGATGAAAGTCAATGATATGATTGAAAAACCAAGCATTGAAGAAGCTCCAAGTCAAATGGCAGTGCTTGGTAGATATATCATCACTCCAGATGTATTTGAAGTATTACAAAATACTAAGCCAGGTAAAGGTGGAGAAATACAGTTAACAGATGCACTCAAAGTTATGGCAAAACGTGAAAATGTTTATGCTTATAATTTCACTGGCAAACGCTATGATGTAGGCGATAAATTAGGCTTTTTAAAAGCTACAGTAGAATTTGCTCTCCGTCGTGATGATTTATCTGGAGACTTTGCGGAATATCTCAAAACAATTGTAAAGGATTTATAATAAGAATTATAATAAAAAAGGTGATACTTTTAGTATCACCTTTTATTTTATCTATATTAAATTTATGATTAATTTTCTGGAATAGTTAGATTATCTTTAATTTGCGATACTTCGCTATTGATATCTAACATTATAGGAGCTTCAATAGCATAAATGCGATTTAAATTATTTACAATATCTTTATGTTCAATTTGATTGTAAGTTCCTTCATTGATGATTACAATACTTTGACGAATAGTTTCATTTAATTTATAACTATAAACACGAGTTTTTTCCAAAATATTATAAACTAATGTATAATTGTTTTGTGATAATTCACTTGGCGGTAAAGCGTCTTGTAGTGAATTATTAAAAGCATTTGTTTCATCATATAATCTTTGCAATTGACTTAAAGCTTCAGTTGCAGATATGGATTGATTTTCATAATTAGAAATGATTTTGTGATAAACTGTAGCAAATCTATCTAGCTGATTGATATCTTCTTTATAATCATTGTACCATGTTATAAAATAAGGTTGTTCATTTAAAATAGCCAAACGTTGCTCAGTGGAGATAGAATTTGAAGAAGATGGTATCACTAAAGAACTATAGACAGCTACAAAACAAAGTAAAATAATGCCACAAGGAATAATAAATATTCTCTTTGTAGGGTATTTTCTATCAGCTAAATAACTAGCAATAATGATAATAATCATAACAGCAATAGCTAGTAAAATATTCATAAAAAATTTTTTCCTCCTTATATTATATGTTCATTTCTTTGATGGCAAAGAAACGAACCAAAGAAAGCCACCGCAGATAAAATTTAAGCTTTGAAAAAAATTATCATTTCATACAAAGCTTAAAACTCGCTACGCTCAGACAGTTAAGCAAAAAACGTATTCAATGATAATATTTTTCAATAATCTTGCGATTACTGCTAAATTTTATAATGCGGAAAATATAACAAATTATTTAGTATTATTAAAAATAATACCGAATATTCCTCACGTTAGCGAATTTTACGGTAGCCATAGGCTATTGGAAAGGATAAAATTATGGCTATGATTTTAGCTCTACTGTTTGAGCAAAGCGAGTTTAGAGCGTTATAGACATAATTTTATAATTGATAAAGTAAAATTGATATCGGGAGATAGAGTTCTTTTGTTACTTTTCCTGCTCATGAAAGAAAAGTAAATTTAAATAAAATCTATATTATATGTTCATTTCTTTGGTGGTAAAGAAACGAACCAAAGAAAGCCACCGCAGATAAAATTTAAGCTTTGAAAAAAATTATCATTTCATACAAAGCTTAAAACTCGCTACGCTCAGACAGTTAAGCAAAAAACGTATTCAATGATAATATTTTTCAATAATCTTGCGATTACCGCTAAATTTTATAATGCGGAAAATATAACAAATTATTTAGCATTATTAAAAATAATACCGAATGTCCCTCACGTTAGCGAATTTTACGGTAGCCGTAGGCTATTGGCAAGGATAAAATTATGGCTATGGTTTTAGCTCTACTGTTTGAGCAAAGCGAGTTTAGAGCGTTATAGACATAATTTTATAATTGACAAAGTAAAATTGATATCGGGAGGTAGAGTTCTTTTGTTACTTTTCTTGCTCATGAAAGAAAAGTAAGCAATATCTTTATTTTAGCATATTTTTTTAGAAGATATAAAATTTAATTTTAGAATAGAGGTGTATGGTTTGACTTCAAGAAGAATTATGTATTATTTACAGGCTTTTAAAATTTTAGCACTAGGATATTGGCGTTCTGAACAAAAATGGAAGGCTTATGGTATTTTAGCTGTTGTTTTAATTTTAAATTTAGCCAGTGTATTTTTGACGGTATTGATAAATGATTGGTATAAAGAATTTTGGGATGTATTGCAAGCGTATGAATTTGATAGTTTTTGGTATTTAGTGGGCAAATTTTCCTTGATTGCCGCTATTTATATAGCGATTGGCGTTTATTCTGTGTATTTGCAACAATTATTGCAGATAAAATGGCGTGAATGGCTCACTGATAAATATTTAGTGAGATGGATGGAAAATAGAGCTTATTATAAGTTGAAATTGATGGGAAAAGATATGGATAACCCGGATCAGCGTATTTCTGAGGATATTAATCAATTTGTAGCTTTGACTTTATCTTTGACGATTGGTCTTGTGCGTCAATTGATAACCTTGGTGGCATTTACTGTAATTTTATGGAATTTATCAGGAATTATGACTGTGCCTATTGGCAGTTATGAATTCACTATCTATGGTTATATGGTTTGGTTGTCTTTGGTATATTCTATCGTTGGTACGTATCTCACTCATAAGGTAGGTAAGGCACTTATCAATTTAAATTATGAACAGCAAAAATATGAAGCTGATTTCCGTTTTGCGATGATGCGTGTCAGAGAAAATACGGAATCGATTGCTTTTTATCGTGGTGAAAAGCCTGAGTTAGAAAATTTCTTGACTAGATTTAAGATTGTAATTGGCAATTTCCGCGATATTATGACTCGCCAAAAAATCTTAAATGGTTTTACAGCTGGTTATGGTCAATTGGCGATTATCATTCCATTATTATTGGCTGCACCGCGTTGGTTTGCTAAAGAAGTACAAGTGGGCTGGATTATGCAAGTATCAAATGCTTTTGGACAGGTTCAAGGAGCAATGTCATATTTTGTAGATGCTTATACAACTATAGCACAGTGGTGCTCTGTAGTTCGCCGTTTAGATGGTTTTAATCGTCATGTCGGTGAAGCTTTGGATTTGAAATCTGATTTAATGATAGATAATGCTTCTAATATTACAGTCGGTATAGAAAATGTAGATGTTTTCCTTCCTAATAAAAATAAAGATATTTTAATCAAAGATTGTACAATTGATTTAATGAAATATCAATCTTTATTGATCATGGGTGCTTCTGGCGTGGGTAAATCAACTCTTTTAAGAACACTTGCAGGTCTTTGGCCTTATGCGAAAGGTAATGTTTATTTGCCAAAAGAAGAAGAATTTTTATTCTTACCACAAAGACCATATTTGCCACTTGGTAGCTTAAGACAGGCAATTTCTTATCCTGTAGTTGAAGAAGTAATCAGTGAAAAATATAGTGATGAAGAAATAAAAGAAATACTCATAGCTTGTAAGTTAGAAAATTTAGCAGATAAATTAGATATTGTTGATGATTGGAGCAGAATTTTATCTTTAGGTGAGCAACAAAGAATAGCTTTTGTGCGAATTTTATTATATAGACCAGAATTTGTATTTTTAGATGAAGCGACATCAGCACTTGATGAAGATTTAGAGGGCAATTTATATGATATGTTGAAAATTCATTTGCCAAATACGAAAATCATCAGCATTGCTCATCGCAGTAGTTTAATAACAAAACATCAGGCTATTTTGAGATTGAAAGAGAAAGGTTGTTGGGAAATCCATGAATAATCAAGAAATAGAAGTAAAAATGGAAATAAAAGATGAAGCCCAAATAGAAAATATACGTGAATTTTTGCAAGAAAATAAAGATCAATCATGGCAACGTATAGATATGAAGGCTATTTATTATGATACGGAAGATAATTTCTATCAAAAACATAAAATTGCTTATCGTGTACGCTGTGAAAATGATTGTATCGTAGCAACGTACAAATCGGGAAAAGTAAACAGTGATGGTCTGTTTGAACGCGTGGAAATCAATAAAAAAGTAACAAAGTTGACACCAGATATAAATGTATTTGCTGAAGATAAAGATATTTGGTCATTGATTAAAACTACAAAGGATAAAAAATTTTTACCGATAGTAATAACAGATTTTGTGCGTGAGTGTATAGAGCTAACATGGCTGGACTCTAAGCTAGAAGTGGCTTTAGACCTTGGTTTTGTTCAAGGAAGAGAAAATAAAGCTCCTATTTGTGAAGTTGAAATTGAATTAAAACAAGGAAAAATTGAAGATTTATTATCTTTAAAAGATGAGTTGATTAAAAAATTTGGTTTACAAATTTCCGCGATAAGCAAATATAAAAAAGGGTTGATTTTAGCAGGACAAATTTAATGTCCTGCTTTTTTATTATTTTTTTAAAAAATAATAAAAAAAGCAGGATTTACAAAATTTATATAGAATTGTAATACTGTCAAATGAAAATGTAACGAATTTTATTTATTTGAGAAGTTTTTATAAAAAAAGGAGTTGTGTAAATCTATTTAATCTAAATTTTATAAAATGTACGACAATTGTTAAGATTGTTAAGTTTTTATGAGTAATTTGTTATATTTATGTAAATTTTAATTGTTTTTATAGATTAATTCCTGCATTTTTATCTAAATTGACAAGATGTGTAGACTATGTTTATTTTTTTCAGGAGGTTTTATATTATGAGAAAAACAGAATGCTTAGCCATGATATTGGCTGGTGGTCAAGGGAGTAGATTAGGAGCTTTAACTAAAAATATAGCTAAACCAGCTGTGCCATTTGGTGGAAAATATCGTATCATCGACTTTCCATTGAGTAACTGTGCAAATTCCGGCATTGAAACAGTAGGTGTACTTACTCAATATCGTCCACTAGAATTGCATACATACTTAGGTACTGGTGAAGCATGGAATCTTGACCGCAAAAATGGTGGTGTATATATTTTACCTCCATATGCTAGAGAAAAAGGTGCAGATTGGTACAAAGGCACAGCAGATGCAATTTACCAAAATATTAATTTTATCAATAAAGCTAATCCAGACTATGTTTTAATCTTATCTGGTGACCATATTTATACAATGGATTATGCTAAAATGATTGAAGCACATAAAATGAATAAAGCAGAAGCTACAATCGGTGTAATTAAAGTTCCAATGAAAGAAGCTTCTCGTTTTGGTATTATGAGCACAGATAAAGAAGGTCGTATTACTAAATTTGCCGAAAAACCTGCTAAACCAGAAAGCAATTTAGCTTCTATGGGTATTTATATCTTTAGTTGGAATTTCTTACGTGAATACTTAGAAAATGATGCTAAAGATGAAACTTCTAGTCATGACTTTGGTAAAAATATTATTCCAAAAATGTTAGCTGACCAAGCTAGATTATATTCTTATGCATTTGAAGGTTATTGGAAAGATGTAGGAACAATCGATAGCCTTTGGGAAGCAAACATGGATTTATTAAAAGAAAAACAACCATTTGAAATGAATGGTAAATGGAAAATTTATTCCGTGGATATGGCTATGCCACCTCATTATGTAGGACCAAAAGCTAAAATTAAAAATTCTCTTGTAAGTGAAGGTTCTATGATTTGCGGTGAAGTAAAAAATTCTGTTATATTCCCAGGTGTACGCATTGCTAAAGGTGCAAAAGTAAGCAATTCTGTAATTATGCCATTTGCAAAAATTGAAGCAGATGCTGTTGTTGAAAAAGCTATTGTAGCTCAAAATAGCAAAATTGAAGCAACTGCTCAAGTAGGTAGTGACGATGGCACTATTGTAGTAATTCCTGAAGGTGAAACTGTACGACCAATGGTTGTTTCCGATGCAACTGAAAATGTAAATGTGGGATAAAATAAGAGAGGGATATAATTATGAAAAATGTTCTCGGAATAATGGATTTATATGAAGACGATAAACAAATAAGAACACTTACAACAAAAAGACCTGTTGCAACATTACCTTTTGCAGGTCGTTATCGTTTATTAGACTTTGCTTTATCTAGCATGGTTAACTCTGGTATTACAAAAATTGGTATGATGATGCCAGCAAAATCTCGTTCTATCTTAGACCATCTTCGTTCTGGTAAAGACTGGGATTTAGCACGTCGTCATGATGGTTTATTCTATTTACCAGCTATAAAAATGGATAAAGATAGCCGTAATGGTAACTTACAGTCTTTCTATAGACATATGAGCTTTATCAGACAGTCTGAACAAGAATATGTATTAATCTGCAACAGCCGTTTTGTTTATAATATAGACTTTACTACAGCTCTTCGTTTCCATCAGAATACTGGTGCTGATATCACTATGGTTTACCATATTGAAAATAAAGAACGTCCAGACAATGCAACTATTTTACAGACTGGTGAAAATGGTCTTGTTACAGAAATTGCTAACCGTCCAGCTGTTTATGAAAATTCCAAAGTATTCATGGGTATTTATTTAATGTCCCGTAAAAAATTCATGGAAATCATATCTACAGCATATGAACGTGGTGGCTATGATTTCTTGATTGATGGTATTTTACGTCATCAGGATAATTTAAATATTTATGGCTTCCAACATGAAGGTTATGTATCTGAAATCTGCTCTACAAGTTCCTATTTCAAAACTAATATGGACTTGTTAGAACCAGAAATTTGGGAAGAATTATTCATGGGTTATAACCCAATCTATACAAGAGTTCGTGATGAAGCTCCTGTACAGTACAAAAAACAAGCAAAAGTTAATAATTCTTTAGTTGCAAATGGTTGCGTAATTGAAGGTTCTGTAGAAAACAGTATCTTATTCCGTGGTGTTAAAATCGGAAAAGGCGTTCAAGTTAAAAATAGCGTAATCATGCAGAATTGTGAATTACAAGATGATGCTCTAGTAGAAAATGTAATTTGCGATAAAAATGTAGTAGTATCCGATGGTAAATGGTTAAAAGGTGCTGAAAATTATCCATTGATCATTGAAAAAAATACAGTTATTTGATTAACAAAAGATAAGATATTAAAATAATATAGGTTAAAAAATATAGTAATTATAAATATATATAATATAAATTATATAATATAAAATATTAATATATAGGTTTTGGTTTTTTTAGAAATATAGAGTTTTTATTTCAGGGTAGTGCGATTAAGGTAAAAACTTATAGGGGGAAGTAATAGTGAGTGTAGGAATAATCAATAAGCAAATTGAAGAGAGAGCTTCATTACAGAAAAATTTCTTAAAAACAGCAAATATGTTATTTGGTAAAGATTGGAATGAATTAACTAAAGAAGAATTATATCAGACTTTAGTTAGAACAGTTCGTCAGTACATCAGTGAAAACTGGATTATGACTAATAAATACTATGAAGAAAATCAATGCAAAGAAGTATATTATTTTTCCATTGAATTCTTATTAGGTCGTCTATTAAATACAAACTTGATCAATCTTGATATGAAAGAAATCTGTAAAGAAGCCTTGAAAGACTTGAATATTGATATTACAGAACTCTTTAAACAGGAACCAGATGCAGGTTTAGGTAATGGTGGTCTTGGCCGTCTTGCTGCTTGCTTTATTGATTCTTTGGCTTCCTTAGGCCTTCCAGGTCATGGTTGTACTATCCGTTATCAATATGGTCTGTTTGAACAAAAAATAATAGATAATCAACAAGTTGAAATTCCTGATAATTGGCTTAAAAATGGTTTCGCTTGGGAATATCGCAAAGCTGACAAAGAAGTTGATGTTCATTTTGGCGGTAATGCTTATATGGCTCAACAAGAAGATGGTTCTTTAAAATTAGTTCATGAAGGATATAATACAGTTGCAGCTGTTCCTTATGATGTGCCAATCGTAGGTTACCACAATAATGTAGTAAATACTCTTCGTCTTTGGAATGCTGAAGTTCCTCAAGATTTTGCTTCTTTATCAGGTACTAGAGAACAGTTACAAGAAAGATTGCGTCAATCTTATCGTGTACAAGCAATCACTTCTTGCTTGTATCCAGAAGATAGCTCCTATGAAGGTAAAATGCTTCGTTTGACTCAAGAATATTTCTTTGTATCTGCAGGCGTTCAAAGTATTGTTCGTCATTATAAACGCCGTAAGGGTGATTTAAAAGATTTTGCGAAAAAAATTGCTATTCATATCAATGATACTCATCCAGCAATGGCAATTCCTGAACTTATGCGCGTACTCATTGACCAAGAAGGTATGGATTGGGATACTGCTTGGGATATCACTAAAAATACAGTAGCTTATACTAACCATACAATTATGCCAGAAGCATTAGAAACTTGGCCAAGTGATATGTTTAAAAATCTCGTACCACGTATTTACATGATCGTAGAAGAAATCAATGCACGCTTCTTAGAAGATGTTCGTAAACAATATCCAAATGATGAAGACCGTGTACGCAGAGTATCTATCATTCAAGATGGCGTAGTTCATATGGCTCGTCTTTCTGTTGTAGGTAGCCACAGCGTAAATGGTGTTGCTAAAATTCATAGCGATATCTTAAAGGCACATACTATGCGTGACTTTGATGAAATTTACCCAGGTAAATTCAATAATAAAACTAATGGTATTACACATCGTCGTTGGCTCATTGCTGCAAATCCACAGCTTTCTAGTTTAATAGATGAAGCTATTTCTGATAAATGGCGTAAAGACCCATCTCGTCTTATCGATTTATTAGATTATAAAGATGATACAGCATTCCTTGATAAATTAGCAGAAGTTAAAAAAGAACATAAAATTTATTTAGCTGGTCATATCAAACGTCGTAGTGGATTTACTATTGACCCTAATTCTTTATATGACATTCAAGTTAAACGTATTCATTCTTACAAACGTCAAATTATGAATATTCTACATGTAATGCATATCTATAATTTGATTAAAGCAAATCCATCTATTAAATCTGAAATGTTACCTCGTACTTATATGTTCGCAGGTAAAGCAGCTCCTGGTTACCATATCGCTAAAGAAACAATTCGCTTAATCAACAATGTAGCTAATATTGTTAATAACGATAAAGATGTAAACGATTGTTTACATGTAATATTCTTAGAAAACTATGGTGTTACTTTAGCAGAAAAATTATTCCCAGCAGCTGATGTTAGTGAACAGATTTCTCTTGCAGGTAAAGAAGCTTCCGGTACATCTAACATGAAATTCATGATGAACGGTGCTATCACACTTGGTACTTTAGATGGTGCTAACGTGGAAATCTGCGATGCAGTTGGAGAAGATAACTGCGTTATCTTTGGCTTAAAAGAACATGAAGTAATGGAATACTATAAAAATGGATTATATTCCGCATGGACTGAATATAATACAAATCCAGCAATTCACAATGTAGTTGATGAATTATTGACTGGTCCATTCGTAGGTAATGGTGATTTCCATGACTTACACAACTATTTATTCAATAGTAATGATGAATATTTCGTATTCAAAGACTTCAATTCTTATATTGATGCTCATGTAAAAATTAGAGGTAAATATCTCGACCGCTATGGTTGGTTGAAATCCAGCTTAATCAATATTGCACATTCTGGTATCTTCTCTAGTGATAGAACTATCAGCGAATATGCAAAAGATATCTGGAATGTAGAACCTATTAATTTATTAAAATAAATGACTCCAAAGGAGAACTAAAAATATGGAAGTATCCGCATTAAAAGATTTTGATTTGTATTTGTATCATCAAGGTACAAATTTCTATGCGTATCAAATGTTAGGAGCTCATTTTGTAGTAGAAGACGGAGTAGAAGGCGTACGCTTTGCTGTTTGGGCACCTCATGCTAAAGCCATAAGTGTAGTAGGAGATTTTAATAATTGGGATTACAATGAAAATCCAATGCAGAGAATTTCTGATGGTGAAATTTGGGTGACTTTTATTCCTAATTTACAGCAAGGTGAAATTTATAAATATTCTATAGAGCCATTCAATGGTGGAGAACGTTTCTTAAAAGCAGACCCTTATGCTTTTTATGCTGAAAAGAAACCAAAAACAGCTTCTCGCGTTTATGATTTATGCGGTTATGAATGGCATGATGAAAAATGGCAGAAAAAACAGCAACAAGAAGCTTCTTATGATAAACCTATGCTCATCTATGAAGTGCATTTAGGCTCTTGGCGTCATGATGCTGAAGGTAATTATTTAACTTATAGAGAAGCAGCAAAACAGCTCATCTCTTATGTTAAAGAAATGAATTATACTCATATTGAGTTTATGCCACTTTGTGAACATCCATTTGATGGTTCTTGGGGTTACCAAGCAACTGGTTATTATGCTGTAACTAGTCGTTATGGTGAACCAAAAGACTTCATGTATTTAGTAGATTTAGCTCATCAAAATGGTATTGCTGTAATCATGGACTGGGTTCCAGGACATTTCTGTAACGATGCTCATGGTCTTCGCCGTTTTGATGGTGAAACTTTATATGAATCTGATAATGAAAAACGCCGTGAAAATTGGCAATGGGGTACAACTAATTTCGACTATGGTCGTCGTGAAGTGCATAGCTTCTTAATTTCTAATGCTCTATTTTGGTTAAATGAATATCATATTGATGGGCTTAGAATTGATGCTGTAGCTAATATGTTGTATCTAAACTACGGTCGTGAAGAAGGTCAGTGGGAACCTAATAAATATGGTGACACTGGTAACCTTGAAGCTATGGAATTGATTAAAAATCTAAATGAAGCGATTTTCAAATATCATCCTAATGCTTTAATGATGGCAGAAGAATCTACATCATGGCCTATGATTTCTCGTCCAACTTATATGGGCGGTATGGGCTTTAACTATAAATGGAATATGGGCTGGATGAATGATATGCTCAAATATATGAGCCTTGATCCTATTTATCGTAAATGGAATCATGATAAAATTACATTCTCCTTGATGTATGCTTTCTCTGAAAACTTTGTATTGCCATTATCTCATGATGAAGTAGTTCATGGTAAATGCTCTTTAATTGAAAAAATGCCAGGCGATTATTGGCGTAAATTCGCTGGTCTTCGTTCCTTCTTTGGTTATTGGATGACTCACCCTGGTAAAAAATTATTATTCATGGGTGGCGAATTTGGTCAATTTATCGAATGGAAATATGATGATAGTCTTGATTGGCATTTAGCTGAATTGTATCCAATGCATACAAAAATGCAGAGATTCTCTAAAGAATTGAATAAATTCTATTGTGAACATAAAGCTTTATGGCAAGTAGACTTTGATTGGCGTGGTTTCCGCTGGATTGATTGTAACGATAATGAAAATAGTGTTATTTCCTTTATTCGTTATGCTGAAGACCAAGATGATTTCATCATTGTAGTATGTAACTTCACTCCAGAAGTGCGTCATGGTTACCGCATTGGTGTACCTGAAAAAGGTATTTATCAAGAAGTATTTAATACAGATAAAGAAGAATACGGTGGTTCTAATGTATTAAATGAAGGTGACTTTAAATCAGAAGATGTATTCTGGCATAATTTAAATCAATCTATTCAAATTACTTTACCACCACTTGGTACAGTATATTTCAGATTGAAATTGCGTCCTGTTGAAGCTAAAAAACAGACAGTGATTGAAGCTGAAAAACCAGAAAAAGTAAAACTTAATGGTAATAGATCAAAACAACGTCAAAAGGCTAAAGCTTATGCCTTGAAATAATTTAAGTTATAGCCCATATAATTTTTATTATATGGGCTATATATACAATCATAGAGGAAGGTCGTGTTATAGTGTTAAAAGTTTTATATGTAGCCTCAGAAGCTGTGCCTTTTGTAAAAACAGGCGGTCTTGCAGATGTAGCGGGTTCTTTACCTAAAGAATTAAAACAAAAAGGTGTAGATGTTCGTGTTGTTATACCAAAATACAGTGGTATAAAAGAAGAATATCGCAATAATATGGAACATATTTATGATGGTGAAATCAATGTTTCCTGGCGTAAAAAATATCTAGGTATTGATAGATACGATTATAAAGATGTACCATTTTATTTCATTGATAATCAGGAATATTTCTATCGTGAAGGATATTATGGTTATCCAGATGATGTAGAAAGATTTACTTTCTTCTGCAGAGCTGTTCTTGAAATGCTTCCTCATATTGATTTCTGGCCAGATGTTATTCATATGAATGATTGGCAAACAGGCTTAATTAGCGTTTATTTAAAACTCGAACATAATGAAGATGTACGCTATAACAAGATTAAAACAGTATATACTATTCATAATTTGAAATATCAAGGTCGTTTCTGGAAAGGATATTTACCAGATGTATTAGGTCTTGATTGGAAATGCTTCAACAATGGTGATTTGGAATACTTCGATGATATCAACTTCATGAAAGGTGCTATCGTATATTCTGATAAAGTTACTACTGTAAGTCGCAGTTATGCTAAAGAAATTCAAGATCCTTATTATGGTGAAGGTCTTGAAGGTATGCTTCAAAAACGTGATGCAGATTTATCTGGTATTATCAATGGTCTTGATTATGAAGATTATAATCCAGAAACTGATAAGTACATCTTTAAAAACTTTGATGTACATAATGCAATTGCTATCAAAGGTGATAATAAAGAACAACTTCAGAAAAAATTGGGCTTACCAGTAAATCGCAGAATTCCAATGATTGGTATGGTAACTCGTTTAGTTGAAGCTAAAGGTCTTGATTTAGTTACACGTATCTTAGATGAATTACTTGAATATGAAAATGTACAATTTGTAATCTTAGGTACAGGCGATAGACAATATGAAGACTGGTTCAAAGGTCTTGTATGGCGCTATCCGAAAAAAGTATCTGCTAATATCTTCTTTAATAATGAATTAGCACATCAAATTTATGCTGCAAGTGATTTATTCTTGATGCCATCTCAATATGAACCATGCGGTATTGGTCAGCTTATCGCTCTCCGTTATGGTACTGTGCCAATTGTACGTGCTACAGGTGGTTTAAAAGATACTGTTGAAGCATATAACAATTACACTCAAACTGGTAATGGCTTTAGCTTTAATAATTACAATGCACATGAATTATTATTCTCCATCAAACGTGCAATAGATGGTATTGCTGATGATAGAAAACATATTCATCTTGTAGAAAATGCTATGACTGCTGATTACAGCTGGGAAGAATCAGCTAAACAATATAAAGAATTGTATAATAGCTTAAAGGCTTAATAATTAGTTTAAAATAAAAATTTTATCGCTTAATACGATTTTTATAAAATTTTGCTTACTCAACAAAATAAGGTCTGTATTAAGCGATAATTATTTTATAGATGATTGAAGTTTTAATCAGGGGAGGCTTAAAGCTGTTATAAATAATATATAATTTTATATAAAAATCTATAAATTA
>OJAI01000172.1_pt1 | contig 47615 bp, 39 predicted proteins | sample 1588891 | NCBI WGS metagenome assembly OJAI01 (sample SAMN03283255) | human gut metagenome | biome: human-associated habitat; material: feces | host: Homo sapiens | place: USA | collected 2013 | reverse complement strand
CCACCGCGGCTCGAGCCACGCAAGACTTGATTTGTGTCCGTGCCGCGCAGCCGCGTTTTGTACACGGTTGGCGCGCATGGAAGCAGATCGTTAAGCGAATGGTTCTCAGTACCATCCATGTGAGTCAAGCACACATTCTTGAGAAACAGTCGCGCCGCCGGACGGCGGATTCAACGGGTTCGCCCATACGGGCGGATCCAGGAATCCACCGTCCGGCTTTTTCTATAGGCAAATACATGTAGCTAATGCGGAATTAAGCTACACTTATCCGATTGCATGTAGCTGACGCAAAAATAAGCTACACTTATCAGCTCTAGTGAGCGTTCTTTGGCAAGATTCCAATTACGCATGGTATGTGAGTACTCGCCATGGCTCACAATCCCAGCCAGGCGCGCACGTCGGCAATTTCCTGATCACATATGTTGTGCGCCATGCCGGGATATTCGAAATACGTGCAACGACCGGTCGAGCCAAGTTGCTCACGGGCACACTGCTGGTCGGCGATTGGAATCGTACGGTCATCACTGCCGTAGCAAAGCGCGAATCGTGTGCGGCCGGCAGGGATCGTGTCCGCTGTTTCCCCCTTGAATGACGGGCTGAGCAACACCGCCATATCGAACACGTCCGGATACTCCGTAGTCATGCGATACGACAGGTATCCGCCCTGTGAAAAACCGATCAACACCTTACGGAAACGCTGGAATACCGGCGATTGCAGCATGCACACCACTTCGGCGCCGACCTGGCTGCACTCATGTTGGCGCTCGCTGACGGAGCATCCGTCGGGATACCAGTAGTGGCTGCCGATGTATGGGCGCGTATATGCGCCGCGGAATGAGATGTAGTTGGGCTTGATGGGTGGGTCGGCAGCGGGATTGCGGTTGGTATTGCTATTGACGTTGCCGTTTCCGTTGGCGTTGGCGTGATGCGTGTTGTCGGGACTGCCGGTTGCACAGATCGCGTTGATGATGCGCACCATTCCCGATTCATCGTTGCTGTATCCGTGGAATCCAAGGAACAGCAGGTCATTGGATGATGCCGCACTCCCATCGGCATCAAAGCTTCCCGTCATTTCCAACCGCATGTGTTCTCCTTATGCTGTCTGAAAATCTTGTCGAAACTGGCGTTGTTGCAAGCCTTATTCAAATTCTGGTTCAAAACCGTCGTTGACGGAATGGTAATGCTCGCCGAATACGTCTATGTCGGTCAATTGTGTTCCGTCGCCATTGTGTAGGCGGTCCATGGCTTCTTGGTATAGTGCGAAATCCTCTTCCGCTTGAGTGAGGCGCCAATAGTCATCGGGGGTAATGATAACCGCGCTGGGCCGATTGCCGTCGAGCACGATGACTGGGTGGTTGTTACCGACTCGGCTTAGTGTTTTGCTTGCGCCACCGCGGTTGAGATCGGTGACGGAAATCATATTGTCGAGAATCGATGTAACCGACATGTTTCACCTTATAGTTTGCTTGAAGTATACGAGTAAGTATACAAGTCCGTTGCGGCGGAATAACTATATTTTTGTTCCCGCATGTAGCGGGTTCACGCTGCCTGATGGCACTGTGTCAATGAGTGTTTTCTGATGTTCGGACCGATACAATCGCTGTAAATGGGAGGAAGCTGGTCATTATGGCAGAAGGTAAGCAGATCAGGTTATTTCTGATTGATGGAACTTTTAGTGGTTTAGTTACAGCAGAAATCATGAACTGGACTGGCCATGTGTTTAAAGGCAGCCGCAGTGAACTTGGTCGAATCTATCAACGCGAAGAAGCTCAGCGTACAGGCGTTTATATCCTGCTTGGTGACAAAAGTGATGGAAGTCCATTGGCTTATATTGGTGAAAGCGACAATATTGCAAGTCGCTTAAAACAGCATGCGGCCAAGAAATCATTCTGGTCTGAAGTAGTGTTTGTCACTTCAAAAGATGGCAACCTGACTAGTGCACATGCTCGCTACATTGAGGCTCAGCTTATCCAGAGAGCTAAGGAGATTGGACGTATTCCTTTGGAAAACGGCAATGAGCCTACAGGGGGTGCGGATTTGCCGGAAGCAGATGCTTCGGATATGAATCATTTCATTAAGGAATTTCTGACGATTCTGCCGGTACTTGGGGTAGAAGTGTTTCGCGGTCGTTCATCAAAATGGGATGATGCATTGAAGGCAGGGGAAGAATTGCAATATGATTCTCCGATATTCCAAGTATCGGTAAAGAAACATGGAGGTACTGCTTATGGGCAAATTATTGATGGTGAATTTACTGTGCTTAAAGGGTCTGCGATTGCTGCAGAAGTAACGCGTAAGGACAATGTTGTCGAAAGTACTCGCAGGCAGTTTGAATTACGGAAACAGCTTCATGAACGATTAAACAATGAGGGAGCAATCGTTATCGATGATAAGGGGATTGCGACTTTGACAAGAGATGTGCCTTTCTCTTCGCCTTCTGCCGCTGCTGCTTTTGTACAAGGACGTGCGACTGCTAATGGACGTCGTGAGTGGAGGACCAAAGATAATGATACATATGCAGATTGGGAGGGGCGGAAGTGATTTGTTTCAAGTTGTTTGTACCGACGCCGGTGTGCAAAGTGGCAGTAGAACCCCCTTGGTAGCGTACAATCGGTTTGGATGGTTTTCCGGATATCGGTGAATGAGAGTAGATATGGCAAAGAAGCGCATGATGGACAGTTCGTTAGTTGAATCTGTTCTTGGCAAGAATCACTCCATGATTATCGATGAAGACTGGTATGAGCATACGATCATTGACCATCTTGTGGATTCAATGGGATATGAGCATTTGTTCGGTCCGGATGTTCGTCGTTCTTCTGAGAATTATCAAGATGTTTTTATTCCTGATGTTCTCCCGGAAGCATTGTCTAATGTCAATCAAGGGTTGCCTGCGAAGGCAATTGATGAGGCAATTCTCAAAATTAAGAATATTGAGGGTGGAAGTCTTGAGCAGCGGAATGAAATTTTTAATGACTATCTTCAGTCTGGTGTGGAAGTCCGTTATTTTGATGGTAAAGAAGAACGGAATGAAATCGTTCGCCTTCTAGATTTCAACCATCCTGAAAACAATGTGTTCCAAGTTGTCAATCAATGGACTTTTGTCGAATATTCAGAGAAGCGCCCTGATATAATTATCTTCATCAATGGCATGCCATTGGTCATTTTCGAACTTAAGTCGCCGTCACGTGTGGAAACTGATGCGTCTGACGCTTATTTGCAGCTTCGTCAGTACATGAAGCAGATTCCGAGCTTGTTTGTGCCGAATGTGTTCTGCGTAATGAGCGATATGACTGAAACTAGAGTTGGTACCATTACCGCGGACGAGGATCGTTACGTGGCATGGAAGTCTGTCGATGGGGACTATTCCGAAACGAAGAACGCTTCGTGGAAGACCATGCTTGATGGAATGCTGCCAAAAGCAAGGTTGTTGGATATTATTCAGAATTTCGTGTGCTTTAACGATACTTCTGAAAAAATAGTCAAAATTCTTGGTGCATATCACCAGTATTTTGCCGTGAAAAAAGCTGTTGTCCGCGCTCAGGATGCGGTTGCTGGAGATGGCAAAATTGGCGTGTTCTGGCATACCCAGGGGAGCGGCAAATCTCTGTCGATGGTGTTCTTCGCACATTTGATTCAAAAATATTTGGAGAGCCCAACGATTGTGGTCATTACTGATCGCAATGATTTGGATGACCAGTTGTTCGGTCAGTTCACCAGATGTGCGAAGTTCCTGCGCCAGCAGGCGGTGCAGGCTGAAAGTCGGCAGAATTTGAAGGAATTGCTGGAAGGGCGGGAAGCAAACGGCATTATTTTCACCACCATGCAGAAATTCTCTGATGGAGATGAACCGCTATGCGACCGGAACAACGTTATTGTCATGGTGGATGAGGCCCACCGAGGCCAATACGGACTCACAGAAACCATCGATGAGAATGGCAAGGTGAGTATTGGCGCGGCTCGTATGGTTCGCAGGGCTTTGCCGAATGCTTCCTATATCGGTTTTACGGGTACCCCCATATCGACGGATGACCGTAATACTCGTGAGATTTTTGGTGACTACATCGATGTGTACGACATGACTCAATCAGTTGAAGATGAGTCAACTAAACCGGTTTATTATGAGAGTCGAGTTGTCGCACTGCATCTGGATGAGGGAGCCCTTGGGCGAATTGACGCCGCTTATAGGGAATTTGCTGATCAAGCAGATGAAGCAAGTATTGAGAAATCCAAGCATGACCTTGGCGGGCTTGATGCGATTTTTGATACTCCGGAAACCATCGATGCGCTCTGCCGTGACATTGTTGACCATTACGAGAACAACCGTGCTGATGTGCTTGCCGGCAAGGCTCTTATTGTTGCGTATAGTCGCCCGATTGCGATGAAAATCTACTACAAGATTTTGGAATTACGCCCTGAATGGAAAGAAAAAATCGGTGTGGTGATGACCATGTCGAATCAGGATCCCGAGGAATGGTTCGACGTGTGCGGAGGTAGCACGCATAAGAAGGAGATGGAGCGGAAGTTCAAAGATGATGACGATCCATTGAAGATTGCCATTGTCGTTGATATGTGGCTTACGGGCTTTGACGTACCAAGTCTGTCGACTATGTACGTTTTCAAACCGATGAAGGGTCATAACCTCATGCAGGCCATTGCCCGAGTGAATCGTGTTTGCAAAGGCAAGGAAGGCGGTCTGGTAGTCGACTATATAGGCATCGCCGGAGCTCTTAAGCAAGCAATGAAGGACTATACGAATCGAGATCAGCATAATTACAGCAATATGGATATTGCTGCGACGGCTTACCCGAAATTTGTTGAAAAACTTGATGTATGCCGCGACCTTATGTATGGCTTCGACTACAGGAAATTGATTTTTACGAATAGTCGAGAGGCTTTGGCAGATGCCATTGCCGAAGGAACCGATTGGCTGCTTGAGCCGAAGCGTCATGAAGATACCGAAAACTTCCTCAAGCAATGCCAACTGATGAACCAGGCATTGAGCCTATGCAAGAGCCTGGTTTCTGAAGAGGACCAGCACGAAGCAGCTTATTTGTCGGTTTTGCGTGTTCAGGTACTTCGCCTTACCGGGCGTAAAGGTAACGGTGGTGGAGGCATGACCTACGCCGAATTCAACAAGCGTGTAAGCGACATCCTTGAGCAAACCGTTCACGCTGATGGCGTGATCAACCTTTTCGACAAGAACAGTGTTGAGATTTCCTTGTTCGATGAAGCGTTTCTTCAGGAAATCGCTGGCATGAAGGAAAAGAACATCGCCGTCGAGAGTCTGAAACGACTCATCAAGGAGAAAGTTCGTGCCTATCAGCGGACCAGCGTGGTCAAAGCACAGAAATTCAGCGAGATGCTGCAAAACACATTGAACTCCTATCTCAATGGCATGCTGACCAATGCGCAGGTCATTGAAGAGCTTCTTCAAATGGCTCGTGACATTATGAAAGACCGTGATGATGCCCAGAAGCTTGGACTGAATGATGAGGAAATGGCATTCTATGATGCCATTACCAAACCTCAAGCGGTCAAGGATTTCTATAACAACGACCAGTTGGTTGCTATAGCGCGTGAGTTGACTGAAACCATGCAAAGAAGTGCCACGATTGACTGGCAGAAGAAGGAAAGTGCCCGTGCTGGAATGCGGCGTGCGATCAAACGTTTGCTGCGAAAATACAAGTATCCGCCTGAAGGCGTCGATGATGCCATGGATACTGTGATGAAGCAGTGCGAGCTTTGGGCTGATACCAAGATTGAAGAGTAGGAACAGGAAATGGCGAAGAAGAAAAACGATAATACGGCGGAAATCGGCTTTGAAGAGCAGATTTGGAAAGCCGCGGACAAGCTACGGGGCAACATTGATGCTTCGGAATACAAGAATGTGGTTCTCGGCCTGATCTTCCTGAAGTACATCTCCGACAAGTTCGATCAGAAGCATCAGGAGCTTGTGGATGAAGGCGAAGGCTTTGAAGAGGATCGCGACGAGTACATGGCAGAGAATATTTTCTTTGTGCCTGAAAATGCACGTTGGAATGTGATTGCCGCCGCTGCGCACACTCCAGAGGTTGGCAAGGTAATCGATGAGGCTATGCGTTCGATTGAATCGGAGAACGATAAGCTGAAGAATATTCTCCCCAAGAACTTTGCCCGTCAGGAGCTCGACAAGCGCCGCTTGGGCGAGGTTGTGGATCTGTTCACCAACGTAAAGATGGCGGATAAAGGTGACAGCAGAGATATTCTTGGACGCACCTATGAATACTGCTTGGCCAAGTTCGCGGAAGCTGAAGGCAAGAATGCTGGAGAGTTCTATACGCCGGCCTGCATTGTGAAAACCTTGGTTGAGATTATTGAGCCTTACCATGGGCGGGTCTATGATCCTTGCTGCGGGTCTGGCGGCATGTTCGTGCAGTCGGCCAAGTTTGTTGAACGGCATCAAGGCAAGATTTCTGATCTGTCCGTATACGGGCAGGAAAGCAACCCGACTACATGGAAAATGGCGACGATGAATCTTGCCATCCGTGGTATTGACGCCGATCTTGGCGATCATAATGCGGATACGTTCTTTAATGATCTGCATAAGAACGAGAGATTCGATTTCATTCTTGCCAATCCGCCATTCAATCTGAAAGATTGGGGAGGGGATAAGCTCAAAGAAGACCCGAGATGGGATTACGGCACTCCGCCAGAAGGCAACGCCAACTTTGCATGGATGCAACATATGATTCATCATCTGCAGCCGGCTGGAGGGCGTATTGGTCTAGTGCTTGCCAATGGCGCTTTATCAAGTCAAACGAGCGGTGAAGGCGATATTCGAGCCAACATTGTCGCAAAAGATTTGGTCGAAGGCATCATTGCCATGCCCGATAAGCTTTTCTATAGCACGGGTATTCCTGTGAGTCTGTGGATAATCACAAACAAGAAGGCCCAGCCGGGCAAGACCTTGTTTATTGATGCGAGGGACATGGGAACCATGGTTTCTCGTAAACTGCGTGAGTTCACCGATGAAGACATCGCCAAGGTATCGGGAGCGTTCGACGCATTCCGTGCTGGAACACTGGAAGAGGAGAAGGGCTTTTCTGCCATCGCCACAACTGAGGACATTGCCAAGCAAGACTACATTCTCACGCCAGGCCGCTATGTAGGCATTGCCGAACCGGAAGATGACGGTGAACCATTCGAAGAGAAAATGAAGCGGCTAACTGGTGAGATTTCCAAGTGCTTTGAGGAATCCAGCCGCTTGCAAGAGCAAATCAAGAAGAATCTGGAGGCAATTGGGTATGGGATGTAAAGTCGTACTTGGCGATATTTGCAGCTTTAGTCGTGGAGCGAGCATTCCCCGTGCCCGTATGCACGACACCGGAGATTACCTCTATATCCATTATGGTGACCTTTATAAAGGGTTTGACCTGCGCATTGATGTTGAAAGTCCATCAAAACCTATTCCGTTTATTCTCCGCGGTGAAAAGGTTAAAGAAAGTCAGTGCCTTAAAGATCAGGACATCGTGTATGTGCTTACTTCGGAAACTGTTGATGATTTGGGACATGCTTATCTTTTCAACAATCCACAAAATAAGCTTGCTGTTTCGGGTACTGAGACGACTATTGTCCGTGTTAAACGCAGAGATCTTGTTATACCTGCCTATCTCAACTACCTTATGAGTTCTCCTTGTTTTATCGGTGAGCTTCGTCGGTATGTAAGAGGTATGAAAGTATTTCGTGTCCATCCTGCTGATGTGTCTCGAATTGAAATTGAACTTCCTCACATCGAGACACAGCGAAAAGTGGTTTCAATACTTGATTCGATTTATACGAAGCAAAGAATCAATACTCAGCTAAATGGCTATTTAGCTGAGCGACATCAATCTTGGAAACATCAATCTCTCCTGACATGAGCTTGGGAAGAAGGGCATCGCGGAGAGAAACAAGCCCACGATTTTCTTCGCAATTACATCGATAAGCTGCAAAAATGTCTTGAAGATATTCAAGGGACTTAGCATCAGGCATTTCTAACTTGAGCTTATTTAGGTTGCGCTGACTAATCTTCCTTTGAACTGCACCAGTAACAATATGACTGATTGGCGTGCGTTGCAATGCTATGTAAATAGCTTCAAGCGAATAGTCGCTCGCTGCTGCAAGGATATGCGCATGATTATTTACCCAGTATTTTCCCCAGACATATTGAAGAATGGGCCTTCCACTTTCATCGATAACTGATCCATCTTCGCCTAGGAGTACTCGAATGCCATCAAATAGATAATCATCAACATAATCCATAATCGAGGTCGCACCATAGTAAGGATAAGGTCCTTTTCGTGCATCTCGATCTCGACTATTTAGTGGAACTCGTTTTGAATCTTCCAATTTGACTATATCTCCAAGTCTAACGACTCGGTTGCTTTTGAATAAAGCTTGCTCAAAGCGAGTAGTCGCAAGTTCTAATAAATAGCCATTTAGCTTAATGTTTAAGTTTATTTTTGATTGGATAAGGCTAATGAGTTCTGCAATATGGTTCTGAATATCTATGGAAGGTAGATTAATATCTAATCCTTCAAGCATCCTTTTAGTTAAAGCATTTCGTGTAGCCCCTGAAGAGGCAAGCTTGAGGAGAAGGTCTTTATTAGTTTGCAGCCAAGCGAGGATGAAAGTCGCATTTGCTTTTTCTTTGGGACGAAGAATTGCAACATGTTGATTTACTCTTGCAGGTATAACGTCACTTGGCACAATACAGGCACGAGCGACTGAATCACCGGTGATATTGAGAAGAATGTCACCTTGATGTACTTCAACATTCGAAAGTGTTTTTGCCTGCTCGTCGTTAAGGTAAGCAAGTCCATTGGAGCTAAAAGACCAATCAAGAACGTTTTGACTTCGAATGATGGGAATACCGGATGTCGAGTAAGCTTCTTTCCCTCCGCGAGGTGTCGCGCCACTACCGATTTTGCTGCAGATATCCCCGAGTCTCATTCCAAATACTTCCTATGCGAAGCTTTCACGTTGTTTTGGTTGACCATCGCGTAATGTATGGTCGTGTCTATTTTGGCATGGCCCAACAACTTTTGCACCTGTTCTATGGGCATCCCCTTATCAATGGCATGGGTTGCCAATGTGCGGCGGAACTTATGCGGATGGACGTGACATACGCCGGCAGATTTGCCAAGTTTGCGCAGCCGTTGCTCAAGATTGCCGATAGTTACACGGCGTGCGCTTGAGTCAAGGGCGACGAACAACGCCGGAGCATGATCAGCTCTTGTGTGCAGATACTCCTCTAGATGCAGCTTCGTTCTCGCATCAAAGTAAACGGGTCGCTGCTTGTTGCCCTTGCCCATGACCAGGCACTCGCGCTCGGCGAGGTTCACATCCTCTATGTTGAGTTTGACGAGTTCGCCAATACGCATGCCCGTTGAAACCAGCAGATCGATCACCGCAAGGTCCCGCTTTGTATCACAGGTGTTTCGTAGGGTTTCAAGATCCTCATCGGTCAGAACCTCTTTGGCGACCTGCACAGTCTTGACGCGGTGTATGCGGCGAACCGGGCTTTTTACTATGTAGTCTTCATCTTCGAGCCATGAGAAGAAGCTCGACATGATGCGGCGGATGTTGTCTATGGTAACTTTGCTGCTACCGCGGGATGCCTCGTAATCGTTGAGATACTTGCGCAAGTCGTCGCTTTCGATCTGCGTGTACGGTTTGGCGAGGGTTTCGGTCATAAGGCTGAGCGTGCTTCTGTAATATTCAATGGTTTTGGACGAACATCCTTCAACCTCTTTCGCGGTGAGAAAAAGCGGCAACAATTCCGAATCGTCTTTGATTGTTTTGCCGCCGGGCAATATCTCTGTAAGAACGGTTTTCAGGCGTTTCAGCTGAGGCGAGTTCAGGACTGACTGCATTTGGGCAAGAATGAGTTGGATAGCATTCTCCATAACTGTTCCCTTCAAGGTTGATAACGGAAACAGTTTGCCTAAAACGGTGGAATACTCGGCTAAATGGCTATTTAGAGGAACTGTGCGAGTGTCTTGCCGCTCATGAATCGGGCACGAAAACTGAGATTATGCAGCTCTGTAGCCTTGTGTCAGAGAAGGTACCATGTAATGAGGCAGTTCTGAATACATATGTCTCCACTGAATCGCTTTTGTCGGATAAAAGAGGCAGACAACGCGCGTCTTCCCTGCCTCGGACAGGGAAAGTGACCGTTTATCGGTCCAGTGACGTACTGATTTCAAACATTCGTCCATATTTCAAAAAGATTTGGTTCGCTGATTGCGATGGAACCTGCTCTGGAGACGTACTGGTCTTCCGCGCAAAGAATCCGTTACTCGCTCCCTACCTATATTCGATATTGCATGCGGATTCATTCTTTGAATTTGTCATGAAAGGAGCAAAAGGCACGAAAATGCCTCGTGGCGACAAAAGACAAATGCTCACATATCAAGCAGCTAGCTCCCCCCGTCAAGACACGATTGCTTCAACAACAATTTTGACAGAACAAATCGCAATAAATGACAGGGAAAATGATAAGCTTACCGCTCTCCGAGATGTAATTCTCCCCAAACTCATGTCAGGAGAAATTGACGTATCAAAGATTGATTTCACGCAGCTAAATAGCCATTTAGAGAAACGTAAAGCTGCAGCCTCGGTCCTTTCACTTATTTTCCCAATAGCCTTGCCGGGGTTGTGGTCTCCTATGCAATAAGTGCACGCCGTTATTTGTATTTGCCTTCGGCACTTAGCTACATTAATCACGATACATGTAACTAATGGAAAATTAAGTAATACTTATTTGAGAAGGTTGGCTCCAAGAAAAACTGTTTGCAATAGCTCTGACCCTGAAAGCATCACGCAGAAACTCTAAGTGCTCAACATCACCGATAGGAAAATCCGCAAACAACATGTGAAACAGCTTCAAGCGGCATATCGATAAACGTGTGGCATTGGAATAAGCAGAATTCGTGGCAACATTTCCCTGCGTATGTGGGGATAGTTCTTGCGATAACACAGGGAGCTCGAAGTCGTCATGGTGTTCCCCTCGTGCGCGGAAATGATCCATCGGAGGGGCAAATGTGCATAGACTAAGAAACATGGCGTGCGTACGTGGAATCGGGCCATATCAGCTTGGTCTCCGCCGCGACCGTGGCGTCCGTCTTGTTGCGCCAACGGCGCAGCGTCTCCGGCGCGACCCCAGATCCTTGGCGACCTGTTCGATCGCCTTGGTCTCCGACGAATACGAGCCGCGCGATTCGGTCAACAGCCTGACGGCCTTCGCCTCGAACTCCGGCGTGTATCTCGTTCCTTTTGCCATGGTTCCATCATCTCCCATCGAGTTAGGGGAAATGCGGAACAAAAATCAGTTCATATCACCACACATCCCATCGCAGGAGAGATTATTCTTGAGGGATATCTCCTGCGAGTCCGAGGTTGGGGGGAGAAAAGCTGCACGTCAGTATGCCTGCGTGGTTGGAGGGCATCATGGCACCCCGCCAGACAAAAGCAAAATTGATGAAGAGAAAAACAGGAAAACCAATGTTGGATTGGATTCTGAAGCATGGATAAGTGTTCAGGATAAGCTAATAGATTTTGTTGCAGATATGTCATGAAAACGCAGACGTTCGCGTGTTCCCCGCATATGCGGGGATGATCCCCAACGGTACGAAACGCATATCCGCGAGCTATGGGTGCTCGACATATCGGGACTGCATCAGATCCAACTGAAATAGAAAACCCGAAGATAACCCCCCGACTGATGTTCCAGTCTTGAAAGCTGGTCGCGTGGGATCTTCGAGCAATCCAATTCTACCACCACGACACCGTGTTCCCCGCACATGCGGAGATGATCCCCACGACATGCAGGACTACCAGCCACTCGGCAGGTGTCCCTCGCGCATGCGGGGATGATCCCGCGCTCGAAAACAAGCTGCGCCAGCGTTTCAAGTGTTCCCCGCACATGCGGGGATGATTGTATTTGCCAATCTATCAGTCGCATCGCATGTGCGTTAGCTACACTTATCCGCATAAGTGTAGCTAACGTTAAAATAAGCTACATTTATCTCGATAGGTGTTGCTTACGAGAGTTTTTGCGATGGATAATTATTCAGCCATTTCGACATACAATGAATCCGTAGGGGCCACAACGACTTGTGTTTCCGATTTACAAGCGTGGCTTTGCTTAAGAACGTGATTTTGTCCGGGGAACGATGCGCTTGACACATACTGGCACTACCAACGGAGGAGCACCATGAAATACGAGATTGCGATTTGCAAAAGTATGAAACGTAAGAAAGGACGCAGTCGCGCTTCGATATGTTTTTGATTGCGTAACGGCGCGACGGCATCGCTTTTGCGCATGTCGGGCGCTTCGTTGCCGCAACCGGCGTAAGATATCTGCGAATGTCAAACATAAGCGAGATATCTGAAGGAGAGAAGATGTCAACAAACGAAGCAGCATTGCCGCAGTCGACGGTCCGGGTTGCCCAGGCTGATCCGGATGGAATCCTTCTGGTGATCCACGCAGGCGCTGGCAATCGCGGCAAGAAGGACACGCCGGAACGTCGCGCCCAGGTGGAGCAGGATCTGAACAGGGCCCTTGAAGCCGGCTATGCGCTGCTGGAACAGGGCGCTCCGGCCGAGGATGCCGTCTGCGCGGCCATTCGTGTCATGGAGGATGCTCCCGAATTCAATGCTGGCCGTGGTGCCGCGTTGACGAGCGAAGGCATCGTGTCCATGGATTCCTGCCTGATGACCGGCGTTGACGGCGAAGTCGGCTCCGCATGCGGTCTGACCACGTCCAAGAACCCGATCAATGTGGCGCGCGCCATCAAGGAGAAGACCAAGCACGTCATGTTCGCCAAGCCGGGCGATAACCTGCTCAAGGAGTGGGGCATCGAACTGTGCGACAGCGAGTACTTCATCACCCCGGCCCGTCAGGAATCCCTGCGTGAGGCGCAGTCCAATGGCGACGAATGGGAGAAGCATGGCACCATCGGCGCCGTCGCACGTGACGCGTCCGGCAATATCGCAGCCGGCACCTCCACTGGCGGCATCACCAACCAGATGCCGGGCCGTGTTGGCGATTCGCCACTGCCGGGTTGCGGCACCTACGCCAACAACGATTCCGTTGCGATCTCCTGCACCGGCATCGGTGAGGCGTTCGTCAAGGAAGTCGCCGCGCACCAGGTTTCTGACCGTGTGCTGTATGCCAAGGAAGATCCGGTCGAGGCTGCGAAGGCCGCGCTGGACGGTGTGGCCCGTCACCACGGCGACGGTGGCATGATCGTCGTCCCCGCCCATGGCGACGGTGCGATGGTGTTCAACAGCGAGATGATGAACTGCGGTTGGAAGTCCCCGAAGGGCAGCTACGTGCAGAGCTGACGCCATAGGTTTGACGCCGTAAGCAAATAAACGAAACGGCTGCAAAACGCCGAGTGGGGGTTCGAATCCATTAAGGATTCGAACCCCCACTCGTTTTTCGTTGCCGATTGGCAGCAAAACGTCACAACGAAGCCGTCACTTGGTGATGGTGTTGTAGGTAGGCAGGTTGGTGTAGTCGAACGACACGTTCTTCACGTTCGTCGCGGACGCGGCGGCGACGTTGTCGTTCCACAGCGGAATCACCGGAAGATCCTTGGCCAGCACTTCCTGCGCCTTGGTGAAGTCCTCGGTTCGCTTCTTTACGTCGGTCTGGGCGAGCGCGGCGTTCAGGAGCTTGTCGAATTCCGCGCTCTTGTAATCACCATCGTTCGAACCATGACCGTCAGCGGAGCTGGAGGCATATAGCGGATTGAGATAATCTTCAGCGGACGGGTAATCCAGCATCCAGCCGGCACGGAACGCGGTTTTGATGGTGCGGTTGGTCACCTGGTTACGCACGTCGCTGAACGTGGCGTACGGCTCGCCAGCGGCGTCGATGTCGAGTGTGTTCTTGATCTGGTTGCACACGGCATCGACCCATTCCTTATGGCCGCCATCGGCATTATAGGCGATTCGGAAGTTGCCGGACCATGGCTTGATGGCATTGGCTTTCTTCCACAGTTCCTTGGCCTTGGAAGCGTTGTACTTCAGGTTGTCGCCGTTCTTCTCCAGCTTCTTCACATATTCGGGGACGAGCGGTGAAGTGAAATCGGTGGCCGGGGTCTTCGTGTTGTTGTAAACCTTCTTGACGATCTGGTCGCGGTTGATGGCCATGGAAATGGCCTGACGACGCAATTGGCCTTCCTCGTCGTTGCCGAAATGCTCAAGACGTTCCGGAATGACGAAGGACTGGAATGAGGATCCTGCCTGGCTGTAGGCGATCACGCTGGAATCCTGACGGAAGGTCTTCACCGCGGACTGTGGAATCTGATCCATCACGTCGAGGTTGCCGGACAGCACGTCGGAGTAAGCGGAATCCTCATTCGTATAGACGCGGTATTCGATGCCGTTGTTGGATACCTTGCGGCTGCCCTTATAATCCTTGTTCGGCACGATGATGATGTTCTTGTCATGCGACCAGGACTTGAACTTGTACGGACCATTGCCAATCGGAGCCTGACCGAACTTCTTGATGTCCTTAAATGCCACGCTCGGCAGCGGGAAGGTGGACTGGTGTGCCAGCTTGGTCGGGAACACGGAATCCGGCTTGTTCAGTTCGACGATCAGCGTGTAGTCGTCCGGAGTGGAAAGGCCGGAAAGCTTGGCGTTCGGGTCGACGTTCGGATCCTGCAGCTCGTCATAGCCCTTGATGGTGGAGAAGCGGCTCGAGGTCTTCTGCGCGTTCTTCACGTTCGCCGCGAAGCTCCACGTGTCGGCGAAGGAGTGGGAGGTCACAGCCTCACCGTTGGTGAACTTCCAACCCTTCTTCAGTTTGATCGTGTACTTGGTGGCATCCTCGTTCGGGGTGATACTCTCGGCCACTTCAAGATGCTGCTTGCCCTTCGCGTCGAAGCTCACCAGACCTTCGAACAGGTAGCGGATGACCTTGCCGCCGCCCATTTCGTTGGTGTCGCTCGGAATCAGACCGTTCTGCGGCTCGCTGTTGTTCACGGAAATCAGCGAGGTGTCGCTGGAATTGCTGGTGGCGGCGTTGTCATCGGATGACGAGCCGCACGCGGCGACCGACATCAGCATGGTTCCCGCCGCGGCCATGGCGACCAGGCGGTGGAGCATGTTTCTCTTCATTGTTTTCTCCTCTGATGTTGACATTCCGTCGCTTATGACGGCGGAAAGACAATAGACGTGATTATAGGAGTTTTGTTAACCGAGCTCACTGCTCTGTCTCAATGTGAGATGGAACGTTTCCATACAAAAGGGCTAAGAGGGTAATGCAGGGAGGGAAGAGGGGCGGGATGCCGCTGAGAACATCAGTCGAAGCGGACGCCCTCGGGCTTGCTGGGCAGCGAGTACAGGAATGCTTGGATGATCAGCGAGATGCCGGCCATGCCGAGGCTGACATAGAACAGCGTGAGCAGCATTCCCGGGAAGCTGTTCGGGTCATGAAAGTCGAGTTTCGGTGGCTCGTGGGGGATGACCATGATCATGCCGATTTCGATGATGACCAGGCCGAACGCAATGACGACCAGCATCGCAAGGGCCAGAATGGTGCCGACGTGCCCAAGCAGAAACCACCAGCCGGTGCGGTTGGCATCATGCAGCCTTCTGAAGGAGATGGCCATGATCGGTACCATGGTGGCCAGCATCCACAGTATTCCGGACACCGTTCCGGCAGCCGGAATAAGGAATATCAGCACGCTGACCGGAATGAAGAACAGCATGGCGAGCCAGAACTCGCGTCTGCTGGAACGCCCCCGAAACTCCATGTAGCCGATGAAAAAACGTTTGACGGCATCAATGAAACCGCAGTGGTAGTCGGGCGTCCATGTGCCGTTGCCGCTGTAGGGGAATCGCATATTCGTAAAGCCTTCTTCTCAATGAAACGCATACGCTGGATTCGCGTCGCGCGTCCACCGACGGTGGTGTGCGGCCATCGTAACATGCTGCTATTCGCCCATAGCGCAACCGTTGCAATCGCAATGATTCGGCGGATTTTCCCGCAATATGGCGTGTGTGGCCGCCCATAGCGTCGGTCACACACGAAAGACGGAAAACTTTAAAGCAAACCGTCCGCCTGCAACGCGTCATGCATGCGGTTGAGGCAATCCTCCAGCAGCGGATACGGCATCGCCATGTTCACACGCGCGCAGCCGGCTCCCGCACGGCCGCACGAACGGCCGTCGGTCAGCGCCACCTTCGCCTTCTCAAGGAAATACGCGGCCGGATCGTCAATGCCGAGCGGGCCGAAATCCAGCCATGCGATATACGTGCCGCGTGGGCGAATATAGCCAACGCCCGAGAACCGCGTGCTCATCTGCTCATCGAACAACCCAAGATTGCGTCGCACGTAGGAAAGCGCGTCCTGGAACCACGGATCGCCCTCGTTGTAGGCGGTGGTGGTGGCGATCGCACCGATCGTGGCGGTCTGATGCTCGCTCCACTCCGCACGTTCCGCCCACATCTCACGGTCCGCCGGATTCGTCAGCAGCACCTGCGCGCACTTCGTACCCGGAATATTAAACGACTTCGACGCGCTGGTAGCGGTCATAGACTGCCGAGCGGCCGCCTCGCTGATGGTCGGATACGGAATATGACGCCCCTCGAACACGAACGGCGCGTGAATCTCATCATTGAAAATACGCACGTCGTACCGTTCCGCCAGCTCGCACAGCCGCTGCTCCTCGGCCAACGTAAGCACCTTGCCGATCGGATTGTGCGGATTGCACAGCACGAACGCATGGCAGCCAGCCGCGAACGCGCGTTCGATGGCGTCGAAATCGAACAGCCATTCGCGCTCGCCGGTCGTTTCGTCGGTTCCCTGAAGCATTTCGATTTCGATCACGTCGACGTCGTACAGCTTCGGCACGCTCAGGAACGGCATGTACGCGGGCGTCGGCACGACCACGGCATTGCCGGCGCCGACCAGCTCGCGCAGGAAGATCTCGTACGCTTCCAACACGTCCGGCACCACGCGGATGATGTCCGGATCCACGTCCCAGCCATAGTGGCTTTTCTGCCAGCCGGCGCACGCCTCGGCCACGCGGCGCTTCCACGGTTCGGGAATGTAACCGAGTTTGCAATGGTCGCAGGCGCTGTCGATGGCCTGCTGGATGCACGGCGCCAGGCCGTAGTCCATTTCCGCGATGAACGCGCCGATACAGCCGGGGTAGCGGGTCCACTTGTCGGAACCGACTTCGGCCAGATCTGCGGCGGTGGTGCGATCGATGGCATCGGCATCAAAGCCGGAAAAAATACGATTCTGCTTTTCCATGCGTTCCAGCATAGCCGCCGCCCGGTTACGCGTGTTGCAATGCCGTAACGCACATACGACGGCTGCCATATGATTGCATTATGCGATTGCTGTCATGCGGTTGCCGTTAGAACCGTTGGAAACGCATGACAGCGCTGCGGAAGAACGGATTTCAGCTTTCCAGGAACGCTGGAATCGCGGCCGCCGCCGCATAGCCGGCGCGGTACATGCGTTCCAGACCTTCGAACGATTTGCTCAGCGTGTTCAAGCCGTACATGCTTTCCGGCGCGAGGATGAGCACACGGCCATCCTTCTCGTATTCCTTGGCCAACGCCACCTCGTCGTTGTACGTCTGATAGCGGTTCATCAGCTTTTCCGCGGCCTCCGGGTGCGTGCGCTTCAGAATCGTGGCCGGGCCGATGTCCTTCTTCTGCTCGCGTACGGTGTCTTTCGGACGGGTGAGGATCACCACGATGCGGTCATAGCCGTCATCGATGGCCTTCTGCACCGGAATCGGATCAGCGATGCCGCCGTCGTAATACGGGACGCCGTCGATCACATACGGTTCGCACGCCACCGGCACCGCCGACGACGCCTTCATGATGTCGTAATTGTCGTAGCCCACATCCGACTTGTCGAAATACTTCGTGGAACCATCGTCCGCATTGCAGGCCACCACGGTGAATTCGGTCGGATTCGCCGCAAACGCCTCGTAATCCACCGGATTCTCGCCATCGTGGTTGCTCAGCGTGCTGTACACATAATCGAGGTTCGCGTAATTGTGGTTCTTCACATAGCTGTCGAAGCTCGCGTATTCCTTACGGAACGCGTACTGCGTGTAGAACGTGTGGTTTCGCCCGTGCTGTCCGGAAATGTAGGAAACCATATTGGCGCTGCCGGCGGAAACACCATAGCAATGGTCGACATGTATGCCGTCCTCCAGCATGCGGTCCATCACACCCGCGCCGTAAATCGCGCGGAAACCGCCGCCGACGTCGATCATCGCTGTCCTGTTGGCCATATGCGCCCGTCCTTTCGCAAGTCCGTCCCTTTTGCCGGGTTTTATTCGACTTTACGCGGTCTGTCGGGACATTCGCGCTCAGCGATCAAGCAGCGACTGCGCCAACTGCGCGATTCGTGCGGAAGTGTCGGAATTGGCCAGATCGATGCCGCCTTCCGCGTCTTCCGGAGCGAGCTTGCCCAACGATTCGAGCACCACGCCAAGGTGACGTACAGTGCCTTCGTTGCCGTCGATGATCGCCGCCGTATCGGGCAGTAGTTCGCGGAAATAATCGCGGTAGAACACGAAATGCGTGCAGCCGAGCACAACGGAGTCGATCGTGGACAGATCGTATTGGTCGAAATACTGGTGCAGCGTGCGCATCACCACATCATGGTCGTCAAGCTGCCCATGCTCCACGATCTCCACCAGACCGGGGCAGGGCTCCGGAAAAATCGTATGATCGGCCTTGAACCGGTCCATCAGCACGGCGAACTTGCGTTCACGCAACGTCAGGGGAGTGGCGGCCACGATGACGCGCTGACGCTTGCCGTGACCACGGTCGCAAGCCACCTTCAATGCCGGCTCCATGCCGATGATCGGAATGTCGTATGTGTCGCGCAGTTCGTTGGCTGCGGCGGAAGTGGCGGTATTGCAGGCGATCACGACCGCTTTCACGCCTTGTTCCACGAATCGTTTCACAATGACGTCGGACAGTTCGCGCACCTGTTCGGGCGATTTCGTGCCGTATGGAGCGTTCGCGGAGTCGCCGAAATACAGCACATGTTCGTTCGGCATGTCGCGGCGGATCTCACGCGCCACGGAGATTCCTCCCAAGCCGGAATCGAAAACGCCGATAGGTGCCGTTGAAGCCATACGTCCTCCCTTGCTCCGCCTGTTCCGTGCGCGGAAATGCCATGCGCGCATCGAGCCAAACACTTCAATAGCCTACCGCGTGTAGAGTGAATCGGTATGAGCATTCCAAGCATTGTTTACAAAGCGCACGCCACCGGCAACGATTTCGTGGTGTATCTCGACGAAGACGGTACGCACGAGCCGACCGCCGATGAAGTGCGATTCCTGTGCGACCGCCATTTCGGCATCGGCGGCGACGGCCTGATCCGTCTGGCGCATCCGCAGGCGGTGTCCGATGTGAACGAAAGGCAGATCGCCGATTGCGCGGCGGGCGATGCGGACTGGTTCATGGACTACCGCAACGCGGACGGCTCGCTGGCCGAGATGTGCGGCAACGGCACACGTGCGATCACCTTGTTCGCGCAGCGGCAGGGCATCGCCGACCAGCCGGGCGGCAAGCCATTCCATCTCGGCACCCGCGCCGGCGTGAAGATCCTGACTTCGCTCGGCGATGTGCCGGGCCTTGGCAAGGACGTGTTCCAAGTGGAGATGGGCGCATGGAAGCGTGGCGACGTCGACGGTTACGAAGTGACCATTCCGGGCACGTCCGGTTCCGCACGTGGCACGTTCGTGGACATGGGCAATCCGCACGTCGTGGCCGTACTTGAAGACGCGTTCGCCAGCCTGCCGAACGTCGAAGACCTTGATCTGGTCACCAAGCCGGTCGTCGCGCCCGAGATTCCGTCGGACCAGAACGTGGAGTTCGTGCGCATCGACGAGCAAAGCGAAGGCGACGATGCGGGCGAGGCCACCATGCGCGTCAACGAACGCGGTTGCGGCGAAACCCTGTCGTGCGGCACGGGCCTATGCGCCACCGCCATCACGTTGCGTGCCAAAACCGGCATCGACCATTGGACCATCACCGTACGTGGCGGCACCTTGCGCGTCGACGTGACCGACGAAGACGTGAAGCTTACCGGCAGCGCCACCATCGTAGGCAAAATCGAACTGCTGTAACCGCTGCGGCAGCAAACGAAAAGCGGATAGGCAAAAGGCCGGCCCCGCAGGGTCGGCCTTCATCGTAAAAGGCTCTATGCAAACCGTATCAGGCGAACAGCATCGGGCCGTCCTTGACGAGAATGACCACGATCAACGCCACAATCCACACCACATCGACCATCAGATCGAAATTCAGCCGGTAATACTTGCGCAATCCAGCATGGCCGGACGGCATATCCTGCACGGCCACCGTGGCATGCGACAACGCCATGAACTGCACGGTGGTGGAGAACATCAGCACCAGGCACCACGGGCACATCGCGTTGATGACGAACAGCGACTGCGTGGTCAGCCAATACGAATACGCCAACGCGGCAAGGCCTCCAAGCCATGTGCACAGCGCGAACCAACGTGGCACGGCCATCTTGGCCAGTCCGATCACCGCGATCGTCACGAACACCGATTCGGCGGCAATGCCGAAGAACGCGTTCGGGAAGCTCAATCCGGCGAACTTCACGATTTCCGCCTGCCAGGATTCGGCCACCGTGGAACAGGACAGCACGGCGTTCACATCGCAGTTGAGCTTCTGCCCGGGATTGCGTGCCATTTTCAGCGTGTCCGCCGACAGAATGAACGATACGAGCAATGCCACCGCCGAAGCGAGCAGCATGATCAGATACGTCCACGTTGCGCCGTGACGCCACCCGCGCGGCTTCGTGTAGTCGTCGTCCATGGCGACGGCTGTGCCGACGCTCGTTTCGTCATCGGCTGCGTCCACAGCGGCCTGGCCTTCAAAATCGCTCATCGTCAATCCTTGGAAAATCAAAATACAAACGTTGTCATGTCTCAGTCTACGCGAAGAACCGCGGATTCGAGCTTACGATAGTCATATGAGTCACGTGAATTACGCGGAGCCACCCGCACAAGGTTGGGATATTCATTGCCATACCGTCTTTTCCGACGGTACGGAGACGCCGCGCACGCTGGTGGCGCAGGCAAGGAAGCTTGGCTTGCATGGTGTGGCGATTGCCGACCATGACACCACCGCCGGCTGGGGCGAGGCGACGGAAGCCTCGGAGGAAATCGGTTTGCCGTTACTGCTGGGCACGGAAATCACCGCCGTCGACGAAGATGTGTCCGTGCACATGCTCGCCTTCCAATACGATCCGTCCAACGATCATATTTCCAGCATGTTCGCCAACACGCGTGCGGCGCGATTACATCGTACGAAACGCATGGTTGAGCGGCTGTCGCAGGATTTTCCGATTACGTGGGACGATGTGCTCGCCCAAGTGAAGGAAGGGGAGCGCACCACAATCGGCCGTCCGCACATTGCCGACGCGCTGGTCGCGGCGGGCGTGTACGAGACGCGTTCCGACGCGTTCGCCGACGCGGTGAGCGCCAAATCCAAGTATTACATTCCCACGCCGTCGCCGTCGACGCACGAGGTCATCGCCGCCGTCAAGGGGGCGGGCGGTGTGGTGGTCGCCGCGCATGCGGGCGATCCGCAACGCAACCGCCGGCTGCTGTCCGACGAGCAGCTTGACGCGATGATCGCCGACGGCTTGGACGGCTTGGAAATATGGCATCGCGGCAATCCTCCGGAACAGCGCGAACGATTGCTGACGATTGCCGCACGGCACGATCTGCTGGTGACCGGCGGCTCGGACTGGCATGGCAAAGGCAAGCCGAACGGTCTGGGCGAGAACCTTACCGACGACGACACCGTACGCGAAATCCTGCATCGGGGTGTGGATTTGATCGGTCGCGTCGGCAGCTCACATGCCGCATGAAATCCGGATATGGAATTTCCAAGCGTGAACCGGATACATGAATCGAATATGAAAAAGGCGCCGAACCTGATATGGTCCGACGTCTTCTTCATATGGAACGTGTCCAACGCGTTTGTTGGTGACGATCAGAGATTGCCGAAGCCGACGGCGTGCTTGGTTTCGGAACCGATGATGGCATAGCCGAGAGAACCGGCCGGCACCACGATGCGACGGCCCTTGTCGTCGGTCAGGTTGATGGTCTTGCCATTCTCCACGGCCTCGGCGATGACGTTGTTCACCTCGTCGGCGCTCTGCTCGGTGCTGAAGGTGACGGTGCGCGCCACGTTCTGAATGCCCAGTTCGATATCCATGATGCTCCTTGTAAGGGTGTTCGTGTGCAAATTCGTTTGCAATGTATGCGCTTATTCTACGCGCGGTTTCTCATCGGTGGCGTCCTCGGCCTGCAGCCGGTCGACCTCCGCTTTGGCCTTCTGCATAGTGGCCTCATCGCGTTCGAGCAGCGGAATGAGCATGGTCGCCGCTTCGCTATGGGCTTGAGGAATTTCCTCCTCGTTCGTGTCATCGCTGCCATCGGCGGTCTGCAACGTGCTGATCACAATGGTCGAACTGGACGGCAACGACTCGTGACGCTCCCTCGCGGACTGCTCCGGAACGAACGTGCTGACGGGGGATTCCTCACGTTCGCTCGTATCGTCCGAATCGGCATTGCCGGAAACCATGCCGGCGGAGGCGATATGTTCGGCGGCAGTCACCTCGAACGCTTCCGTGGCGTCATCGACGATCTGCTTCGTCTTACGGACGGGCTGGGAGCCGGTAACATCGAAATCGCCGGTCCTGTCATCATCCATATCGGTCGCGTCGATATGACGTTCGCCGGTCGCGTCGGCATCGTTATTCTGCTGCGCCGCCGCCTGCCTGCGACGTTCCGATTCGTCCAGCAACGTGCCCACGGTGATGGTGCTCGGCGGACGGTTGCCGGCCTTCTGCTCGTCCTGACGCGTCTCGCTCGGCCTATGGTTCTTCGCGGTGAGCATACCCAACTGGTGAGCCAAACGCTCCACCTGCGCCTTGAACTGCATGATCTTGACGCTATCGGCCTGATTCAACGCGCTGATGAAATCGCCCACCTGTTCCATCTGCAGCCACAGGTTGGCGCGCAGCATGATCAGATCGTCCAAACGATTGCCCAGCATGCGTCCATACGCGCTGAGCAACGCATTACGGTGGTTTTCGTCAAGTTTGGAGAAAATCCACGCCAAATCACGTGCCGGATCATTGACCTGCATATCCTGCCAGTTCGTGATGGCGGTGATCGACGAGCCCGAGAACAGCACATCGCCGTCGGACAGGCCACCATGCACCGGACAAGTGGCGAACGACCACAGGCCGTCCGTTTCAAGAACGTCGGACCAGCTCGTCGTGATCTCCTGCGGCACATGGCCAGCCTGACGCAAACGCTTGATCCATGCGGTCAGCTGCGCGCGAATCTGCCCCGTGGAGAACACCGGATAGCCGGCCTCCTGCAGAAAATCCGGACGAAGACGGTGTATCGCGCCCAACGCGGTGCCCACGCTGGCACAGTCGTCCAACGTCAGCAGCGTCAGCGGACGCGCCTGACCATCATGATGCGTGGCGACCATCACGGAAACGTCTCCTGTGACGGACCTCTCCTGTTCGCCGTTGGAGAACGCCAGAACGCGATCGACGTCGAACCCCAATCCGCCCAACTCGCGGTTGCCCATCAACGTCTGCGCGGCACGCACGCGACCAACGAGACGTTTGCGTCCCTTCGGCGTGTTCGAAGCGAACGTGTCATACAACTTGCCCGCGGCGTCCTGCACCACGGCATGATCAATGCCATACCCCTTGTCGGTGGCGTTGACCTGCTCGCTGTCACGCGTGCCAGCGATGGTGGCGTTCGGCATCGCCGCGCTCGCCAAGGCGGCCATCATAAATCTGCTTCGTTCGGTCACAATTCCAACCTTAATACACACTGAAGGCTAATAAGGGCGCGACTTGCCACGAATTCACGGTTAATCGCGCCGATGACGTCCGTCTCGTCACGCAATCTGCCACAATGGAGCATATGGATGCAACAGCGGAAGCGATTCTCGACGGACTGGACGATGCGCAGCGCATGGCGGCGACCGCCGTGCGCGGTCCCGTCCGTATCATCGCCGGCGCAGGTGCCGGCAAAACGCGGACCGTCACCCGAAGAATCGCCTACGCATGCGCCACCAAGGCATGGGATCCGCGCGCCACGATCGCCGTGACCTTCTCCGTCAAAGCGGCCGCGGAAATGCGCAACAGACTATCCCAACTCGACGTCGCATCCGACGTCAAAGCCGCCACCTTCCACTCCGCGGCACTACACCAACTCCGTCGGATCTGGCCAGACGTATGCGAAGGGCCCATGCCGTTCATCTCACGCAATCCGCGCGAAATCGTGGAACATTCCCTACGCCGAGTCACCACCCAGCAGGTGGACGACGACACCGTGCGCAACCTGCAAGCCGAAATCAACTGGTGCAAAATCTCGCTCATCGCGCCGGAAGACTATGAACGCGTCTGCGCGGCCATCCACCACCAGCCGCCGGCAGGACTGGAACCAAGCCAATTCGTGGACATCTACAGAGCATACGAAACCGAAAAAACCAATCGCAACGAAATCGACTTCGACGACATCCTGCTCATCACCTGCCACCTCATCGAAAGCGACGAAGACGTGGCGGCCAACATCCGCTCCGGCATCACATGGCTCACCGTCGACGAATACCAAGACGTCTCGCCCCTGCAGCATCGGCTGCTCACCCGATGGCTCGGTGACAACCGCAACATCTGCGTGGTCGGCGACCCGGCACAGACCATCTACTCGTTCGCCGGAGCCAGCAGCTACAACCTGCTCAACTTCGCCTCCGAATTCGGACCCCTCACCGCCGACGTCAGACTCAACAACGACTACCGTTCCACCCCGCAGATCGTCAACTACGCCAACCGCGTGCTCGAAGTCTCACCGCAACGCGCCGACTATCTCAAACTCAACTCCAAGCGAGACCAAGGCCGCCGAGTCGCGCAAACCGTCTACAACAGCGATCTCGAAGAAGCCCGGGGCGTGGCTGCACGCATCCGCAGACTCGTGGACGAGGGAGCATCTCCGGGTGACTGCGCCATCCTCACCCGAGTCAACGCGCAGCAGAAAATCCTCTGCCGGGCACTGGACGAACAACACCTGCGCTACCGCGTCAAACGAGACAGCGGATGGCAGAACTCCGGGCTCGCGGATGACGCTCAGACCCGCTTGGCCATGTTGGAAGCACTTGGCGCAGGCGGCGACGTTAAAGGCGTGACCATCTCCACCATCCATGCCTCCAAGGGCCTGGAATTCAAACACGTGTTCCTGATCGGGTGCTCCGAAGGGCTGATTCCATACGGTTCACCGCCCGAAGGCGACCTTCTGGAAGAGGAACGGCGATTGATGTACGTGGCGGTCACGCGTGCCGAAGACACGCTCGACGTGTCCTATGCGCGCGCCCGCGAGGACGATGGGTCCGATCGCGGGCGCAGGAAATCACGCTTCTTCCGGTGACTGCGGGTCGCCGGAAGCGTTCGTATCGCCGGCGTCATCTGTGCCGTCGGCGTCGTTCGTGCTGTCGGCGTCATCGCCCTTGTGCTCTTCCTCGTCGAGCAGCTTGGACAGTTCGGCATCCCAATCGATGCTGTCCGGAATATCCTGTTGCGCCGTGGTCTGTTCCGTACCGGTAGTGGCGGATGCGGCGCCGTTCTCTTCGTTGGAGCTATCCTCGGACTGCTCGTCCGGCAGTTGCGGCAGCAGATCCGGATGCGACCATTTCGCGTCGCGCGCCTCGGGGCCTTCCTGCGCGCCGATGCTTTCCCACAGCGCGGCCGCCTCACGCATGCGCTTGGGGCGCAATTGCATGCCCATCAGGCTTTCGAACGTGCGTTCCGCAGGGCCTCCGATGGCGCGTTCGCGGCGCAACATCTCACGAAGCTGTTCGATATGCGGAATATGCGCCATGCCCGCACGCCACACGACGGCATCCACCCAGCCCTCCACCAAGGCAAGCAGATTCTCCAACGCCTTCATGGCCTGCTTCTGCTCCGGAGTGTCCGGGAACGCCACCTTGGTGATGTTCACCGCGCTGGCCATGGAATCCGGATCGATGGACTCCGCCTCACGGATCTGCTCCTCCATGGCATCCATGTCGATGGTGATGCCACGCGCGTATTTGCCCAGCAGCGCCTCGAAGCGGGGCATTAGCCACGGCACGGAGGCGAACAGCCTGGCATGCGCAAGCTCCTGCAGCGCAAGATAGCCCATCACTTCGTTCACGTCGATATCCAGCGACTTCGCGTATTCGGTCACGTTCTGCACGATCAGTCCGCCGGCGGGATTCTTCAGCAGCGCGATGCCCTGATCGAAGCTGCCGCGCACCTCATGGGACAGGTCGCCGGCGGCACGCCCCAACTGCATGGCGAACGACGTGTTGCCGACGAATCGCATCAGCTTCGCCGGATTCTTCATCTCGTCCGGAATCGGAATTTCGATGGGGCCTGCGAAAACCCCGGAAATCTCGGTCTGGATTTCGCCGTCGCCGAAACGCTGCGACAGAATCGAAGCCAGAGCGTCGTTCATCGATTCGGCCACGGGGGAGGCGAACTGCGCCCACGCGTCGATTGTGTCCTCCACCCAGCCGGCGCGGGTGAGCAGCTGCGTCTCGCCTTGCGCCGGGTTGAATTCGCAAGCGGTATCAAGCCACAGGTTCGCCTCGCTGATGGCACGTCTTGCGATTTCGCCGGTTTCGGCGTTCACGCTGCTGTCCGATCCGGCACCATTCGCCTGCTGCAACGCGAGCGATTTCGCCAGTTTGATGTTGATCGGCCCCTGTTCCACGGCCTGCTGCATATCTCCCATGGTGTTGAGTCCGCCGGCGGTGAACGCCTGCATCATGGACTTGACCTCTTCGGGCTTGGGCAGCGTGCTCGGATCCTGACTCATCAGCTGGTCGCGTACGGCTTCCGGCATGTTGGAAAGCTGGTTCCATGCCATCTCGCCCTGAATCGGTCCGAAGCAATCGATAAGCCACTGGCGGATCGCATTCTCATCCATACCGTTTCCTGCCTTTGTTCCATGCGATTGTTAAGTTCGTTGCCTTCCATAGTATGGGAGGCATGGCCGATATGCAGGAAACACAGCGAGTTCACGCCAAAAGCACACGTAACGGGTCGTCTCAAGGCCTTCTGCCACGTATCAGACGACGTTGGCGTCAGGTCGGACGGTGGTTCGATGTTCGCCCTTGGCGATATCTCGCCGGACCGATCGTGGCCGTGCTCTGCGTGCTGGTGCTTATTGCGCCCAGCGCGTACGTGGTGCAGGAGCCGGGACCGACCCAGGACGTGCTCGGAAAAGTCGAAGGCAAGCGGGTCATCGACGTGTCCGGCGTGAAGACGCATAAGGACTCCGGCAAACTACTGCTCGTCACCGTCAACGCCTCAGGTGTTCCTGGATATCCTGTGACCAACGCGCAGGCGTTGCTGGCATGGGCCAATCCGAAGGCCACGGTGATTCCGCAGGAGGCCGTGTTCCCCGTCGGACAAAGCGCCAAGGACTATGCGAAGGAAAGCAACAAGGAGATGTCCTCATCGCAGAACGCCGCGGCCACGGCCGCGAAGCGGTTCCTCAAGGCGCACGGTTATGACGTGTCCGGTATGAAGGTGTCCATGCACGTCGACGACATCGGCGGCCCGTCCGCGGGCATGATGTACACGCTCGGTCTGATCGACAAGGTGACCGGAGAGCAGCTTTCCGGCGGGAAGACCATCGCGGGTACCGGCACGATGAACGCCAAAGGCAAGGTTGGCGCGATCGGCGGCATCCGGTTGAAGATGATCGGCGCGAAGCGCGACGGGGCCACGTGGTTCCTTGCCCCGGAATCCAACTGCTCCGACGTGGTCGGGCACGTGCCACAGGGCCTCCACGTGGTGAAGGTGGGCACGTTGGACGAGGCGTACGACGCGCTGGTCGCCATCCGCGATGGTAAAGGCGGTTCACTGCCGCAATGCACCGTCAAGCAATGAGCGTGCGGCGGAAGGAGATAGGCGTGATACAGGCGGAAATCGCCGTTTCATCTCGAAAAGTGGGCGATTCCGGCGTTCGTAACGTATATGTTCGAGCAGTGTTGGTATATTGACGAACGTGAATCAAACGGCATCTGATAACGCTGAAGAATTCGGTTTCCACGCCGGCGACCTGGTACAGGAATGGCTGTGGGACGATGATGTGGATGACTCGATCCGCGCCAAGATCGAGGAACTGACCGGTGAGGAGCTGGTCGACGAGGATTATGACTCCGCAGTCGATGGTGTGATCATCTGGTGGCGTGATGGCGATGACGAGGACGAACTGGCCGACACCATTGTCGACGCCTATGCGGTTCTCGGCGATGACGGCCCGCTGTGGGTGCTCACCCCGAAGCCGGGACGTCCGGGTGCCGCAAGCTCCAGCACCGTGCAGTCCGCGGCCAAGACCGCCGGCATGAATGCCGCCACTCCGCTGACCGTCAGCTCCGATTGGAACGGTATTCACCTGCGCGCGTTCGGCAAGGGCAAGTAAACCAAGACTTTTCGCGATTTTCTCGCGTATACGAAAATCCCCCGGGTCCATTGGGTTTGGGGGATTTTGCTATTACGTGGACTTTCCGGCAAAACACAAACAAAACGTGGGCGGAATGTGGGCAAAACACGGGTGCGCGCGTTGATATTACGCGGGATGATATGCGATTCCTTGATTTTTCACGGCGTTGCGAAAAGTGGGCGATGAGGGATTCGAACCCCCGACATCCACCGTGTAAAGGTGGCGCTCTAACCAACTGAGCTAATCGCCCGCAACGAACTACTGTACCGTATCCGCGCGATGAGCCGCACTCGTGTGTCGGCATGGCGGATATGATGCCGCTTGATCGGTACGAAACCGCCGTGTGAGCGATGAGCCACACGTGTCGATTCACTGAATTTTCATCTTTTGCGGCGTCTGCGTCGAATCAATCACGTAAAGTAGTGACGTTAATACGTGTAGCAGGAGGTCGAACGCCAATGGCACAGGAACCTGAAACCGAGAAGAACGCATCGGGAATCGCTCATGCCGCGAAGCGAAAGTGGGGCTACGATGCGGAACAGGTGGATGCTTTCCTTGAACGTGCGCACATGCTGTATGAAGGTGAGGGCGCGCAACTCACCCAGCATGATATTCAGAACGTCTCCTTCGAACTGGTCAAGGGCGGCTATGTGATCGCCCAAGTGGATGCCGCGCTTGCCCGTCTGGAACGTGCCGTGGTCGACAAGCAGACCACGTGGGAAATCTCCCAGCATGGCCGTGTGGCATGGAAGGCGCAGACCGAGGACCTGTTCAAGAAGCTCGACGCGCATGCCGAACGCGAGCATGGCCAACGGTTCAAGCCGGGCGAGGGCAAGAATCCGAGCTACGACCGCAAGCAGGTCGACAGCGTGATCGACAAGTGCCTGACGAAAGCCGCCGGCGAGCTGGGTGTCGAGGAAGTCAGTGAAGCGGACGCCAAGGCGATCGCCGACACGAATTCCCAGACCTTGAGCAACATGATCTTCACTCAGCGCAAAGGCAAGAGGGGATATGACGAACGTCAGGTGGATTACTATCTGGCCGCCTGCGCGCAGTTGCTGACCCGACTCGAATCGTATGCGCGCGTCGCGGATTTCGTCGGTGAACCCTCCGAAGAGGCGATGGCCGCGGCCGCACCGTCCGTTGCCCCGGCTTCCAGTGATTCCGCAGCTGGCGAAACCCAGATGATCGCACCGCTGTTCGCAGCTCCTTCCGCCACGGTTCCGGCTGCTCCGGTTCCTCCTACTGTGCCAACCGTCACGCCGAGCGAAGAGGATTCCTTCGACGCGCTGAACAAGGCCGAGCATGAGATCTTCACGTCCGCGGTCACCTCTCCGGTGAGCGTGCCTGCCACGCCGACGAACACTCCGCCTGCGGTTCCGGTGGTTCCTCCGGTGTTCCAGCCGCAGACCGATTCCGCTTCTTCCGCGCCGAGCGCCGTTGAAGAGACCCAGGCGTTCGATCCGCTTGCCGATGATGCGATGGAAGATGCCGCGCCAAAGACTCCGGCTCCGACCACGACCGATTCGCAGGCTCCAGCCGCTCCGGCATTCCCGCCGGCTCCGGTTGAACCCGAGCCGCAGCAGGATCCGTCTTTGGCCGCGTTGGCGCATCTGGCCCACACTATCAATGAGACGAACCAGACGGAAAACACGTTCACGCCGCAGGTTCCGAGCCTGTCCGCGTCCGACTTGCCTCAGGTCACCACCGGTTCGACGAGCCTGAGCTCCCTCGCAGCCTCGGTGCCGCCATCCTTCACGCCTGAACCGGCCGTTCCGGCTCCGGATTCGAACCCAACTGTCACTCCGGCTCCGGTTGTTGAACAGGCTCCGGCCGAGCCGGCCGCTCCGGCTGAACCTGCCGTAGAACCGGCAGTTGCCCCGGCAACTGAACCGTCCGCCGAACCCGATGCGGACAAGCAGCAGGAGGACAAAAAGCCGGAACCAAGCCCGGCTTTCAGGTCGATTTTCCCGGCGTCGGGCAACGACGACAATCTCGATATTCCGGATCTGTCGTTCCCGTCCTTCGAGTGAACCAACGGTAATAAACAGGCTGGCGGAATCGTCAGCCTGTTCTCGCGTTTACACAATCCCAACTACACAGCCTCGACTACACAGTCCCAACTTACATAGTCCAAACTTACATAGTCCAAACCAATGCCGGAACATCGGCATATCATACGGAGAGCAGCGCATAACCCATGCAACCATCAACCGTAGTAATTCTGGGCTCCACCGGATCCATCGGCACCCAAGGCCTTGACGTCATCTCACGTCATCTCGACCGCTTCACCGTGACGGGTCTCGCCGCGGGCGGAGCACATGTCGAACTGCTTGCGCAGCAGGCGGCGAAATTCCATGTGCCAACCGTCGCGATCTTCTACAAGGAAGCCGTCCCCGCGCTACGTGAGGCGTTGGAACAGGCCGGCGCAGGCAACGTCAACATCACAGCCGGCCCTGACGCGGTGATCGCCATGGCAGGCTCCGGCGCCGACGTGGTGCTTAACGGCATCACCGGCTCCATCGGCCTCGAACCGTCCATCGCGGCACTGCAGGCAGGCTCCCAGCTGGCATTGGCCAACAAGGAATCCGTGGTGGCCGGCGGACACCTGCTGTTTAGCGCGCAGGTACGCGACAAGCAGATCAATCCGGTCGATTCCGAACATTCCGCCATCTGGCAGTCGTTGCGTTCCGGCACGCACGGTGAAGTGTCCAAGCTCGTCGTCACCGCGTCCGGCGGTCCGTTCCGCGGCTGGAAGCGCGACCAAATGACCGACATCACGCCGGAACAGGCCTTGAACCACCCCACATGGAACATGGGGCCGGTCGTGACCATCAACTCGTCCACGCTGATGAACAAAGGTCTTGAAGTCATCGAAGCAAGCCGACTGTTCGATGTGCCACCGAGCCGCATCGACGTGACCGTGCATCCGCAATCCATCGTGCATTCCATGGTGGAATTCCGCGACGGCGCCACCATCGCGCAGGCCTCGCCGCCGGATATGCGCCTGCCGATCGCCCTCGGCCTGTCCGCGCCGGAACGTCTCGGAAACGTCGCCGCCGCATGCGATTGGACGAAGGCGGCCACGTGGACGTTCGAACCACTCGACAACGAGGCGTTCCCCGCGGTGAACCTGGCCCGGCACTGCCTCGAATCGTCCGAAAAGCATACGGCCGTGCTCAACGCGGCCAACGAGCAGGCCGTCCACGCGTTCCTCGAACACCGTCTGCCATACCTCGGCATCGTCGACACCGTGCGCGAAGTGCTTGACGAGATGGACGCCGAACTGCGCGGCAACCCGCTGTTCGCTTCCGTGGAGGAAATGAGCCGACTCGAGCAGGAGGCTCGCGCCCGCGCCGACAAGCTGATAAACAAGTAAAGAGCACAAGCCGTAAGAACCATCGCGGGGCGCATAACGCGCCTCGCACATGCAAGGATCACGTATGCCAGAAATCGAAAAACCGTTCCGCAAAACCGGTGACGCGGCCATCAGCGAAAGCCCGCTGCATCCGCGCCGCAAGTCCCGCCGCATCATGGTCGGCCCGGTGCCGGTCGGCGGGGGAGCGCCGATTTCAGTGCAATCCATGACCAATACGCTGACGGCTGACGTGCCGGCCACCCTGCAGCAGATCGCGGAACTGACCGCGGCCGGCTGCGATATCGTGCGTGTGGCCGTGCCAAGCCAGGATGATGCCGACGCATTGCCGGAAATCGTCAAAAAATCGCCGATTCCGGTGATTGCCGACATCCACTTCCAAAGCAAGTACGTGTTCCAGGCCATCGACGCCGGCTGCGCGGCCGTGCGCGTGAACCCCGGCAACATTCGCAAATTCGACGAGGTCGGCCCTTCGATCTGCAAGGCCGCCACGGATGCGGGCATTTCCCTGCGCATCGGCGTGAACGCCGGTTCGCTCGATAAGGAGCTGTACGCCAAATACGGCGGCCCGACACCGGAGGCGCTGGTGGCGTCCGCGATGAAGGAAGCGCGCATGTTCGAAGACGTCGGCTTCCACGATTTCAAGATTTCCGTCAAGCACCATGATGTGGTCACCATGGTGCAGACGTACCGTCTGTTGGCTTCCAAGGGCGATTGGCCGCTGCATTTGGGTGTCACCGAAGCCGGCCCGACCTGGCAAGGCACAATCAAAAGCTGCCTGGCATTCGGCGCGCTGCTGGCCGAAGGCATCGGCGATACGATCCGCGTTTCACTGTCCGCGCCTCCCGTGGAGGAAGTGAAGGTGGGCTGCAAGCTGCTGGAATACATGGGATTGCGCCCGCGTAAGTTCGACATCATCTCCTGCCCGTCCTGCGGCCGTTCCCAGGTGGACGTGATTCAGCTGGCCAACGCGGTGACCGAAGGGTTGAAGGACGTGACCGCGCCGATTCGCGTGGCCGTCATGGGCTGCATCGTCAACGGTCCGGGCGAAGCTCGCGAAGCCGATTTGGGCGTGGCCTCCGGCAACGGCAAGGGGCAGATTTTCATCAAGGGCAAGGTCATCCAGACCGTGCCGGAAGACCAGATCGTGGAAACCCTGCTCGCCAAGGCGCAGGAGATCGCCGCGCAGATGGAGGCCGACGGCCAGGTGCCTGCCACCGCCACCGGTCCGGTGGTCGTGCCGGTGACGCAAAACGGCAACTGCTGAAAGCCATGTTCCAGCGTGCCGTCGGTAGCATGCAATCGCAGGCTTCTCAGCAAAGGCCGGTAGAATGAGCGGCGTGTCAGAGCAGGAACGTCAATCATCAGCCGCCAGCCAATCATTACGGCAAGAATCGGCTTCATCGCCCGCGCGTCCGCAACCGCAACATCAACCGTGGACGCGCGGGCGGCGACTCATGGTCAACCTGCCTATTTTCATCATGCTGCTGGGCATTCTGGTGTCTGTGGCCAATCTGACGGCATCCACATGGAACTACGAGCCGACCGAGCAGACCATCGAAACGCTTGACGCCAACACCGCCGTGACCTTCGCCAATCCATCCGGCGAAAAACTGGCGAAAAAAGGCGATTACGAGGTGGCGAAACGGTACGTCACCATCAAAGCGAAACGGCCTTCCACCGGTGAGATACAGAACATCAAAGTGCTGATCCGCAAACCGAAAGGGGCTGGGAACGGACGTCCCGGTGTGGTTTTCATGCACGGCGCCGGCTATGGCACCTGCGACAATTCCTTCGGCGACATGGCCTCCGACCTGTCTTCGGCGGGATTCGTGACGGCGGTGCTTGACAAGCCGGTCTGGTCCACCAACGACGCCAATCGCGACTACCCGGGTTCCGCCGCCATCTACGACCAGGTCATCAACCTCCTGCGGAAAATGGATACGGTGGACGCCTCCAAAGTGGGCATCTACGCCACTTCCGAAAGCACCTGGATCTCATCGTATCTGCTGCAGCGCGATCCGGACGTCGCTTTTCAGGTGCTGCTCAGTCCGATGGTCTACGAGCCGCGGTATTCGCTGGGCTTCCTCGCCGCACAGGACTTCGCGCTCGTCGGCGCGCATGACGGCTACCAGTCGATCGTCCGCCGCGTATTCAATATCGACGCGTCCCTGTTCGGACTCACCAACCTCGACATCGACACGTTGACGCCGAAAGCGTATGCCATTCCGACATTGGTGGCATATGGCACGAAAGACGTCATGACCGCGCAGGTGGAAGGCACGGAGAAAATCGTCGATCTGGCTCACCAGGCCGGCAACTGGGACGTCACCATACGCACGTACCCCATCGCCAACCATGTGCTGAGGCTCGGCGACGAAGCCAATTCCGGAACCCCGTTCGCCGACGCGTACGTGGACGATGTGGTCGACTGGGCCGTCGGCACCACGCACGGACTCAAACAGACCAGCGAACGCGTGGCCGGCACCAGAATGTACCAGTCAATCGCAGTGCCATTGGACCTCAAAGCCAATCGCGGCCTGACCATCTACCTGGTCGCGTTGCATGCCAGCATGCTGGTGCTGCTGCTTGCCGCAGGCGTGCTGTGGCTCGCCGTGCTGATGTGTAAGATCTGGGCGCGTGCCCACGGACGACGGTATCGGCTGGGGCTTGCGCAAGGGTTCAAAAACTCGCTGGTCACGTTGACTATCGCCACTATGGCCACGTTCGTGCTGTTCTGCGCCGGCCTTGGCGATGTGATCATGGGTGTGGTCAAACTGGCATGGGGCAGTGCCCCAGTGGAGAATCCGGGCGTGATGTATTGGAGCTGGCCGGTGATCCAGATCGTGTGCGTCGCCGTGGTGTGGGCATGGTCCCGCGTGTTCATGCGGCTGATCGAAGAGGCAACCCATCGAGGCATCGCGCAGTGGCCGCCACGTAAGGGTGCTATCGGCGAAATCGTCAGCGGACGGCAGCCGGTGCTGGCTTCCACGCGGTTCGGACGCGTGATGTTCTGGCTGACCGTGGCCGCCATGTTCTGCGTATTGCTGGTGTTCGCGTTCTGGGGGCTGTTCATCTACTGACGGGGCGAATGTATTTCGGAACGCGCACGTGCGGCGAGCGTATGCATAACAGGATGCGATGAACGGCAAGAAAAGGAGGTGCGATGCCGCTGTATCAAGACGAAGGCGTGGTGCTGCGCACCGCCAAACTCGGCGAAGCCGACCGCATACTCACCTTGCTCACACGTGACCATGGCAAAGTACGCGCCGTCGCGAAAGGCGTGCGCCGTACCAAATCGCGTTTCGGAGGCCGACTCGAACCGTTCATGCGCGTGGCGCTGCTCATTGCGGAAGGCCGTTCGCTCGACGTCGTGTCCCAAGCCGAATCGATCGCCGCGTATGCAGGGCCGATTTGCGCCGATTTTCAAGCGTATACGGCGGCGAACGTGATCTGCGAAACCGCCGACAAGCTGGTCGCCACGGAAAAGGAGCCTGCGGTCGCACAATACCGGCTGGTATTGGGCGCGTTGAACGCGCTTGCCAAACATGCGCACGAGCCGTCCACGATTGGCGATTCGTACGTGCTGCGCGCACTGGCGATCGCTGGTTGGACACCCCGTCTGCGCGTCTGCGTGGTGTGCGGCGAGCCGATTTCGTCCACGCTGTCCTGGTATTTTTCGATTCCCGCCGGCGGCCTGATGTGCGCCGCCGACCACACCCCCGAATCGGAAGCGGTGTCGTGGGATGCGATTTGCCGGCTTTCGGCGCTTGTCGATGGCGATTGGGGGGAGCTGGACGGTGTTCCGGCGGCCGCGTCGATTCAACGGGAAACCCACCAAATAGTGGAAGAATGGGGCGAATACTATTTGGAACGGCCGATTCGTTCCATGCGCTTGCTAGATTAGCGGGTATGGCTTTTGAGAACGTGGATTACAAATCCCTTGACATTCCGGCGGCACCGTTTTCTGATCCGTCGATCATTCCCGATTTTCCAAAGAACAAGGTTCCGCGCCACGTCGGCGTGATCATGGACGGCAACGGCCGTTGGGCCCAGCAGCGCGGACTCATCCGCACCGACGGCCATCAGGCGGCCGAACCGGTGGTGTTCGACACCATCGCCGGCGCCATCGAAGCGGGCGTGCGTTACCTGTCTCTGTACACGTTCTCCACGGAGAATTGGAAGCGTTCGCCGCAGGAAGTGCGTTTCCTTATGGGCTTCTCGCGTGACATCATCCACCGTCGTGTCGATCAGATGAACGAGTGGGGCGTGCGCGTGCGCTGGTCCGGCCGCCGTCCGAAGCTGTGGAAATCCGTCATCGACGAGCTGGAAGTGGCGCAGGAGAAAACCAAGAACAACAAGACCATCGACGTGGTGTTCTGCCTGAACTACGGTGGCCGCGCCGAAATCGCGGACGCCTGCGCGGCCATCGCACGTGAGGTGCGTGACGGCAAGATCTCCGGCGATCGTGTGACGGAGAAGATGATCGCCGAGCACCTGTACAACCCGGATATTCCCGATTGCGATCTGGTGATCCGCACGTCCGGCGAGCAGCGCACGTCCAACTTCCTGCCGTGGGAAGCCGCCTACGCGGAACTCGACTTCGTGCCGGAACTGTTCCCGGATTGCGGCCGTGATGTGCTGTGGCGCTCCATCGACCACTATATTCACCGCGATCGTCGCTTTGGAGGCGTGAAGTGATAAGGAACAGCCCGGTGGGCTGTTCCAGCTTCACGCCCGAGCGGCTATGCCGCGAGGGTAACGTTGAGCCGGCCGTAGGCCGTCAATAATTGCAGGACGTGAAGAAATAAGAAAAAGACCCCCGCGGGGGTCTTTTTCTATTCTGCTCCTAAAACGGCTTTTAATCGCCTGCCAGTTGCGCGATTCGCCACGTGAAATCAGTTATGAAACGATCATGATCCACGGTGAGCGCCACGTGCACGCGTGGCGCCGACGGGTCAATCAGTCCGGCCGGATCGCCGATGGTGCGGCCGCGCGTGCCATGAAAATCGCCTGTCTCCGTTTCGACCTTCATCGGCAGATCGAAACATTCCACCAAACTCGGATCCACCGCTACGGCCGCGGCGAGCGGATCATGCAATGGCATGCCGGCTGCGAATAGTCGGGGGTCTGCGGCGAAATTGGCCGCGATGGAAAAATCGGCGATATCGGCAAGGAACGTCCGCACGTCGCCATCCTGCGATTGCGATGCGGCCTGACGCCACTGTACGGTCGCGTCGGACCCCAACAGGCACTGATGCGTCACGTCCAGTCCGACCATCGTCACATCCGCACCGGAATGGAACACGCGGTCGGCGGCCTCCGGATCCTGGATGATGTTCGTTTCGGCGGTCGCATCCCAACAGTTGCCTTCCTGCGTCAGCGTTCCCCCCATCATTACCAGCCGGAGTCGGCTAGTGATATCCGGTGCCGCGGCAAGCGCCGCATCGACGTCGGTCAGCGGGCCGGTCGCCACCACCGTGACGTCACTACCGTAGAAGCGAACCGCGTCGATGAGGAATCGAACGCCGTCCGGCAGAGCGACAGGGGAGTGGGAACGGTCCTCACAATCGTTGTCGCCGCCGGCATCGCAGACGGTAAACGAAAGCGAAAACGAGTCGGCTGCGGGATTGGCGTGAGGGTCGTGCACGTCATATCCGCCAACGGAAATCAGCCCGCGCATCGCTCGAACATCCAATCCTGACGAATCGGACACATTGGGTGCCGGATTGAGCGTCTGGATGTTCGAATCGTCACAAACAGACGTATGCCGTCCGACGGCACAATCAGCGGACGGGCCGAATCCGCCCAATCCATCCGTGCCGTGGAACTGCGCGCAGCCGGCGTCGGGAATGAACGCGGCCGTCCAGGAGGGGCGCGTCGAGCCGCACATCACCGGAACGTCCCGGAACCCCAACCGTTCCAGTACATAAGCCGTGTTGCGTACGGCGGTGTCAGCCGAAACGTTGCCATAGGTGCCGATGACGCCCAGTATCTCGACGTCGTCAAACGAGACGAGATACGCCAAAGCCAGCGCATCGTCGATGCCGGTGTCGACATCGAGAATCATCTTGCGTTTGCCGGAGGGTGTGAGCGTCATCGGCCGGTCTTTCTCTTAGGGGAATCCGTTATTTCAATATTCGCTTTCTTAAGCAGGATTCGTTTCTTAAGAAAGCTGTTATTTCAAAATCCGCTACTTCAGGAATTCGTCGGTGGCGAGATCCGTCGACTGCGGAGCCTGGTGAATCACCTTGCCATGCGAATCGGTGTACGCGTCGGCTTTGGCAAGGAAGTCGAAATATTCCTGCGTGCCCTTCAGATCGTTGGTACCGAAGGTGAACGAGCCGTCCTTGATTTTGGCTGGATCGCCCCAATATTGGCCGTCCACGATGGTCTTCATGCTCTTCTTGACGAAAGCCGGCTTCAGATTCGCGTCCGGAGCCTCCTTGACGAGGATTCCGGCGGCATCGCCAGGATGCGCGTAGGCGTACTCGTAACCCTTCTTGGTGGCCTGCACGAACTTTCGCACCAGATTCGGATTGGACGAGATGGTCTTGGTGTTGGTGATGATGCCGATGGCGTCGGCGTTGCCCGGCACGCCGTAATCAGGCTCGCTGAAGCAGTTGAGCTTCGGGCCGTACATGTCGGCCTGCACGCCCTCCCACGTGGCGTAGAAGCCACCGAAATCGGCTTTGTCGCTGGACAGCGTCTGGAAGGTGGACGTGCCGACGGTCACCTTGTCGAACGTGCCCTTGCCGCCGTCGGTCTGGATCATGCGGCGGATCACCGCGTCGGATTCGTTGGAGCCGAACGTGGCGAAGGTCTTGCCGTCGAAATCCTTCGGGGACTTGATGTCCTTGTTCGACGCGAGCGAACACCAGATGGCGCTCGGCTTCTGCTGCACCTGCATGACCTGTTTGATTTTCGCGCCCTTAAGCGTGTAAATGCCCACGTTGGTGAGGTTGGACAGCGCGAAATCCGCCATGCCGTTGTTCACGGCCTGCTCCGCGCCGGCCTGCGCCACCGCCACGATGTCCACGTCAAGACCGGCCTGCTTGAAATAGCCTTTGTTCTTCGCCACATACACGCCGATATGGTTGGTGTCGGGTGCCCACGAAAGCATGAACGTCACCTTGGTGAGGCCGTTGCCGTCCGCCGCGGTTTTCGTGGAGTCGTTGCTTTGCCCGCATGCGGCCACGCCGACGAGCATGGCGATCGAGCCGAGGATTGCGATTGCTTTGCTGAAGATGGTTTTCTTCATACCTTGCGATTTCCCTTGAATCTTGCTTCTCTACCGTTTTCTAGGGATGACGCTGCGGGCGGGGTTCGGGCAGAAAACGATACGAAGGGCTAAGGCCCCCGCTCGTCCAATGCCCCCGACGTTCCTTATGATGCCTGCCGCCGCCCGGTTGACCGTTTGACGCCGAAGCTGTGGAACATTGCCGGTTTGCCACACATTGGCTAAACAGCGAGTCCCATTATACGGGTGTGCATGACGATGATGAGGGCCGCAATGGTGATTGTTGCGTTTTCACTGGTCCGCGTCCGGATCGGCGTCCGCGTCGGCTGGGCCGAGCAGCAGGCGTTCGCTGAGATTCACGAGGCACATGAGTATGCCGGTGATGACGATGATGACCAGCGTGGCCGAGAAGATCAGCGGCGTGCGGAACGAATTGTAAGCCGCCTGCAGCCAGATGCCGAGGCCCTTGCGCGCACCCAGATACTCGGCAGTGGTGGCGGTGGCGAAGATGTATGCGGCGGATACGCGGATGCCGCCGTAAATCTGCCGTGCGGCGACGCGAAGCTTCACATGCCACAGCGTCCATGCGCGGGTCGCGCCGCATGTCAACGCCACATCGGAATAGAACTGCGGCACCGCCTCAAGCCCGCGAACCGTCTGCACGGCGATCGGAAACAAGCCGAACACGGCCACGATCACGATTTTACCGGAAATCTCGAAACCGAACCAGATCAGAAACAGCGGTGCGATCGAAATCAACGGCATCGTCTGCGCGGCCGACAGCAGCGGGAACAACGCGGCATCGGCAATACGGGAGCAGTACAGCAGAATGCCGATCAGAATGCCGCATGTCACGGCGAACAGGAAGCCGACGGTGCCTTCCAACAGCGTGACTTCGGTCGCGGGCCACAGGGTCGGCCATGTTTCGACGGTCGCCTGCGCGATTTCGCTGGGGGCGGCGATCATCGTGGATGGCACGTGCCCCAATCGCACCCATGCCTCCCATACGACAAGCAGTGTGATGACGGCGATCAGCGTTGGAATACGACGCTTCGCCATACCGAGTAGTTTGTGTTGAACGTGCGATTCCGCCATCGTTCACCTTGCTTTCTGCGTCAAAGTGGACGCGCACGTGACCGACTGCGGGAAATCAGTAAGGTGAGGAGCCTGCTCGCCAATCGGCCAGAAAAGATTGTTACCGGCTCGCCAGTATAGACGGTGGGGCGGAACGTAGGCAAACCCGCACAGCAAGTACGGCAGTAACGAGAGATAACGTGCGTTGGATACCATCCCAGATATCACTTTAGACATAGAGAGACAGATATAGAAAGGCCTCCGCACCCTTCCGATGCGGAGGCCTTCCCATATACCCCTTGCTACTGCCTTATGGTCGTTTGCCTGTCAATCATGACAGACGTCTATCATTCCAGTCCGATGGACTTCATGTGGTGAAGCACCAGGGACTTGACCTTGAGCGTGCCGGATTCGGCCACGAGCTTGATGGCGCGCGGACCTTCGGACGCGTAGCTGTACGAGCTGAGCGCCTGACGGCCGTCGTTGACGTACACCTCCACGCAGCCACGGTCCACGTACACGCGCAGCTTGAGTTCGCCGGCGGCAAGTTCGGCTTCGGACAGCGGTGCCGTACGGTAGCCGCGATCGCCCTGAGCGTTGGCCTGACGGTCGACCACCACGCGGCCGATCTGATCGTCATACGCAACGGACGTGTAGGCGCCATCCTCGGTGGCGTGGACACGCAGGCCGGCACGCTCGGCGGTGGAGTTGGCCAGGTCGATGGTCATTTCGATTTCCACGGCTTCGGCATCGTCCACAATGGTCTTCTCGCCGCTGACGTCCAGATCGATCGCACCGAAATCGACGGTATCCTCGCGCAGGCCTTCCATTTCGGCCACCGGCGCGGTGTGCAGGTCGCCGTCGGCGCCCAGCGTGATCTCACGCGGCAGGGTGAGGTTGCCGCACCAGCCGTCGTCCTGCATCGGAATCGGCTCGACGAACGGGCTCATCCAACCGTAGACGATCTGACGCTTGCCGTCGTTGAACGACTGCGGCGCGTAGTAATTGTGGCCGCAATCCCACAGACGGAACTCGGTTTCCGGCTTGAACTGCTCGCCCGGAGTCCAAGTGCCGATCATGTAGCCGGCGTTGTTGACGTTGCGGTTCATGAAGCCGGACGGCTTGGCACCCATGGCGGAGAAGCCGATAACCCACTTCTCGTTGCCTTCGACGTCCTTGATCGGGAAGAAGTCCGGGCACTCGAGCATAAACACGTCCGGATCCGGATGCTCGAACAGCACCTGCTCATAGGTCCACTTGACCATGTCGTCGGAGGAGAACAGCCACATCTGGCCGCGCTTCTCGGCAGAGGAGACACCGAAGGTCATGTACCACTTGTCGCCGGTCTTCCAGACCTTCGGGTCGCGGTAGTGGTGGTTCACCTTGTCGGTCGGGCAATCAATGACCATACCGCGCTTAGTGGCGCTGGTCAGCTCATCGTTGTCTGGTTCGGCGAGCATCTGTACCTGCCAGTCGCCGCCGGTGTTGTCCTTGCCGTTGGCCCAACGGTGGCCGGTGTAGTAGAACTTGAGCTTGCCGTCATCGCCGACCACGGCGGAACCGGAGAACACGCCGTCCTTCTCCTCCTCCAGGGAAGGAGCGAACATGATTGGTTCGCGCTTCCAATTGACCATATCGGCGGAGGAGACGTGACCCCAATGCATCGGACCCCACTGGGTGCCATACGGGTGCAGCTGGTAGAAGACGTGCCAACGGCCCTTGTAGAAGCACAGGCCGTTCGGATCGTTGATCCAACCGCCATTGGATGCGATGTGGAACTTCGGATACCAGCGGTTGTTACGCTTGGCTGCGAAGGCCGCGACACCGGCCTCTGCCTTGGTGAGTTCCTCGCTGTGGTTCTTGATTTCGTGAAGGACAGGTGCGTCCGGAGTAAAGCCAGTCATCGTTGAATGCCTTTCTGAATCTGGGTTATGAATTGTTGGATAAAAAGCTTTTTGAAGATGGTGCCCAAAGCGGAAAAAGGGAAACGCTTCGGACACCACGATTGTTGTTATGATGCGTACGGTACCGATGATGATCGCGGGAGAAGGGATGTAGGTTGCGACCACCATCGACGCCGTACGCCGACTTAGTACGGGCTGAGACTCAGGCCTTCACTTCCGCATCAGCGGCCTTCATGGCCTTGAGCTGCTTGTCAGTGTAGAACGGATCGCCGCCGACTTCCTGATCATCCTTCTTGATGACGAAGAAGCCGTAGACCAGAGCCGCAAACACGATGGCAGAGATGGTGAAGAAGGTCGGACGGTCGCCCATGGCATCATGCAGAGCACCCATCGGGGTGGAGAAAATCACCTGGCCGACCTGGGAAGCGATCTGGAAACCAACCATGTACAGGGTGGCAGACAGCTTCGTGTCGAAGTGCAGGGTGAAGTAACGGAACGCCGGCAGGCAGAACAGCGGAACCTCGATGGAGTGGAACAGCTTGACGATGGAGACGGAGACCGGGTCATGGAACACGCCGCACAGACCGATACGGGCGAACATCACGGTGGCGCCGAGCAGCAGGGAGTTGCGCACGCCGATCTTCTTCATGATGATCGGGACGACGCCCATCATGGCGGACTCAAGGAACACCTGGAAGGAGTTCAGGGTACCGTAGGTGGCGTTGCCGATTTCAGTGGTCGGGAACAGGGAGGCGTAGTAGTTCGGGAACATCTGCTGATCGAACACGGTGTAGAAGGTGTTGGTGAACAGCATGAAGACGATGAGCACCCACAGAGTCGGCATCTTCAGGACGGAGACCATTTCCTTGAAGGACGGGTTGGTCGGAGCCGCGTTCGGATCGGCCTCCTTCTTGAGTTCTTCCTTTTGCTCGGCCGGAACCCAGAAGGCGTAGACGCACAGCATGCCGAGGCCGCAGATGGAACCAACCCAGAAGTTCAGCATCGGGTTGATGTTGAACAGGAAGCCTGCGCACAGCGCCACGACAGCGTAGCCGAAGGAGCCCCAAGCGCGGGACTGACCATATTCGAAGCCGAACTTACGGGAGTAACGTTCGGTGATGGCTTCGAACAGGGAGCAGCCGGCCATGAAACCCGCGGACAGCACGATGGAGCCGAGAAGCACGCCGATGAATCGGGTGTTGCCGCCGGCGGTCAGCATCGGCTGGTACACGAACTGCACGAACGGGCCAACGCATGCAGCGACCGCAGAGATGAAGATCACGAGCTTGCGCTTGATGCCCAGCTGGTCCTGAATGGTGCCGTAAACGAACATGATGACCAGGGTGGCCAAGGAGTTGATGGAGTAGATCTGGCCCTGTTCCGCGGAGCTCATGCCCAGACCGTGGGTCGGGTCAGTGAGCCAGCGGGAGAAGAAGGACCACCAGATGCCCCAGGAACAGAAGAACATGAAAATGCCGAAGGAGCTCTGCAGATAGGAAGGATTCTTCCATACAGAACGTGTTTTACTTGCCATTTTGATTCTCTTTTTCTCTTCGCGGTGCCGCTGCCGCGCGGCATCGATCGCTTCCGATGTTGTTTTGGCTTGCGCCTGCTCGGATTTCAGCTGCCGTGCCGAAAAGCGAACATGGCTTCAAGATAGCATATGGCAACTGCTTCGTCAAACGTTTGACGTCAATCGTTTGACGTCAAACGTTTGTAAGGATTTGCGGATAGTTGAAATTAAGCCTGAATCAACTGCTGGCGGACTGTTGGCACGATTGCTTTATTCGGCGTGTCGTGAACAAACGCACAATTTTCATGTATAGAAAATGGCTGTGCGAACAATCGTAAGCATTTGAATCGTTGTAAAAACAGAAAAATCAGGATATGACGGAATCTTTTTCCAACAATGCGCAGTGGATCTTCGCCGGAATCGGCGCATCAAGCGGCGGCAGGGAAGCTCTGGCGGATGGACATGAACTGGTATCCACATCCTTGCCTTCAATCATGGAAATCAGCTTGCAGGCTGACCAATAGCCCATTTCGTAATGTGGCAGTTCGACGGTGGTCAGCTGCGGTTCAAGTGTCTCTGCGAACACGCGGTGGTTGTCCACGCCGACCACGGAAATATCTTTGCCTACCGTAAGCCCTCTTCTTGCCGCGCATTCGTACACATACCAGGCGCGCGCATCATTGAAGCAGAAGAAGCCGTCCGGATGCTCGTCGTCGAACAACTTGTTCACGGCGCGTAAAGCTGGACCGTTGTTCATTACGTTGCATACCAGCGATGGGTTGAACGCACGTCCGGCCTCCTGCAACGCGGTGCGGTAGCCGGCAAGACGACCGTCCTGCGCGATCATGTTTTCCGCGCAACCCACGTATGCGATGCGTTTGCATCCGGCCTGGATCAGCCGATTCGTGGCGTCGTAGCCGATCATGAACTCGTCCGGCTCGATGCTGGGCACTTTGTTCTCGTGGTCGGTGGCGTCCACCATCACCACGGGGTATTCGTTCAACGATTCGGGAACATGTGCGATGCGGTTCGACATCTTCGAATAGAAGAATCCGTCCACGCCGTACCTTTTCAGTGTGGCGATCTCGTTTTCCTCGCTCGCCTTGCCGTCGGTGCTGACGGTGAACAGCATGTAGCCGTAGGCGCTGGCCGCGTCCTGCGCGCCCAGAATGATGCCGCCCGCGTACGGTGTGGTGGCGACTTCCTCGCTGATGAAGCCGAGGATTCGGGTTTTGTTGGTACGCAGGCTTCGCGCCAACGGATTGATTTTGTACCCGAGCTCGGTCGCTTTGTTGCGTACGAGTTTGGCGAGCGCGGGATTTACCCTGCCTTCGTCGCGTCCGTTGAGCACCAGGGATACAGTGGAGATGGATACCCCCGTTTGTTTGGCGATTTCCTTCATTGTCGACATAATCGCAACACTATACCCAAATGAACACGAAAAGCGCGCCTTTTTCGAGAAAAAGCGTGCTTTTTTACATGGAATGGTTTCGTTTCACCACTGTAAAGGGGGTTATTTCGACAGAATCTCGTTTACCAGTTCCTGCTTGGCGTGGATCTGTCCTTCGAAACCGGGACGGATGTCGAGACGGATCACCACGTCGGTGCGGTATCCCTGGCCGGCGAGCTTCATGGTAGCGTCGCGGATCACCTTGAGCACATCGTCGATGTCTCCTTCGATGTTGGTGAACATGGCGTTCGTCTCGTTCGGCAGGCCGGATTCACGGATTACGTCCACGGCCTGCGCCACGTACGTGGACTTCTCCGGGCTGGCGCCGGCGGGGGAGATGGCTACTGCGGCAAGCGTGTTGATATACGGTTTGCCGGTTTCCGGATTGACGGGCACTTCCTGCTTTTCTGCGTTGCGATCGAGCGTCATGATTACCTTTCTCAGCGTTGTCTCGTGTGTTTTCGTGCGATTACTTGTTGTACTGTTCCAACGGCTGCCATGGTTCGCGTGGTTTGCGTGGCTTGGTTCAACGCCACTTCCACGCGTGGTCCATCGGACCGGAACCATGTCCAAGATCGAGCTGCGCTTCCAAAGCGCCGGTCAGGTACAGCTTGGCATGGTCGACGGCCGTCGGCAGCGCCTCGCCAAGAGCCAAATGGCTGGCGATGGCGGAAGACAGCGTGCAGCCGGTGCCGTGCGTGTTCGGGTTGTTGATGCGACGGGAACGGAACCAGGTGATCTTGCCATCCGGCTCGACAAGCACGTCACTCGCGTCATGCGTGCCGTGGCCGCCCTTGACGAGCACCGCGCAGCCGAAATGGCCGGCGAGCAGATGACCTGCGGTCACCATGTCGTTCTCGGTGGAGATGGATTCGCCGTTCTCATAGTCGATTGCGCCCGCACCTTGCTCTACGGCCAAGTCGCACAGTACCTGGGTCTCCGGCATGTTCGGCGTGATCACGGTGGCCAGCGGGAACAGTTTGGACGTCAGCGCCGCGATGGCATCATCCTCGATGAGCTTCGCGCCGGACGTGGCCACCATCACTGGGTCGAGCACCACGTTCTTCGCGTTGTGCGCGGTCAGACGGTCGGCGATCACGGTGATGAGCTCGGCGCTGGACACCATGCCGATCTTCACCGCCACCGGCGGAATGTCTTCGAACACCGCGTCGATCTGCGCCGCAAGCATTTCCGGGGGAGTGTTGGTGACCATCGTCACGCCGGTGGTGTTCTGCGCGGTCAGCGCCGCGATCGCGGTCATGCCGAACACGCCGTTGGCGAGCATGGTCTTCAAATCCGCCTGAATGCCGGCACCGCCGGACGAATCCGATCCTGCGATGCTCAATACCGGTGGCAATGTGCTAGTCATAATGTTCCCTTCCTGACTCCTTCAATAGCGTTCGTTATGCAAACTGGCGGATTCGTATGAGACTCACCTCACAAATCCGCCAGTCTACGCCGTGTGTCCATCAAAGCGCGTCACGAACACACGTGCATATTCATATGCTCACTCTCACTGGTACAGTGTAGAGCCGCCTTCACGGAATTTCTCGCTCATCGCCCGCATTCCGGCCGCGATCGTCTGCGCGTCGGCGACGAGCTTCTCCTGTGCTTCGGCATTACCGAACTTTTTGCGGATGTTCTGCGAAATCGCCATCGAGCAGAACTTCGGGCCGCACATCGAGCAGAAATGCGCCATCTTCGCCGGCTCAGCGGGCAGCGTGTCGTCATGGAACGCGATCGCGGTGTCCGGATCGTAGCTCAGGTTGAACTGATCAAGCCAACGGAATTCGAAACGAGCCTTGCTCATCGCATTGTCGCGGTCGATGGCGTGCGGATGGTGCTTGGCGATATCCGCCGCATGGCAGGCGATCTTGTATGCGATCACGCCTTGCTTCACATCGTCCTTGTTCGGCAGTCCAAGGTGTTCCTTCGGCGTCACGTAGCACAGCATGGCGGTACCATAGCGGGCGATTTCCACGCCGCCGATCGCGGACGTGATGTGGTCGTAGCCTGGAGCCGTGTCCGTGGTAAGCGGTCCGAGGGTGTAGAACGGGGCGTCCTTGCAGATCGCCTTCTCCATTTCGATGTTCATGCGCACGGTGTCGAACGGAATGTGCCCCGGTCCCTCGATCATCACCTGCACGTCATGCTTCCATGCGCGCTGAGTGAGCTCGCCAAGCGTCATAAGTTCCGCGAACTGCGCCGCGTCGTTGGCATCGGCCAGCGAGCCCGGACGCAGACCGTCGCCAAGCGAGAACGCCACATCGTACTTGGCGAAGATCTCGCAAAGCTCGTCGAAATGCGTGTACAGGAAGCTTTCCTGATGATGCTGCAGGCACCATTCGGCCATGATCGAACCGCCACGGGAAACGATGCCCGTCATGCGGTTGGCGGTCAGCGGCACGAAACGAAGCAGCACGCCCGCATGGATGGTCATGTAGTCCACGCCCTGCTCGCACTGCTCGATCACGGTGTCGCGGA
>OJAI01000164.1_pt1 | contig 48798 bp, 27 predicted proteins | sample 1588891 | NCBI WGS metagenome assembly OJAI01 (sample SAMN03283255) | human gut metagenome | biome: human-associated habitat; material: feces | host: Homo sapiens | place: USA | collected 2013 | reverse complement strand
GACACTCGTTTTTGCCCTCCAGCAGCCACCGGGTGTCAAAGCCGGGGACGACGGAGGAGAGCTTGGCGTCGAAGAGGTGCTCCCGGTCGCCGGTGAGGCGCAGGAAGCGGTCGTTGGTCCAGATGATATCGTCGCTCTCCGGACGGAAGATCACCATGGGCAAGGGGGAGTTGACCATGGTATCCTTTGTGGCCACATCCACGTTGCCGGTGATATTTTCAATGTACTTGGTGATCTCCCGGCGGCGCTTGTGGCCGCTGGTGCGGGTATACAGCCCCAGGATCAGCACCACCACAGCTTCCAGCACCGCCAGAGGAATGGAAAACAGGGCGGAGGCCAGGGCAAACAGGATCAGGATCACAAAATACAGCTGCACACTGGGCTGGAGAAGCTTGGATATTTTTCGGTTCAAGAGAGAAAGCCTCCCTTCTGCAAGAATCACAAAATCAGAACTAAATTATATCAGATTGCCGGAGGAATTACAACCAAAACCAAAGTGGAAACTGCCGGTGGGGGCGGTGCAGGGAGAAATGGAAGCGGGAGCACGGCAAAAAAATCCTGCCCCCCTGGAAATTGAGCCATTGCAAGGGGGAAAAAAGGCTGGTATAATAGAGAAACAAGCGTGGTCCCCGCCTACTGAGGCCCCACAGGGCCAAATGACGTCACGTGAACCAAAGCCTGTTAAAAATGAACCTTAGGAGGCTAATGTATATGGAAGAGATCAAGATCACTCGCGCCCAGACGCTCAAGGAGAAGCCCGACCCCTCCACCCTGGTGTTCGGCAAGGCTATGACCGACCATATGTTCATCGTGGACTATGACGCCGGTCAGGGCTGGCACGATCCCCGGATCGTCCCCTACGCCCCCCTGCAGATCGACCCGGCGGCCAAGGTGCTCCACTATGCCCAGGAGATCTTCGAGGGTCTGAAGGCCTACCGCACCGAGGACGGCTCCATCCAGCTGTTCCGCCCCCTGGACAACGTGCGCCGCATGAACAACTCCGCCGCCCGTATGTCCCTGCCCCAGATCCCCGAGGAGCTGGCCCTGGCGGGCATCACCGAGCTGGTGAAGCTGGAGCAGGACTGGGTGCCCTCTGCGAAGGATACCTCCCTGTACATCCGCCCCTTCATGGTGGGCCTGGACGCCGCTCTGGGCGTACATAGCTCTCACCACTGCCAGTACATCGTCATCGTCTGCCCCGTGGGCGCCTACTACCCCGAGGGCCTGGATCCCGTGAAGATCTACGTGGAGGACCAGGACGTCCGCGCCGTCAAGGGCGGCACCGGTATGGCCAAGACCGGCGGCAACTACGCCGCCTCGCTGCTCGGCGAATACACCGGCATCGACAACGGCTGCGAGCAGGTGTGCTTCGTGGACGCCGCCACCAAGACCTACCTTGAGGAGCTTGGCGGCATGAACATGATGGTCGTGCACAAGGACGGCCACGTGGAGACCCCGTCCCTGACCGGCAATATTCTGCCGGGCGTGACCCGCCGCTCCCTGATCCAGCTCATGCAGGACCGCGGCATCGACGTGGTCGAGACGATGATCAAGCTCACCGACCTGCTCGACGACATCAAGTCCGGCGAGGTCACCGAGGTGTTCGCCTGCGGTACCGCCGCCATCATCACCCCGATCGGCCGCTTCAAGTCCAAGGAGTTCGACGTGACCGTGGCCAACGGCGAATCCGGCAAGCTCACGGTCGACCTGCGCGACCAGCTGCTCGGCATCCAGCTCGGCGAGGTCGAAGACCCGCACAACTGGATGTGGAAGGTCTGCTGAGCGCAGTCTCGCCAGAATTGCGAGCAGGGTTTGCCGATCAGATCAGTTTGATTGGTTGAAACTCTGACGCGGAGGGGCGCAAGTTCCGATGTTCGACACACTCAAGGCCGTTCGGCTGATGTGCGTGGTTGAGCACTGGAGCTTACGCCCCTGTCGTTTGCGGAAATGAGGACAGTGAAGATACATTTCTGTAGTAGAGGCGTAGGTATGTGACCATGCGCGACTATTCTGCACCGGCATTACGTGAGCTCAAGCGACGCTTCGGGCATGAATCATTCCGCGAAGGGCAGCTGGACGTGGTGAATGCCATCCTCAATCATCATGACGTGATGGCAGTGATGCCGACCGGAGCGGGGAAGTCCGTGTGCTATCAGCTTCCCGCCACGGCAATGCGTCTGACTTTGGTCATTTCGCCGCTTCGCGCTCTGATGAAAGATCAGGTGGATGCCCTGCGCCGGTTGCATATCAATGCGGCATTTATTGATATAGCGTTCACCGAACGGCAACGACAGCGCATATACGAGCAAGCGCTTACCGATTATCCCATGCTGCTGTATGTCGCTCCCGAACGATTGGACAGCGAGGAGTTCCTGGAATTTTGCCAAGGCGCTCCGATCGATCTGCTGGTGGTTGATGAAGCCCACTGCGTGCTGCAATGGGGACAGGATTTTCGACCGGACTATTTGCATATCGGCAGATTCGTTTCCGCATTGTCCGAACGACCGACGATAGCGGCCTTCACCGCAACCGCCACGGTTGAATCGGCTCAAGAAATCGCCAACAATCTGAGATTGAAAGACTCTTTGACCATTAAGACAGGTTTCGACCGCCCGAACATCGATATTCGCGTGGAATACGAAACGGCGGCGAAACGGCCGACTCGTATAACGCAATGGTCCGTTGAACATGCCGGTCAGGCCGGCATCGTATATACGGGCGCGCGCAGTCGAGCCGAACAATTGACGAATGAACTTCGCGGGCACGGTATCAATGCCGCATACTTTCATGCGGGTATGGCGGATGAGGACAAGCAGTGGGTACAGGAGAAATTTCTGGAGGGATATGTACAGGTAGTGTGTGCCACCACAGTGTTCGGCATGGGTATCAACAAGCCTGATGTGCGATGGGTCATCAACGATGGGCCTCCCGATTCCCTCGAAGAGTACTATCAGGAAATCGGTCGTGCGGGAAGGGATGGCAAAGCTGCCATTAGCCTGTTGTTATGGGATCGACGTGATCTACAGCGCATGACACAGCGCATAGGAAAGAAGAAACCGCCTGACGCTGCACGCGAAACGGATTATGGCTTTACTGCCTTGGACGATTCGATGCAATACTTCGCAGCAACACGTTTCAAAGCGATGGAAGATTACGTGAATGCACATGATTGCTTGCGCGGCAGGATTCTGAGGTACTTCGGAGAATGCCCCCATACGTCGAACTGCGGGAATTGCTCCAACTGCAAGTATTTCGAGCGATATGGATTCGGCGCGGTAGAAGGAAGAGCCGCTGATCTGAACACGATCATGATGTTTGTCGCGGCAATCACGGAAACCTTCGGTCACGGGTTCGGCCCTTCCCGCGTCATCGCGGCATTGCAGGGAAAAATACAGCCGGAGACAGAGCCGTTGCGTCATATCAGGGGCTTCGGCAGCTTGCGCAAAACGGATGCCAGACGCTTATATGGTCTGCTCCACAGCTTGATCAATGAAGGATTTCTGCAGGTCAGCAACAGAAAGACCGTTGTTCTCGGCAGGAAAGCAGTGGAAACATACCGAGGCAAGTTGATGACGGCAAAGGAAACGGAAGCCAACGGCCCTTCTGCTCTGGCGCTGTTCGATGACTGAATCATGCCAAGCTCTGGTGTCGTGAGCGGCACGGTTGGAGACTGATCACTAAGACGGCTAGAATTGGCAAGGACAGCCGAACGAGAGGAAGCCAATGGTTGCGCAGTGTGAGCCGAACAGCATCGACACTAGTGAGCAGACCCAGCTTTCCGCTGGCATGCGAGTGATGGTTCGAGGCCAGGAATGGCTGGTCACCAAAGTCGAGTTCAACACGCTGGGCAACAATGCCGTGACCTGCACAGGTATATCGCCGCTGGTCCGGGACTATCAGGCGACGTTTCTGACCGATCTCGACCATATCGAACCAGTGGACCCGACCCGCACCATATTCGTGCCGGACCAATCGCCCCGAGCTGCGCGCTCGCACCTGTTCATCGAAAGCATGCTGCGCTCCACCGCGCCGACCGACGGAAATATCCACGTGGGGAACAGGGCCGCTATGGATTCATTGCCCTACCAGTTGGTTCCAGCGCGGCAGGCGCTGTCCCAACCGCGCCAGCGCATTCTTATCGCCGATGCCGTGGGTTTGGGCAAGACTCTGGAGGCCGGCATACTCATGTCGGAACTCATTGTGCGGCACAAGGGCCGCCGTATTCTGGTTATTACGGCGAAAAGCATGATGGCGCAATTCCAGAAGGAAATGTGGGATCGCTTCACCATTCCACTGGTCAGTCTCGACTCCTCGCGCATCAGCCAGGTACGCGCCGATATTCCGGCGAATGCCAATCCGTTCTCTTACTACGACAAAGTCATCGTCTCCATTGACACATTGAAGCGCGACATCGAATACGGTGCCGCGCTGGATGCTTCGTATTGGGACATCATCGTCATCGATGAGGCACAGAACGTCGCCGACCGTGGCGGCGCTCGCCGTGCGCAGCGCGCCCGTTTGGCCCAGCGGCTATCGTCTCGCTCGGATACGTTGATCATGCTGTCGGCCACGCCGCACGATGGTAAGCCGCGCAGTTTCGCCTCATTGATGAACATGCTTGACCCCATGGCATTGCCCGATCCGGAGAATTACAACAAGGATGATATCAAGCAGCTGTATGTACGCCGGTTCAAGAAAGATGTGAGCAGTGACGTGTCCGGCAATTTCCCGGACCGTAAGGTAACGCAAGAGCAGTGCCGGGCTACAGCAGTGGAAGAGGAGACGTTTGACTATCTGACGAACATGCATTTGAAGATGGACGTCAATCGTCACGCATCCAACGCGGGATTGTTCGTCACCTTGCTGGAGAAGAGCTTGTTCTCTTCACCGGCGGCGTGCATGAAGACCATCGACGAACGATTGAAGCGTCTGTCCAAGAGCGACCCGACCGATGCGACCGGTGACGCCGAAAAACTCATCGGACTGCATGATGCGCTGGAACGCATCAGCCCGGAACAATTCTCCCGCTATCAACGCCTAGTGGCAATGCTGCGTAGTGACTCCTATGGTTGGACCGGCAAGGACACCGCTGACCGCATTGTCATCTTCACTGAGCGTATTGAAACGAAGAGCTATCTCGAACAGCATTTGCGCGAGGATCTGAAGTTACCGAAAGGTGCCATTGTGTCGATGGATGGTCAGTTGACCGATATCGAACAGCAGGGCATCGTGGAGGAGTTCGGCAATGCCAAGTCGCCGATTCGCATCCTTATTGCTTCCGACGTGGCCTCGGAAGGCTTGAACCTGCACTATCTGAGCCACCGTCTGATTCATTTCGATACCCCATGGTCGTTGATGGTGTTCCAGCAGCGTAACGGTCGTATCGACCGTTACGGTCAGAAACAGCAACCGGACATTAGATTCATGACCATTGAATCGTCGAACGAGAAAATCAAGGGCGACAACCGCATCCTGGAAATTCTGCGCGATAAGGAACAGCAAGCATACAAGGACATCGGCGATCCGGCATTGCTGATGGGCAAATTCGATACCGAAGCGGAGGAATCCGTGACACGTCAGGCCATTGAATCCGGCGAATCGGCTGAACGCTTCGCATCGCGCCTCGCCATTCCCGTGCAGGACATCGACGATACCGGGACTGATACAAACGCTTCGGGATCGGGAACGGATTCAGAAGCCCAGGACGACGGTATTGATTTGTTGGCCTACTTCGGCATTGGCGAAGATGGTACTATCACTGCTGATGATTCTGATGACAGCAGTGAAAACCGGGGAACAGCAGAGGAAATGTCTTCTGTCCCGGATGATTCGACGGCTCGGAATGTATCGTTGATGTCCGACTATGCATATGTCACTCAAGCCTTGGACGTGCCGGAAATCAAGGCGTCAGCGCACATCAAGTCGGCGAGCACCCAACCCGAGACACAAAGCATCACCGTTACGTTTGCGCCAGACAGTCCATTACGCTCATGGCTGCGTCGCCGCGTACCCAGCATGGAAATCCTCAAAGAGGATATTGCCGAGTGGAGTGCAGACAAGGCATATTGCGACACTCAGGCGAATAGTCTTGTTGCGCAACTTAGGGATGACTCATGGAACCGAACCCAATATCTGTGGGCGTTGAACCCCATCACCGAGTGGGTGGGGTTGAAAGCTTCATCATTGCTGTATCGGCGCGGGGAAGCCCCCATCATCGGCATCCGCAATACGCGCATGACCGCCGACGATACGATCATCCTCATGTCCGGCATGATCGCCAACGACCACGCCGCGCCGGTCATCGACGAATGGTTCGGCGCACACTACCAGCAGGGCGCATTCAAGGAATTCCTGACTCTGGATGAGGTATGGCAACGCACCGGATACCAAGGCAGTCTGACCCCCGGCAGTATGGAACGCCAGTACATCAACCGCGACGACAATGCGGCGACAGGGGAGCAGATTAGCCAGGCCCAAGCGGTACTGGACGATGCCGTGAACCGAAGCCGCCAGCGTTTGGAGGTACAACGCGAACGGTACAGGAAGCAGTCCGATGCGGTGATCGATGAACAGCTGACCCGCATCAGCGTATGGCAGACGGAACGCAACGCGGTCATCGCCGGGCGTCCCGAAGCGGCCGAACAGCAACGCCATGTCCATGAGATTTACGAACACTACCAACAGTGGGTGGAACAGTCATACACGGCATCGGGTGAACCGGTGATTCGCGTGGCGGCGGCTTTCACAGGAGTGAACCAATGAGCGCACAGGAACTGAACAACGAAACCTTCCCCGGCATCGAAGCGGTCAACGGCTTCTACACGGCATATTACATGCAGGAGTATTTCCCCGCGGCCGTCGGCAACGCCATCGCACAATGGAAGGATCTGCCGGCCGAGGAACGCCCCGAATCACAGGTTAAGGCGCAGCGCGCGGCATACGCCAACATCATCAACGGCGAAGACGATCTGCTCACCGCCAGCACCGTGCATGACTATTGCGATGGATTGCTGACTGCACTCGGATACGACATGCAGGCCAACAAGCCGACCATTGTCACCGACCCGCAGACCGGTGCGGAGATTCCCGTACACCTGCAACTGCGCAATGCCAAAGGCTCGCCGCAACTATGCGTACTGATCTCTACGCAAACCGACGCACAATCCGGTATTCTCGAAAGTATGGTCGATGCTTCCTCACTGACATGCGAGGAAGCGGCACGAGCGTTGCTCGGCAATATCGACGAACCGCCTCGCTGGGTGCTTGCACTCGGACTGCATCAGGCCGTGCTGATTGACCGCCGCAAGTGGGGCGAGAAGCAATGCCTGTTGTTTGACTTCGACACCATTTATTCTCGTCGTCAGCAGCATGTCTTCAATGCTGTCGCCGTGCTATTGCACCGCTCCAGCCTGTGCCCGGACGGTGCAGAATCCGTGTTGGACTCGTTTGATGACGAATCCTCTCGACAGTCCGTCGCCGTATCGGAAAGTCTGAAATCCGCGTTGCGCGAATGCGTGGAGATTCTAGGCAACGAAGTCATTTACGACTGGACGCATAACAAACAGCGGAATGTCAACGACATTGACGCCACCGATCTGACTGTGCAATGTCTGCGTTACATGTACCGGCTGCTATTCCTGCTGTTCATTGAAGCGAAACCGGATCTAGGCTATGCGCCGATGAAATCGGAGAGCTACCGCACTGCATACTCGCTCGAGAGCCTGCGAGACTTGGCCGAACATATGCGAGGCCGTATGGATGAAGCCGAAAACACCACCTATCTGGCGGACACCTTGCGCCAACTGGACAGGCTGGTCTTCGAGGGTTACCCGTCCAATAGCGCACAGCTGAAACGTCTGATGACTCAGAACATCACCGATGGTGTATTCACTGTGCCGCCGCTGAAAGCGCACATCTTCGATCCTGAGCGTACCGCGTTGGTTGAGAACGCCATGCTGCGTGATTCCAACATGCTCACCATCATTGACCTGATGAGCGTCACCAACGCAGGGCAAAACAGTAAGGGCAAACGCGCCCGCAAACAGCGCATCTCCTATGCGGCGCTCGGCATCAGCCAGATGGGCGCCGTATACGAAGCACTCCTCTCATACCGTGGATTCATCGCCAAAGAACGACTGTATGAAGTCAAAAAAGCCAACGACGGTTTCGACCCGTTGAACGTCGGCTACTTCGTTAACGCTAGTCAGCTGGACGATTACTCCGAGCAAGAACGAGTCCGCTACACTGATGGACCTAACAAAGGTGAACTACGCACTTATGAGCCGGGGGCCTTCATCTACCGACTGGCGGGACGCGAACGCGAAACCAGCGCCTCGTTCTACACGCCGGACAGCCTCGCCCAATGCTTGGTCAAATATGCGCTCAAGGAACTGCGACCGCGCATTCAACATGCCACGGATATTCTGCAACTCAAAATCTGCGAACCCGCCATGGGGTCGGCCACATTCCTGAATGAAACCATCAACCAGCTTGCCAGCATGTACTTGGAAATGCGCGAGCACGAGCGCATTGAAGCGGAAGGCGCGAGCGCTGCCATTCCCGCAGAACGGCGTCAAGCCGAACTGCAACGCGTCAAAATGTTCATTGCCGACCGCAACATCTACGGCATCGACCTCAACCCCATCGCCGTCGAACTTGGAGAAGTGTCTCTCTGGCTCAACACCATTTGCGAAGGCTCTTTCGTACCGTGGTTCGGTACGCAACTCATCTGTGGCAATTCGCTGATTGGCGCTCGCCGCTGTGGCTATCTGGAATCCGAGTTGAGGGAAAAAACCAAGAACCGTCGTTGGTATGAGAAAGCGCCGAAATATATCGGTTTCAACCAAAGCTCTTCCCACGCCAGGCGTGTCTACCAGTTCCTGACCGGCGACCCCGGCATGTGTTCCTACGACAACAAGGTCGTTAAGGACATCGAGGCGAACAATCTTGCCACGATCAAAGAGTGGAAGAAGAAATTCACCGCCGCATACCAGCCCGAGGAAATCGCCGCGATGCGCGCACTCTCCAAAGTGGCAGACGAACTGTGGCGCGGCCAGATTCGCATGCGCCGTGAACTGGAACGTGAGACCCGCGACGTGCTGGCCGTATATGGTTACGACGACTCCGCCTCCGCCAGGCATATGCGGCAGGAGCAAGCCGGGCAAGGCACACTGGAAGACGTGCAGGAGCGCAAGGTCAACCTCACCATCCGCGAGAAAGACGAGATGCTGAACCTCTCGTACCGTTCGCAACAGGCCACCAACGCCAGTGAATATGCACGACTGAAACTGGCAATGGACTACTGGTGTGCCCTATGGTTCTGGCCCATCGATAAAGCCGACGAACTGCCGACCCGTAGCGAATATTTGCGCGATATGTCGCTGATTTTGACAGGGGAGATTCTTGACGATGGATTTTCTCTGGCGTTCGAGGAAGCACAACCGACGCTGATGGACGCTGCACAATCGGATGACACACGTGAGTATATGCGCGACCACAAAGTCAATTTGGATGAACTACGAGCCAACAACGAACGTATTCGTTTGGCAGAGCAGATCGCCAAGGAACAGCGTTTCTTCCATTGGGAGCTCGAATTCGCCGACGTGTTCAAAGACGGCGGCTTCGACTTCATGATCGGCAACCCGCCGTGGGTGAATGTGCAGTGGAACGAGACTGATGCTATTTCTGACGTCAATCCATTATTTGTAGTCCATCAGTTAAGTGCAGCTACGTTGAGCAAAAAGCTTCCTGAGATTTTGCAGAATTCGCATGTACGACAGGTGTTTTTGTATGAGTATTCAGGAATTGCCGGAGCCTTAGCGTTTTATGGCGCAATCGGTAATTATCCATTGTTGCAGAGGCAGCGCACGAATTTGTTCCGTTGTTTTCTGCCGAATGCTTGGGATTACACCAAACAAGACCGTGGCATCAGTGCTTTTGTTCATCCTGACGCAATTTTGGGCGATGCCAATGCTGGCGAATTGCGAGCAGTAATGTATTCGAAACTACGTATGCACTGTCATTTTGTTAATAAAGAGCATCTCTTCTCTATTGATGGCAAAACTGAATTTAGTTTGAATGTTTACAGTAATAAGTCCTCTTTTTCGTTTGATTCCATTTGGAATTTAAACTCACCAAAAGAAATTGATGAGTGCTATATGTTGAGAGAAGAAAAGCTTTTGACACGGGATTCCTCTGTCGAGGATAGAATCGTCCAGATTGGAGATCAAGAACTTCAAACGTTCCATCGTTTGTTTGTGGATTCAGCTGTTTCACATATACAAGCACCATTGGCTACGATACGGTGTGAGAGGGATATGCAGATTCTTAATAAAATTGCACAGTGCGGTAGATTTTTGCGTGATTACGGTAATGAGATTACATATTCTTCCATGTGGAATGAAACTAATTCTCGCAAAGATGGGATAGTTAAAGATGAGGTTAGTTTCTCGGCGCAAGATGAAGTTATATATACAAGTCCAATCATAGGTCTTGCTAATTCATTCTCCCAGTCAGCTAAGGAAAAGTGTACTTCGGCGAATGATTATATTCCGGTAGATCTGACATGTATCCCTGATGAATATCGAGTGCGGACTAAGTATGTAAGGGCATGCTCGGAATCGGATTATCGTTCCAAGCTACCTAAGATGGCTGACGGAAGCGATTTTTCTTCTGTCTATAGATTGTGCAATCGCGAATTTGTAAGTTTTTCCAATGAGAGAGGTCTGATTTCTTCGTGTGTTCACCCGGAGCGCTACGCTTTGCTTGCGCTCATGAGTGGATTGCAAGTATCGATTCCTTATGATTTCTTTATCCGCTGCATTGGTAAGCCGCATGTGAATAAGGGATCTTTGAGCTGTCTGCCGGTGCCGGATACTTGCTTGTCTGAAGAAATCATCCTTCGCGGTCTTCTCCTCAACTGTCTGACCAAATCATACGCTGAGCTGTGGCAATCCTGCTGGGAAGATTCGTTCGCGTCTATGAGTTGGTCGAAGAATGATTCTCGATTGATCCCAGAGACGTTTACCTCCTTGACGTCCGAATGGTCGTGGAATACTCCATTGCGCACCGACTATGAGCGTCGTCAGGCATTGGTGGAGCTTGATGTGCTCTCCGCCATGGCGCTGGGCATCACGTTGGAGGAACTCGTCGACATCTATCGTCTGACCTTCACCGTATTGAGCGGCTATGAGGACGACACCTGGTACGACGCCAACGGCCGCATAGCCTTCTCCAAGAAGAACTACGGCAACCTGACCTTCTCCCGCAAGGAGTTCGAAGCGATCAGGCACGCCAAGGCCGGCGAAGTCTTCACCCGTACCATAGAAGACGACACCCAACCCGGAGGCCCGCGCGAACGCACCATCAAGTACGTCGCCCCCTTCGACAAATGCGACCGCATCGCCGACTACAAAACCGCCTACACCCACTTCACCCAAAAATACCAATCTAGGCTCTCCCAAGAGCATGAAAGATAGCTGATGGGATATGTAGTCCAGTAACCGATTCAAATACGTCATAATTTATAAGCACATATCGTCTATGGTAAGGAGATAAAATGGTGGGCAGCGATATTTCTGATGGAACTGATTATTTTTGGATTAAAGAAGTCAGGATCAAAGGTTTCAAGCAATTCGGTGAAACCTATGTGCTGCGACTGAACCGTGGGCTTAATGTACTAGTTGGGAATAACGGTGCAGGGAAGACAACCGTTATGGAGGCGGTCAACTTGGCACTGACCACCCGATATAGAGGTGAGTCGATCAATACATGTATATCCCGGTATTTCTTCAACAATGATATGGTGAGTCAATATCTAAAAGAAATTGAAAGTGGGAAAACGGTCGCTCCTCCTTCAATAGAAATTGATTTATTTCTAGGTGGTGGAGAAGATCATGCCTTAGCCGTGTTAGAGGGTGATAATAATAGTCTTCATAAAAAATGTAGCGGTATTCATTTCGAAATCTCTTTTGATGATGAATATGCGGACGAATACCGTGAGTGTTTGCAACAAAATACAATCAAAGATTTACCGATTGAGTATTATCGAGCATCTCGCAGAAGTTTTGCGTATGCTCTGATTACCCAACGGTCGTTACCTTTTAGTTCGGCGTTGATAAATCCTGCAGGAGAGTGGCAAAGTCGTCGTTCGGATGAAAGAGCGGCGCGGACATTGCGTTCAACACTTGATAATGGGCAGAAGATCAAACTTTCACAACAGTTTCGAGAATCACGGCAACAATATGCTCAACTGTTATCTGGAGAAGAATTCCTTGTCCTTGGGAAAGACTTTGGAGATGCAAAAGCCAAATTGACAGTCGATTGGGGAACTAAGGATTCTTGGAAGGATGATTTAGTGGTCTCTGTGGATGATATACCATATGCTCATATTGGGGCAGGTAACCAATGCATAATCCAGACTGCAATTGCTCTAACCGATAAGGCTAAAGGAAAGGTGTCTGTGATTCTTATGGAAGAGCCAGAGAATCATCTTTCCCACACGAATCTTAATCGATTGTTAAATGCGATAGTGACTAATTCTAATGGTCGACAGATGATTGTATCGACGCATTCCAGCTTCGTCGCCAACAAACTTAATCTCAATAATCTTTTACTTCTTAATGGCGGAAGTAATCATAGCTGTGATCAAGCTGTTCGTTTTGATTCCTTAAGGGATGAGACCTATCGCCATTTTGCGGCTCTTCCAGGCTATGATACGTTGCGATTCGTTCTATCAGACAAGGTAATTCTTGTTGAGGGGCCTTCCGATGAGCTTGTTGTGCAGCGTTTCTACAAGGACAGCCACGATGGAAGATTGCCCATTGAGGATGGAACTGACGTTATGTCCGTTGGGCTTTCCTTCAAACGTTTCCTTGAAATAGGTAAAGTATTGAATAAAAAAGTGGCCGTGATAACCGATAATGACGATGATCCAGAGGCGCTTGATAAGCGATACGAAAAGTGGAAAAGTGAGAAATGTGGAGTGTTCTATGAATCCGAGGTACATTCCTGCCCAGAGGTCTTCCGTGATAAGGCAGAAAGCGATGCGGGTAGCGGAAAGTACGTGCGGTGGAACACGCTAGAGCCGGTTTTGGTGAGATCTGCGAGTCTTCAAGTTATTGGCAAATTGCTGAATAAAAATGAAGTTGATGAATATGACTTGGTGAAGTGGATGGAGTCGCACAAAACTGAAGTAGCGTTAGCTATTCTCCAATCGCCTACTCCGATTCAGCAGCCAGAATATATCCGAAAGGCAATTGAGTTCATCGATGAGTGAGAACAATAGCTTGGGACGTATCGTAAATGCAGGAGCAGGCACAGGAAAAACAACTGTGCTTGTCAATGATGCGTTGAATATGGTCGATGCAGGCAAGTACGTATTAATTACCACTTATACGACAGCTAATACCCAAGCTGCTATTGATAAGATAGTAAAAATAAGAGGTTTCGTTCCTTCCGGTTTGACAGTTTGCCCTTGGTATACTTTTCTTCTTCGTGATTTGATTCGTCCGTTCCATAGTGATTGGCTTCCGCAGCGAATTGGTACGGTCAATCTAGTTAATAGAGAGCCTGCTGGACGACGTTATGTAGAGAAGAATAGTCCCAGATTTTATCTCGATAGCAATAATTCTGTTTATTCTGATCGGGCTGCACAACTTGCTTATGATCTTAATGTTGCTACGGGTTTTTCGGCTATCGATAGATTGGAAAGATTGTATGATGCTGTTTATATAGATGAAGCTCAAGATTTGGCCGGGTATGATTTTAATCTCATTAAGTTGCTTTGTGAAAATCATGTTCAGTTAACTGTGGTGGGTGATCCTCGGCAAAAGACTTTCAGCACAACTCGACAACAAAAAAACAAACAGTATAAGACGGTTTTCGAATACATAGAAAAAAATAGATTGAGATTAGATGAAGAGTCTAATTCAATTTCCTATCGATGTGCAATGCCGATTCTTGAACTCGCCAACAGGTTGTATCCTGAGTATCCGGAACTTGTTTCTAGTAGGCAGTCAGTATCGGATGATTTGTCTTGCTGTATTGTTCCTAGGCAGGATATTCCACATTATTGTAAGTGCTTCCATCCTGTGCAACTTATATGGGATAACAGAACAAAGGCCTTAGATGATTTCCCTGTCATGAACATGGGGAATTCTAAAGGCTTGGAATTCGGCAACGTCCTTATATATCTTACAAACGATATGGCTTCTTGGCTGAAAGATAAAAATTCCACGTTGGCCGAGGAAGCTAGAGCGAAGTTGTATGTAGCGATAACTAGGGCAAGAAATAATCTAGGATTTGTTCTTCCGAAGAAAACCTCTGAGAAAGGGATTGCTCTGAAACGTTATGATCCTTGTGTAAACAACATTGATTGATGGTAGGAAAATAGTATTGATCTATCTCTGCGCTGATACTTAAGTCATCTGAGAGATGACCGTATGCGCGAAGTGTTCACACGTGAGGGTAATATTGCCGCAATACGTGTTGAAAGGAGGAATCATGAGGGCTTTGGACGTGGCCAACTACTTTATCGCCAATTACGGTGGCGGGACTGAGATGACGAATCTCAAGCTGAACAAGCTGGTGTATTTTGCGCAGGCGGTATCCTTAAAGCAATACGGGGTTCCTCTGTTTTCCGACGAGATTCAGGCATGGAGCTACGGCCCTGTGGAGCCTGAGGTGTATTACGCGTTCCAGAGGTACGGGAAGGATGTTGTTCGTCATCCTGAAGGCTCCTACGAGACTTCTGTTCAGCTCGTCAAAGTTGCACGGAAGGTGATGGAGACTTACGGCGAACTCACGGCATTCGACCTAGTACGCATCTCTCACCGAGAGGGCAGTGCTTGGAAGAGCGTGTATAAGCCAAACGCAAACAACGTCATCACTCATGACATGATCAAGACGTCATGCGATGGAACGGCCGATAATGTTATGAAAGGCACGCTGGCAGCCGGAATAGCTCATGTTGGCAGAACATGGCCGAACGCGTTGCGGATGCTTGAGAACTCATGAGAGGTCAGTCTGCGTCTGATTGGAGGAGCATTGCTCCTCCAATCGTTTTCGATGATGAAAGCATTGAAGCGCTCGCTGAAACCATATGGGATATTCATAAGAACGTTGTCAGCAGTGCAGGCTTTGATTTGACGGAAGTCATCTCTGAGCAGCAACGGAAGAATCGTATCGGCAAAATCCAGTCGGTGCTAAATCCTGTATTTGCTACGATTTTCGGAGAATCGCCCATAGACCGATACTCAGATATTTTTGATCAGGTGAGTGACTTCGCGGATCATCTTGCGAATCGCCATATTTTTGCCGATGGCAATAAGCGCACCACCGTAATTATGTCCATGGCCATTTTGGCGGTGAAATCGGCGATGATAGACGTCGCGGACAGCCCCTCGCCTAATCAGAACGAAATATACCGATGGATTCAGGATATCGTTACCGGCGATCGCAGTAAAAGCGAGCTGGCTGATTTTTTGCGGCAGCATGCCAAGTACATGCCTTACGAACAACATCCACAGTCAAACGGCGAAATAGGGGAGTGACCGAACATGAATCCGATTGTGTTGGCTAGACATGTGCGCGATGGACTGGCGGATTACGCGCAAACCACATTCCCGATGACCAACAAGCCGTTCAAAGGTTCGATCCAGGCTTTAGCGCAACAGGGTACTGGTCTGGCATTGGATCCGTTCGTATCGGTCAAGCTCCCATTCCGCACGGCCGGGAAACACGCGCCATGGCCTTTTGCGAGTATTCCACGCCGATACCAGCCATACGCGCATCAGATGCAGGCGTTCTCACGTATCCAAGCCGGCGAATCCACATTGGTGGCAACAGGCACGGGCTCGGGTAAAACTGAATGCTTCCTTTACCCGATACTCGACTACTGCTATCAGCAGCGCAGACTCGGCAACAGGGGCATCAAGGCGGTGCTGGTATACCCGATGAACGCACTGGCCTCCGACCAGGCCAAACGATTGGCGCAACTCATCAACGGCAGCGATGAATTGCGTACCAACGTCACCGCTGGCATGTACGTTGGCATGCAAAGCCAAGGCCGTAACAATGCCAGCACCCGCATGGGCGAAGACACCATCATCTCCGACCATGCGGCATTGCTCAAAAACCCGCCGGACATCCTGCTCACCAACTACAAGATGCTCGACTATCTGCTGGTACGTCCCGAAGACTCCCAACTATGGCATGACAACGAACCGGACACCCTGAAATATTTCGTCGTCGACGAGCTCCACACCTTCGACGGAGCGCAAGGCACCGACCTCGCCTGCCTGCTGCGTCGTCTTACCGATCGTCTGGGCACCAAGACCGACAGCATGTGCTTTGTCGGCACATCCGCCACCATGGGCGGAGACGACGAAACCACGAAAGTGTGCGAATACGCGTCGCAGATTTTCAACACCACCTTCGAACCATCATCAGTCGTAACCGAAGACCGACTCAAGCCAGAAGAGTTCTTCACACACGAGAGTCAGAACCTCACCATCCCCACCGTGCAACAAGCGGATACACTGCTCCGTCTCGAAACCGGCATTGAAACGGATACATATCTACACGCAGCATATGAGGCATGGATCGGAGAGACGACCAACGCCGATATAGAGTCCCCGGAATTCCGTCTGAGTCTTGGTAAGCAGCTCAAGCGATCATGGTTCCTGTCCAAACTCGTGGCACAGATTGCCAACACGCCTAACCAGATCAACAAGGCACTACTGAATGCGCTCGCTAACCGTGAACCTCTCTTTGCCGAGCTTCACGAGCGGCAGCAAGTTGCGGTCATCGATGCGCTCATTACCCTAGTGGCTTATGCACGGAGTGGGAGCGTGGAGCATCCGCGTCCATTCCTGGACGTGCAAGTGCAACTATGGACCAAGGAACTGCGCCGATTGAAAGCCAGCGTCGTGCCCATGGATTCCACGGTGACATATGCGAGCGCCATCGAGCTCGACAAGCAGAACAATCCCAATTATCTGCCGGTGTTGAACTGCCGGGACTGTGGCGGCACCGCATGGATCGGTTTCGAGAAAAAGAACCAAACCATTGCCGTGGATGATCTCAGAGCTTTCTACAACATCTACTTTTCATACTCGGCAAAAAACGATTTCGTCGTGCTGCAGCCATGCACAATGAGTACGGAAGGTTCACCCGATGCCGCTATCGAATGGTTCTGCAACAGTTGCATGAAAGGCGAGACCGTCGCTGATTTCACGTCAGATGATTAGCCATGCCATGAATGCGGCACTCCACGCATTCCCATGACCGTTCGACGATTGCAGCTTGTGGCCGGTGGGCGCAAGCATTATCGGTGCCCGTTCTGCGCAAGTGAGCGAAGCCTCGCCTTGGTCGGTATGCAGGCCACGGCGCAGATCAGCGTCATGCTCACCCAATTGGCTGGTGACGCATTCAATGACGACGATAAAACCATCGTCTTTTCCGACAGCGTTCAGGATGCCTCCTACCGGGCCGGAGTATTCAATTCACGCACATGGCGGTTCGCCTTGCGCAATTCGATGATGGACTATATTCATAACGACCGGCGAGATGGAGCCACACTCGCCGACTTCCTGAACCATCAAAATGTCTACTATCGCGAACGTTATCCCGACAACAACGAATACATCCTGCGCTTCACCGCCCCCAATATGACATGGATGCGCGAATACGAGGCCGCGTTGAACGGAACGCCGGCTGGCCCGGGGCAAGGTACGCTGCTACGGTGGATCGAACGGCGGTTGCGCGTGGAGTCGCTGCTTGAATTCGGCCTCAAATCACGAGTCGGACGCACCTTGGAAAAAACAGGTTGCGCCACGCTCTGCTTTGATCCCACGAAGCTAAAAGCGGCGATCACTTCCATTGAGGAACGGTGCCGCAACGAATATGGCGTGGACTCGGGCGTCGTCCATACCGAGGACTGGCAGCATTTGGTCGTCGGGTTCCTTGACCTACTGCGGTCAAAGGGCGCTTTCTTTGATGTGTCGTATGATCAGTTCCTCTCCAATGACGGCAACCGTTACCTGCTCTCCAACAAGAGCAACAAGTGGATGCCGAACTCGTATGCAGCAGGCTTGCCTGTTTTCCTTTCCGACAAGCCGGCAATCAAGCGAGGATCATTTGAGACTTTGGATGCGCCCGCATACCGCAAACTCGTCAACCGGTACATCAAGGACGGCGCGTTAGTCGGCGAAATCGTACGGGACATCCTCAACGTGGTTTTGGATGAATGCGTGCAAGCTGGCTTCGTCACGCGACAGCAATACTTCGGCAAGATGGCTCCGCGCACGGTATATGGCATCTGCGAAACCGGATGCCATATCAGCACGGAAGTCGCCCAACTTGTCTGCAATGATTGCGGACGTAGCTATTCCTGTGCTTCGCAAAATCTGGAAGCATGGGGCGGCTCACGATGCCGTACCGCTAACTGTGCGGGGCGACTTATCGTTGCCGATGAAAGCGCTGGCGCTCTAGAATTGTCCTACTACGGCAAGCTGTATCGTTCACAGCCATCGGACCGTATCCGGGCCGCCGAACACACCGGATTGCTGGACGGCACCGAACGCGCCAAACTCGAACAGCGGTTCAAAAGCGGCGATCGCAAGCCGGGCGACGTCAATGTGCTGGCCTGTACTCCGACTCTGGAAATGGGTATTGATATCGGTGACCTTTCCACCGTGATTCTGTCGTCCATTCCTCCATCACAGGCGCAATACCTGCAACGCGCAGGACGCGCGGGCCGCCGTGATGGCAATTCGCTGATCATCGGTGTGGCCAATGCCAAGCCGCACGATATGTATTTCTATCAGCGGCCCACGGATATGTTGGCCGGCAATATCATGCCTCCGCAGATTTTCCTCGGAGCAACCGCAGTACTGGAACGCCAGCTCACGGCATATGCGCTCGACCATTGGGTGCATGAACTGCTGCGCCAAGGCAGGAAGCCACACGACATCATTCCCAAACAACTGCGTGAAGCCCTGCGTAATGTTCGAGACCATAACGCTGCAGGGTTCCCCAATACGTTCTTCGACTATGCGCACAATAATGCGTCGATACTGTTGAACAGCTTCTCCGAACTCTTCGACTTTAACGATTCCGTACGCACGCAGTTGGACACCTTCATGCGTGGTGACACCAATGATGAATCATCCGAATCCATGAGTTTGCGTATGCTTGGCGTATTCGAACATACGCTGGACACCATCGCGGGACTCGCCAAGCAGCAGGATGACCTTCGTGAGGTCATCACGGAATTGGAAGCCAATCCCAGCGATTCGGCGTATGAGGAACAACACCGGGAATGTGAAGCTGAGATTGCCGATATCAAGCGCATCATCGGCAGTATCGAACATACCAACATGTTCAACTATCTTTCCGACGAAGGCGTGCTACCCAACTATGCTTTCCCCGAATCAGGCGTGAACCTGCACACGATTCTGAAGTCCAACAAAGACGAGGAGCAGGCGGAAGACGGGGAGCTCTCTGTCAGAAGGCGCGAAGCCACCACCCGCGATTTTGTACGTCCTGCGGCATCGGCCATCACGGAACTCGCTCCAGGCAATACGTTCTACGCCGGCGGCCATAAATACACCATCAACCGGATTCTGTTCTCCCGAGGCGATTTCGACGAAGACGCGGCACAGTGGAGACTGTGTCCCAACTGCTCTCATGCGGAATTGGCTTCCAAGATTGAGAACATGGCCAGTTGCCCGTCCTGCGGATCGCCGCAATGGGCGGATAGCGGACAACTGAGGCAGATGATTCGTATCAGCAACGTCATCTCCGAAGAGCAGTACAGCGACAGCATCACCGACGACTCAAGCGACAGTCGCAGTTCCATGCAATTCGTCAAGAACACACTGGTCGATATCAAGCCCGGAGACGTGCGATCGGCATGGCGTCTCAAAGGCGGCACCGACTTCGGATTCGACTACACGCCGCAAGGCGTCATCAGGGAGATCAACTTCGGTCAGGCGGACAATAATGGTCCGGAAGTTGAAATCGCCGGTGAAAAGCGCGTTCGTAAAGGCTTCAACGTGTGTGTACGCTGTGGCGCACTGGCTGACGATAACGGGAATATTCGTCACTCCTACTCATGCCCCTCACGTAAAGCATCGATGGACAATAATGCGCGGGATAGCAAGTGTCTGTTCCTGTATCGTGAAGTCAAATCCGAAGTATTGCGTATGTTGGTGCCGGGCATCGCCGACGCAACTGGGCAGTCAGGTGCGGAACAGTCGTTCGCCGCCGCCGTCATGCTGGGCATGAAAGCCAAATTCGGCAACGTGGACCATCTTGATATGACACTCAGCAACGAGCCGTCGCCGGACGGATCGGGACTGCGCAAAACCTATCTGGTCATATATGACACCGTGCCGGGTGGAACCGGATACCTTAAGCAGATGGCGGACGATTCGCATATGCTGTTGGACATATTGAAGCAAGCCTTCGGTGTTCTTCAAGGATGCTCGTGCGAATCCCAACCTAATCATGACGGCTGCTATAACTGCATCTATGCGTACCGGCAAAGCCATGATCTGAACGTTATTTCCAAAACCACCGCAATGGACATGCTCGCCCCCATCATCGATGACGAGCATAGCCAGCTGGTCAAAATCCAGTCCGTCACTGACATCACCGTCAACAAGCTCTTCGACAGTGTGCTTGAAGAGCAGTTCATCGAGGCGCTTGGTCGACTGCGAGCCAATCCATTGGCAGCTAAAGACCATGACAAAGGAATGAGAGCATCCATTCGCAAGGACCTGATCAACGGCAAGCGGGGTTGCACACTGACCATCAACGGATACAACTGGGAAGTTGAGCCTCAGGTCTCATTCGGCCCGGAATCCGGTGTTAGCGTATATTCAAAACCGGATTTCGTTTTGCGTCCGGCGGTTTCCGGAGCAGACATGGAACATGGCAAGGACGCCCGCAGGCCGGTGGCGGTGTTCACCGATGGACTGCAATACCATGCCAGAATCGTGGCCGCGGACACCGCCAAACGTGAAGCTCTCCGTCGAATCGGATACCGCGTGTGGACGCTGAACTATGACGATGTCAAAGGATTCCTGGATGGCGTCGACGAAGAGAAACTCGCCGACAATGCTTTGAACATCAACGCCATGCCAAGCCATGACCTGTATCGGAAAATGGTAAGTGGCAGCAAGACCGATATGCTTGACCCCGGCAAAGTCGGTGCCATGACCATGCTCGGATGCTATCTGGCTGATGCGAATGCGGAGCATGTGTTCATCCAGCAGGCAAAGTCGATCAGTCTCGCATTGGTGCCTGTACCGCCGAGAGGCAACGCTGAAACGGCTGATACCATGAGCCAAATAGAGCAGATGTTATCCCATGGTGCTGTACAGTATTTGGCTCATTCGGCGTTCCAGTTTGGAACGAAGCAGCTTCACGCATTCGGTGGACTTGTTTACGACACATCTCAAGATAGCGGTACCAATCTGCTTGCCCATATTGACCTGCTCTTCAACGACCATGTCGGCGACCTGTCCTCAGATGGCATCAAGGGCGCCATTGATCGTGATGATATCGAATTGGCACAATGGGACGATGACGAGCGTGCCTTGTTCAAGCAACAATGGGCAAGTTTCTGGCACCTCATCAATGTCCTGCAATTCTCTGACGATTTTCTCTACGCCACTACTACTGGATTGGAATCGGATGGCGATGTATACGCGCCACTCCGGGACAACAGGGCAGCGCAGGAACAGGTTGCGAATACTGATATCAGCGAGCAGTGGGCGGCAATCATGGCCTTGCCTGATTACTGTTATGTGGAAGACAGCGTCAAGCAGGTTATCGAAGCACTGAGCCAGGCCGGTATCCCCGCGCCGAACGAAGATGGATTGGACTACGAACTGTGCGACAACGAGGAAATCGTGGCTCAAGCCGATCTGGCGTGGGAGTCGCGGAAAATCGCGCTTATCGTCACCGACTCGCCCTTCGCGGATGACGCCAATCGTGAAGCGTTCCTTCACCAGGGCTGGCATATCATTACAGAAGACACGCATGAAGCGGATCAACTGTTCGCTGACAATGAGGAGATGGAATGATGGACATCGAGCATGCAAAACCAGTGGTGGCCATCGAAAACGAATTCCTCGACTCGCTGCTTCGGCTACCGAAGAAAATACAGAAGAGAACGCGCGAATTCCTTGACAAATTCCGTGATGATCCGCGTTCGCCCGGCATCCATCTGGAACGTGTCAGGAACTCCCAAGACGGCAAACTGTACTCCGCCAGAATAGATCAGCAGTATCGAGCCATCGTTGCCTACCAGAAAGAGACCGGCGTCTATCTGCTGTTGTATGTGGATAATCACGATGACGCTTACGTGTGGGCAGTGAACAAACGTGTGCAGGTAAACCCGCGTACCAACACCATTCAGGTGTATCAGCACATGAACGAAACGGAACAGGCAGAGAGCCTGCAACATTTGCAGAACAGTGGCTCCAAGAACAATGACGTGGCTGTTGCTGATGCTATGAAGGCCGTAGTTGAGCCCGCTGTATCAACGACGGCAACGAAGGATACGGCACCAGTATCGATTAAACACACAGGCAGACTCGCAGATGAGTACTCCCAACTCACCGACGACGATATGCTTGCTTTCGGCGTTCCCTCCATTTACGTTCCCGTCATGCTCAACCAGTATGAATGGAGACCATTCTCGTCATGGCTGGAGCGTTTACCCGCAGATGCGAAAGTCTACCTGCAACTCGCGGCGGAAGGCACTTCCAAAAACGACATTTATGAGTTGCTGGGTGATGGCGCGGCAAAAAGCCCGATGCTGGGTATCGAAAAAACCACGCCGATTACGAACATCATCGGAAGCGCCGGAAACAACGCCATTCTGGGGCAGGAAATGGACAGTCAAACCCAGGACGGCGACTTCCGAGAAGCGCTCGCCAGTTACGGCACCCAGCAAAGCTTCGTCGTGGTTGAAGGTGAGGAGGACCTTAAGCGTATTCTCGATGCGCCACTTGATAAATGGCGTGTGTTCCTGCATCCTTCGCAGCGCGCCTATGTAGAACGTTCCTACCATGGTCCGTTCCGTCTTCTGGGTGAGGCGGGCACTGGCAAGACGGTAGTGGCGATGCATCGGGCCAAGTATCTGGCGTCCCAACTGGTACGTAATCATCGTGACGGGAAGATTCTCTTCACCACCTTCACCAAAAATCTTGCTATGGATATTGCTAACAATCTTCGACTGATCTGTACCGGTGAGGAAATGGCGCGGATCGATGTGGTGAACTTGGATAGATTCGTGCGCAGGTATCTGCGTGACGAAGGGTATGCATACGACATTTGGTATGACGGTGCCACTTGGAACAAAACGGGTAAGACTCTTGATGACATGTGGCATGATGCCAAACGGGCTGCCGGTTATGATGCCGTGGCGCCACTATCTACTGAATTCCTTAAAGAGGAGTGGAGCCAAGTCATCGTTCCGCAGCGCATCACATCTGCGAGAGAATATATGAAAGCGTTACGCCGTGGACGGGGAACTCGTTTGAATCGCGCCCAGAAAGTCGGTATCTGGGGAGTTGTCGAAGCATACCAGCAGCTGATGAAGAATCTCAGTGCGTGCGATATCGACATGGCGATGAGCATGGCCGCGGATCTCTTGAGCACAGAGTCGAGACGGCCAAAGCCATATGCGCATGTGATCGTGGATGAAGGTCAGGATTTCTCCGCCCCGGCCTACCGGGTATTGCGGGCCATGGTTGATGAGCATGACGATGATATATTCATCGTGGGTGATGCACGGCAAAGGATTTACGGTAAAACCGTGGTGCTTTCGCACTGTGGCATCAATGTGCAGGGGCGTGCACGACGCTTGAAAATCAACTATCGCACGACCGAAGAAATCCGGTCGGCCGCTGACAAGTTATTCGCTTCCAGTGGCTCTCATGTGGCCGATGCAGCTTTTGCCGCAATCACTGGCACTGTCGGCGCGGCGGCTGATAGCAATGATATGCCGCTGTTGTTTGACGATTTGGAAGGTGGCACCGACTCTCCGACAAACGATAGCCGCTCCCTCGTGCGAGGTCCGGCTCCCACTGCGCATCGTTTCGCAACACGGCAGGAGGAGATTGATTTTGTGGCGAAATGGATCTTCGACAAGTGCGGGACGGCGTCTAATGTTGATACAGAAGGCGATGAAGCAGCTGCGCATTCCAGTGAACAGGAAGCAGCTCTTCATCAGGTAGATCCTCGTAATATTTGCGTTGCAGTGCGAACCCAATGGCTTGCTGACGAGTGGAAGCAGAGTCTTGATGACAATTTGCCCTATGGGGTATACCAGCTTGATGCTAATACAGCTGATAATCGGCAACAGCCCGGCATCCGTATAGCCACCATGCACCGTGTCAAAGGGCTGGAATTCGACTACGTTATAGTCGCTGACGTGGCGCAAGATATCTGCCCGCCAAAACGTGCCATTGAATATGCCACAGACTCGGTGGCGCTGCGTAACCTGTATAAGGAGGAGCGAAGCCTGATTTATGTCGCACTGACCCGTGCGCGTAAGGAGACGGTGTTGGTGGGAAAGTAATATGACCACGGACGACGGACTCCTGATTGAGCGCTGTCGTTGATGCATTCCCCCAATGCAGATAATACTTGCAATGGCTTTGTCGAAAATCAAGGGAATCGATGCTGCCATCCATGCAAAGTCCCATTTGAGATGGCTTATATGGGACTTTGGCGGGATAGGGGGGCTGATCTCAACTGCTCAGGCGGATTTGACAGGCCGGGGGAGTCTGCCTTAGAGTAAGCCGCATTATGCGTTACCACATGTTTGAGCGTGCGAGCCGTCCCGGCTGCGAGAAGTGTTGGCAGAATGTGCTGCCGACGACGCTCGAACATACCGTGAAACGGTTCGATTCACAACGCGCCATATCCATATTGCAATCGTTGTGATTCTCGCATAACCGAACCATATTCAACCGCCGAACAGTGCGAAAAGCTAGCTCATCGAACGGCGGATTCATGCCATGAAAACCGTGAGACACGGCGGCCGCCGCGGCAACGATGCGACCAAGTCGTCAGTCAACAGTTGAACATGAACCATCCATCATCGCATCCGTTTCGGCCGGATGCTCGGTTACACGGCAACACCCATAGAAGAAAAGAGACAACAATGAAGTATTTCACCACAGACACGCATTTCGGCCACCCACTTGTCACCGTGCTGCGCGGATTCACCACGTTCGACCCAGGGCGCGCCCGATACTTGCAGATTCTGCGCGAACAGGGGCGCAAGGCCGCCGAGGATTGGACCAAGCAGGTCGTCGCGGACGATTCGCAGATGAACTTTCGCAAGGCGGCCGACACGGACGCGCATGACGCGGCGATCGTAGCCGCCATCAACGGACTCGTCGGCCCGGACGACGAACTGTGGATCCTCGGCGACATCGGCTACCGCACATCAGTTGGCCATCTCAAGGATTGCCTGCGGCAGCTGCGTTGCCGTCATCTGCACGCGGTCATCGGCAACCATGATGACTGGTGGATGGACAACAAGCCGGCGCTGAACCTGTTCGAGGGCATCGAACCGAACGGCACCGTTGAACTGGAAGGACTTGGAACGGTCAACCTGTCGCACTTCCCATATCGCGAAGACCTCGCGTACGGATGGCCTGATGACGCGGTCCGATTCCACGATCAGGCGCTGCCGTTCGACGGGCGCAAGCTGCTGTACGGTCACACGCATCAGCTGTCGCCCGCGGGTGCACGGCCGGAATCGCTCAACGTCGGACTTGACGCCTGGAATCTGGCCCCGGTCTCGCAGACGCAGGTCGTCGACTGGTTCAGGAACGTGCGACTGGCCAGCAGCCAGGCCGAACCCAGGCTCGACATGCCTTCATTCCCCGAGCCGTCCGGCAACCCCGAGCCGGCACGGCGACCATGAACCCAACGACACAACCCATGCGAAGGATTGAACCATGGCAACACTGATCATTCTGCGCGGACTGCCGGGCTCCGGCAAGTCGACATGGGCGCAGAACTGGGCGTCCGACCCCGCCAACACGTGGCCGCATTGCGTGATCTCGCTCGACGCAATCCGCCTGATGATTGCGGGCTCCGCGGAGAACCGCGACCGCATCCAAGCCAGTCAGAGGCGGAAGTTCAACGACATGGTGGTCGCGATGGGGCGGCACATGATCGCCGACCCGTACGTCCGGGTCACGCCGGTGCGCGGCGAGAGCGACGTATTCGCCTGCAATTTCACTCGAGAGGCGTTCCTCGAAGGACGTTGGAACACACGCACGATCAACGCCCGCGGGCTCTTTGTCGACAAGAACGGAACCGTGGTGCAGCGGGGGTTCGAGAAGTTCTTCGCCGTGGACGAGACCGAATCGACGAAGTACAGCACAGTGGTCGCGCACGGCGACACATCTCCGGGATCGTTCCCCGTGCGCGTGGAGCGCAAGGAGAACGGTTTCCTGGGGCTGGTCGGCGCCGCGTCGGATCCGGGAACGTTCCGCTTCTGGTCGAAGTCGGGGCAGACCGACTTCTCGGCGCTGATCGAGCGACTGTTCCCGGTCGATCCGGAGACCCGGTCGAGCCTGTGGCGGATGCTGCGCGATTGGAACGACACCGCCGCCTTCGAGGTGATCGATATGCAATCCGACCGTCATATCGTCGGCTATGAGCATTCCGGGCTTCGGCTGCTTCACCTGATCCGCAACACGGAGTCGTTCTCCATCGACTACGGTCACGAGGAGCAATTCGCCGAGGCAGGCCGCTTCGCGCGGCCGCAGATCGTGGCGGTTTGTGATACCGCGCAGGAGGTGGCGCAGGCGATCGACGATGCGCGGCAAACCGGCCGCGAGGGCGTCGTGCTGTATTTCGCGGACGGCTGGATGGTGAAGGTCAAGTCCGATCATTACAAGCTGGTCAAGTCGATTCGCGCGCTGCTGCAACGCGTCGTGCTGCATGGACGCCCGTGCAACAAGTCCGGCGCGACGGCCGAGCTGGCGCAGCGCGTGATCGACTATGCGAACGGGAACGGCATCGACCTGACCTATGAGCGGCAGGCGTTCAGGAAACGAGACATCGACATGATTAAGGTCGGCGAGATCCTGACCCGGCTCGGTCGCGACTGAACGGGTCTTCGCCATGCTCGCTTGGGCCGTCGCGAGTCGGGTAGCCGGCTTGCGGTAGGCTCATGTACGGCCGGATGGTTGTGATGTTGGCGAGGAGTGGCACGTGGAGGAACTGGCACTGGAAAGCAATGCCTTTTTCATGGGCATCGAATATCTTGCGGTGTTCTGCAGCGGGCTGATGGGCGGTCTATGCGCGGTTCGCAAGAACTATGACCTGTTCGCCATGCTGATCACCGCATGGCTGACCGCGTTGGGCGGCGGCATCATCCGTGACGTGATGCTCGGCTCCCTGCCGCCGGTGGGCATCTCCGACCGCGGGTTCGTGCTGACCGCACTGGTGTCGGGCCTGGCTATCGCCGTGATCCATCCGGAAGTGGACAAGCTCAGATGGTCGATGCTGACCATCGACGCCTTGGCGGTCGGCTTGTTCGCGGTGAACGGCACCTCGAAGGCGCTCGATTTGGGAACCTCCGGCATGACGGCGGTATTCATGGGCATGTTCACCGCGCTGGGCGGCGGTCTGGTCCGGGACATGCTCCTGAACGACGTGCCGATGATCATCCGCGACAAGCACCTGTACGCGGTTCCTTCCGCGGTCGGATGCGTGCTCACCGTGTTCGTGTGCAGGGGAGTGCAATGGAAGATGCTGGATTTCACGGCCGAGGTGGTGCTCGACTGCGCGATCGTCGTGCTGGTCGTGGTCATGCGTCTGCTGTCGGTCAAGTTCAGCATCATGCTTCCCGGCGCGGTCAAGCGGCACAACACGTATCTTCCCAGCGAGTCGCGGTATCTGAAACGCCCGGTCATCCATCCCGATGCCCACGATGGCGGCGATGACGACAAAGACCAGTCTCGGGATTGACGCTTTCGGACCACCTCCACCCGCTTCGCGGGAGCCCCCGTTGGCGGGTGGGGGTGGCCGGCTAACACGAAAGAACCCCCGGGAACCTTGCGGTTCCGCGGGGGTCTTATGCTGTGACGACCGTCAGACGGTCATGCTCACATGTTGTTGATGGCGACTGCCATGCCCGACTTGCGGTTGGCGGCCTGGTTCTTGTGAATCACGCCAGCGCCGGCGGCCTTGTCGAGCTTCTGGGAAGCGACCTTGTAGGCGGCTTCGGCAGCGGCCTTATCGCCGGCGGCGATGGCCTCACGGGTTGCGCGGATGGCGGTCTTCAGGCTGGACTTGACGGCCACGTTACGCTTGTGCGCCTTCTCATTGGTGAGCACGCGCTTCTTCTGCGACTTAATGTTTGCCACGTTTTCTCCAAACGACGTTTGCTATAAGGACATACAGGGAGTCATGCTACCACGATGTTCGGATAAAACCGACCCCGTGTTCCGTGTGTCGTCGGGAAATTGCCGACGGTGACCGGTAAACTTGGTGACTTGCGGCACATGGCGTCACATTTACGATGCCAAAGGCCCGCGACGAACGAGCACCACGGACGAAAGGAACCGGATCAGGGTGATTGAGCCGAAGAACAAGCCAGGGTTTACCGATCAGTCGCTAATCCGGAATTTCTGCATCATCGCACACATCGACCACGGCAAGTCCACGGTGGCCGACCGCATCCTGCAACTGAGCGGCATCGTTCCTGAGCGCGAGATGCGTGACCGCTTCCTCGACCGCATGGACATCGAGCAGGAGCGCGGCATCACCATCAAATCGCAGGCCGTGCGCGTGCCGTGGACCTTCGAGGGCACCGAGTACACGCTCGGCATGATCGACACCCCCGGCCACGTGGATTTCACGTATGAGGTGTCGCGCGCGCTGGCCGCATGCGAGGGCGCGGTGCTGCTCGTCGACGCGACGCAGGGCATCGAGGCGCAGACGCTGTCCAACCTGTACATGGCCATCGACCATGATCTGGCCATCATCCCCGTGCTCAACAAGATCGACCTGCCCAGTGCCGAGCCGGACAAGCACGCGGAGGAGATCGCGGGACTGATCGGATGCAAGCCGAGTGACGTGCTGCGCGTGTCGGGCAAGACCGGCGAAGGCGTCGCCGATCTGCTCGACCACATCGTCATGGAGGTTCCCGCTCCGCACGGCGACCCGAAGGCGCCGGCGCGTGCGCTGATCTTCGACTCGGTGTACGACTCGTACCGCGGCATCGTCACCTATATCCGTATGGAGGACGGTGAGCTCAAGTCGCGTGAGAAGGTGCACATGATGGGCATCGGCATGACGCACGAGCCCATCGAGATTGGCGTCATCAGCCCCGACATGACCCCCACCAAGGCGCTCGGCGCCGGCGAGGTCGGCTACATCATCACCGGCGCGAAGGACGTCAGCCAGTCCAAGGTCGGCGACACCGTGACCTCCGCCGTCCGCCCTGCAGCCGAGGCGCTGCCCGGCTATCGCGACCCCCAGCCCATGGTGTACGCGGGTCTCTTCCCGATCGACAACGCCCAGTTCCCCGAACTGCGCGACGCGCTCGACAAGCTCAAGCTCAACGACGCCGCGCTCATCTACGAGCCCGAGACGTCGGTGGCGCTGGGCTTCGGCTTCCGATGCGGGTTCCTTGGCTTGCTGCACATGGAGATCGTCTCGGAGCGGCTGGAACGCGAGTTCGGTCTCGACCTGATCTCCACCGCGCCGAATGTTCCGTATGAGGTGACCGCCGAGGACAACACCGTGCACCGGGTGACCAACCCGAGTGAATTCCCGGACGGCAAGATCAAGAAGATCGTCGAGCCGATGGTCGCTGCCGACATCATCACGCCGAAGGATTTCATTGGTTCGGTGATGGACCTGTGTCAGGACCACCGCGGCATCATGGGCACGATGGAATACATCTCCACCGACCGCGTGGAGATGCACTACCGCATCCCGCTCGCCGAGATTGTGTTCGACTTCTTCGACCAGCTCAAGTCCCGCACCAAGGGCTACGCGTCACTCGACTACCATGAGGACGGCGAGCAGGCCGCGGACCTCGTCAAGGTCGACATCCTCATCCAGGGCGAGAAGGTCGACGCGTTCAGCGCCATCGTGCATCGCGACAAGGCATACAGCTACGGCGTGATGATGACCAAGAAGCTGCGCGAGCTGATTCCCCGCCAGCAGTTCGAGATCCCGATTCAGGCGGCGATCGGATCGCGCATCATCGCACGCGAGAACATCCGTGCACTGCGCAAGGACGTGCTCGCCAAATGCTACGGCGGCGACATCACCCGTAAGCGCAAGCTACTCGAAAAGCAGAAGGCCGGCAAGAAGCGCATGAAGATGCTCGGCCACGTCGAGGTGCCGCAGGAGGCGTTCATCGCGGCCCTGTCCACCGGCGAGGCCGGCAACGACCGCGACACCAAGGATAAGATCCGCGCCGCGCAGAAGACGGAAGGCTGATGGAGGTCTTTGATATGCCCCCGCTGGCGGGGGCTGACAGCCGAAGGCTGGCTGGGGGTGGTCCAGCGAATGACCGCCTTCAGCCGGCTACGCCGACAACCCCCGCCAATGCGGGCGATGCGGCAGGCTACGAAATCTACATCCATGTGCCGTTCTGCATGCGGCGTTGCGGCTACTGCGATTTCAACACATACACGGCCACGGACATGGGCGCGGGCGCGTCCCGCGGCAATTACGCGAACATGGTGGTGCGTGAGATGCGTCTCGTGCGCGATTGGCAGCTCGTGCACGGCATCGAGGAGCCGCCCGTCTCCACGGTGTTCTTCGGCGGCGGCACGCCCACTATTCTGCCGGCGCGCGATCTGGTAATGATGCTGGACGCGGTCCGCGGCCTGTGGGGCATCGAACCGGAGGCGGAGATCACCACCGAGGCGAATCCCGACACGGTCGACGAGCGCTATATCGGCGCGCTCGCGGAAGGAGGGTTCACCCGCGTGTCATTCGGCATGCAGTCAGCCGTGCCGCATGTGTTGAAAAACCTCGACCGCACGCATACGCCCGCCAATGTGGAGGCCGGTGTCAGGGCGGCCGACAGGGCCGGCCTGCGCTCCAGCGTGGACCTGATCTACGGGGCGCCGGGGGAGAGCCTTGACGATTGGCGAGACTCGGTGCGCACGGCAGTCGATCTTGGCGTGAACCATGTCTCCGCCTATGCACTTACCGTGGAACCGACCACGAAGATGGGTCGACAGATCGCGGCGGGCACATTGCCCAAGCCCGACGATGACGACGAGGCAGCGAAATACGAGATCGCCGATGACCTGTTCGCCGCGGCGGGCCTAGAATGGTACGAGATCTCTAACTGGTCGCGCCCGGGCTATGAGAGCCGGCACAATCTCGGGTATTGGCGCAACGTCGACTGGGCTGGCCTGGGCCCTGGAGCGCACAGCCATTACAACATGGTTATGGGCAGCTCCACAGACGGTGACGCCGCGAACAGCGACGCCGCTGGAGACGTTTCGGCTTCCGTAACCTCCACATCGATGCGCGGTTGGGACATCGCGCATCCGCGCATGTGGGGGATGGCCATCAACGACGGGCGTGTGCCGTGGTCGGGCGATGAGACCATATCGCCCACGGAGAACCTTGAAGAGCTCATTATGCTTGGCCTGCGCATTCGGGAAGGGCTCGACATCGGCCGCGTCAATCGGCATATCGAAGCGGTGAACCGGGCGCAGGATGCGGCGCAGGGAACGCTGCGCATCATCGACGACGCGTGCCTCACGCCGCTGGTCGGGGATGGCCTCATCACCCTCGACCCGACGACGGGCCATACCGTCGCCACGAGGAGAGGCCGGTTGCTCAACGACGCCGTCATCGAGCGCATGTTCGGCGCGGTCGGCCTGTAGTGGCTCCGGCAGTGAAACGTCGAAGCAGACCTTGACCGTGCCGAACTTCACCTTGCTCACGATGGAGAATGCGTCACCCAGGCTATGCTGGAGATCGGCGAGGTTCCGAGGTCGCTTTTCGTGATGAGTGCGATGCCGAAGGATTCGATGGCGATTCCCGCCAGAAAGCATATCAGCCGCTTGATGGAATACGGCATGAATCATGACTCCTTTCGTGTGTTCTGCCCGATGTAGTGCTGGAAGGCAGGTCGACGGGATGCCTGTTGCGTCAGGCTTGAAGATTCTCGATTACCTTGCGCAAGAGAGCTTCGCAGTCTCTCGCGTTCCGCCGCGTCCATGCCGCTCATGGCCGTTTCATCGGCATCGCACATGATATCGGCCACCCGTGCCGCATAGTCCCTCCCCGAATCGGTGAGCAGCACTCGGTATGAACGCCGGTCCTCCTTCGTCCGCCGTGGTCTCGTACCGTGCAGCTTCGCTGCCGTGCTAGCACCTTTTGGTTTGTAAGCAAACTAAATATGTCCATCGGAGAAAAGTTCAATACAGATAAAATTGAACTCAGGTTGTTTCGCTGACAAAGCCGTGATATTCTTTTGAACCAGAATTTGAACTTTGAACCAACGTGGAGGAAGTCATTGGAGAGCTTCGCGACGCGGCTGAGAACCGCCATGAACGCCCGTCACCTCAGGCAGGTCGACATCGTGCGTGCCGCCCAGGCGTCAGGTGTCAAACTCGGCAAAAGCCACATCAGCCAATATGTCAGCGGCAAGACGACGCCCCGCGCGGATACGCTCAGGTTCCTCGCCGATACACTGCAGGTCGACGAGCAATGGCTGCTCGGCCATGATCGCGGACGGCCCGGCATGCCGGCGCAGCCGAAACGGGTGCCGGACAATCCCAGCGGCCGAGCCGACGCGCCACGCACGCCATCATCCCAAGCGCCCGCACCCCAGACAACGTCACCATCACACGAACCGGAAGGAACACCCATGCGCCACTTCAACAAATCCACCAAACTTGACAACGTGCTGTACGACGTGCGCGGACCGGTCGTCGACGAGGCCGCCCGCATGGAGCAGTCCGGCATGCACGTGCTCAAGCTCAACATCGGCAACCCCGCGCCGTTCGGCTTCCGCACGCCGGACGAGGTCGTATACGACATGTCCCGGCAGCTCAGCGACACGGAAGGCTACTCCGCGTCCAAGGGCCTGTTCTCGGCGCGCAAGGCGATCATGCAGTACGCGCAGCTCAAGAACCTGCCCAATGTCGGCATCGAAGACATCTACACCGGCAACGGCGTCAGCGAGCTGATCAACCTGTCGTTGTCCGCCCTGCTCGACAACGGCGACGAGGTTCTGGTGCCCAGCCCCGACTACCCGCTGTGGACCGCCTGCGTCAACCTGGCCGGCGGCACCGCCGTGCACTACGTGTGCGACGAGGAATCCGAATGGTACCCGGACATCGATGACATGCGCAGCAAGATCACCGACCGCACGGTGGCGATCGTCCTGATCAACCCGAACAACCCGACCGGCGCCCTCTACCCGAAGGAGGTGCTGCAGCAGATCGTCGATCTGGCCCGCGAACACCAGCTGATGATCTTCTCCGACGAGATCTACGACCGTCTGGTGATGGACGGACTCCAGCACGTCTCGATAGCGTCCATGGCCCCGGACCTGTTCTGTGTCACGTTCTCCGGCCTGTCGAAGTCGCACATGATCGCGGGCTACCGCATCGGATGGATGGTGCTCAGCGGCAACAAGTCCATCGCGAAGGACTATGTCGAGGGCATCAACATGCTCACCAACATGCGCATCTGCTCGAACGTGCCCGCCCAGTCGATCGTGCAGACCGCCCTCGGCGGCCACCAGAGCGTCAACGACTACATCGTGCCCGGCGGCCGTCTGTACGAGCAGCGCGAATACATCTACAACGCGTTGAACTCGATTCCCGGCGTCACCGCGGTCAAGCCGAAGGCCGCGTTCTACATCTTCCCCAAGCTCGACGTGAAGAAGTTCAACATCACTGATGATGAGCAGTTCGCGCTTGACCTGCTGCATGACAAGCGCATCCTCATCACGCGCGGCGGTGGGTTCAACTGGCATGAGCCGGACCACTTCCGCATCGTCTACCTGCCGCGCATCGAAGTGCTCAAGGACGCGACGGAAAAGCTCACCGACTTCCTCAGCTGCTACCGGCAGTAGTCGGCGGGCATCACAATACGGGTCGAAAAAGCCGTTATCCGTGATTCCCCGTGCGAAATCGCCGTTTTGAGGCTCCGAAACGGCGATTTCACACACCCAATTGCGGATAACGGCTTTTTCGACCCGTAATTCGCAAACCGGAGAGGGGCTCGAGGCTCCCCGCCGTCACGTCCTCGCCGCCGATAGGATGGACGCTATGAAAAAGCACATCGTCGCGGGCATTCTGGCTCATGTGGACGCGGGCAAGACCACGCTGTCCGAAGCGCTGCTCTACCGTTCGGGGCAGATTCGCAGGCTCGGCCGCGTCGATCACGGCGATGCGTTCCTCGACACCGACGCGATGGAGCGGGCGCGAGGCATCACGATATTCGCCGAGCCCGCCATCATCCGATCCGGCGATCTGACGATCACCCTCATCGATACGCCGGGGCACGTCGATTTCTCCGCCGAGACCGAGCGCGTGCTGGCGGTGCTGGATTACGCCATACTGGTGGTGTCCGGGGCGGACGGCATCCAGGGGCATACCGAGACGCTGTGGCGCCTGTTGCGGCGATACAACGTGCCGACCTTCATATTCGTCAACAAGATGGACGCTCCCGGCGCCGACCGGGCCGCACTGCTCGCCCAGCTGCGTGACAGGTTCTCCGACGGCTGCGTGGACTTCGAGAACGGCGCTCCGACCCGGTCGATGGAAGACATCGCGATGCTCGACGAATCGGCCATGAACGAGTTCCTGGACTCCGGCGCCGTCGCGGACAAGCGGCTGAAAGCCATGATATCCGCGCGCTCGCTGTTCCCCGTGTTCTTCGGGTCCGCTCTCGCCATGGAGGGCATCGATGGCTTCCTCGCCGGCTTTGAACGGTATACCAAGGAGATCGAACCGGGTGCTCGTTTCGGGGCACGTGTATATAAGGTGTCGCATGACGAGCATGGCAACCGTCTGACGTGGCTGCGCGTCACCGGGGGAGAGATCAAGGCGAAGATGGTGCTTGACGGCGACGAGAAGGCCGACCAGGTGCGCCTGTATTCCGGTGCGAAATTCACCACGGTCGATGCGCTGCCCGCCGGCTCGGTCTGCGCCGTCACCGGCCTGACGCACAGCCGCCCCGGTCAGGGGCTGGGCGACCAGTGCGACGCCGACGCCCCGGTGCTGCAGCCGGTGCTCACCTACACGCTGTTGCCGCAGGGGGAGGATCCTCACCGTTGCCTGACCGCGCTGCGAGAACTGGATGATGAGGACCCTCTGCTGCATGTGGTATGGCAGGAGAGGCTGCAGGAGATCCATGTGCAGCTCATGGGTGCGGTTCAATTGGAGATCATCCAGCAGATCATGCGGGACCGTTTCAGCTTGAACGTCGGCTTCGGCCCCGGATCCATCCTCTACAAGGAGACGATCGCCCATGCGGTGGAGGGCATCGGCCACTTCGAGCCGCTACGACACTACGCCGAGGCGCACGTGCTGCTGGAGCCGGGCGAGCCGGGCAGCGGACTGACCTTCGCCACATCCTGTTCCGAAGACGTGCTGGCCCGCAACTGGCAGAGGCTCATCCTGACGCATTTCGCCGAGAAGGAGCATCTGGGCGTGCTCATTGGCGTCCCCATCACCGACATGAAGCTCACGCTGCTCACCGGCCGCGCGCACGAGAAGCATACGGAGGGTGGTGATTTCCGCCAAGCCACCTACCGGGCCATCCGACAGGGGCTGATGACCGCCCTGGTCGAGGGAGACTTCTCCCGGCACGACCTGTTCGACGAGGACGCCGCGGAGGACGTCGCCGAAGACGCGGCCGTAGCCGATGCCAAAACAGCCCGGACGGACGAATCGGAGCCGTCGGACGGCAGCGCCTTCGCCTCCGCGGCCGCTCGCGATCCCGGCTGGTGCCGGGTGCTCGAACCGTGGTACCGCTTCCGACTCGACATCCCGCAGGACATGCTCGGCCGGGCCATGTCCGACATACAACGCATGTCGGGCACGTTCGACCCACCCGAGATGGACGGCCAGTTCGCCGTGCTGGCGGGAGTCTGCCCGGTATCCGAGATGCGCGACTACGCCATGGACGTGAACGTCTACACCCACGGCACGGGCCATCTGGGGTGCGTGTTCGACTGCTACCGGCCATGCCACAATGCGGCCGAGGTCATCGAACAAGCGGGATACGATCCGGGAGACGATCTCGAAAACACCCCTGATTCGGTGTTCTGCGCGCATGGCGCCGGTTACACGGTCAAATGGTACCGGGTGCCGGATTTCATGCATCTGGATCGCGCATACGACGCCGGGCAGTGACGTCTTCGCCGGGCAAAGGGGTCCGGCGGCAGTGACAGTGATATTCGTCACACTTAACACACCATTCACATAAGAGACATCTCATTGACATGCGAAACGGGTGCCGCAGATTTTCCGAATCGCTTGAGAAACATTGAAATTGGGTATTGACAAACACCTCGACTCGGTATATGGACAGCGAAACGTGTTTGACATAACCGAGCGGTACTCTTTCCTACGCACTAACAAAAGAACCGCAGGTTGTCAAGACCCTGCCAAAACGATATGAAGGTGGTTTCGGTGACTTTCCACGCCCCGCTCGATTTGAGCATACATAAATCACAAGGTCTGTACGACCCAAGCTCAGAACATGACGCTTGCGGCGTAGGTATGGTCACCACACTCAACAAGCGGCCGGAACGTAAGATCATCGACGACGCCATCGAAGTGCTCGTCAATCTCAACCACCGTGGCGCCGTGGGCGCCGAGGAGAACACCGGTGATGGTGCGGGCATCCTGATGAGCATGCCCGACGAGTTCATGCGGGCCACCGCGGGCGTCGAACTGCCCGAGGCCGGCCATTACGCGGCGGGCATCGCGTTCCTCGACCGCGACATCGCCACGTCCGGCCAGCAGGAGCAGGCCATCGCGAGCATCGTGCGCGAAGAGGGTCTGGAAGTACTCGCCTGGCGAGTGGTGCCGACCAACCCGGACGGGCTCGGCCTGCAGGCGCTCGCCTCGATGCCCAGCTTCAAGACGCTGGTCATCGCCGACGCCGAAGGCAAGCTGGCGGGCATCGAGCTCGACCGCAAGACCTTCCGCATCCGCAAGCGCGTCGAGCATGAGGTCGGCATCTACTTCGCGTCGCTGTCGGCCCGCACCATCACCTACAAGGGCATGCTCACCACGATGCAGCTCACCCCGTTCTTCCCCGACCTGTCGGATTCGCGCATGAAGGCGAAGATCGCGATTGTGCACTCGCGCTTCTCCACGAACACGTTCCCGAGCTGGCCGCTCGCGCAGCCGTTCCGCCTGCTCGCCCACAACGGCGAGATCAACACGATCCAGGGCAACCGCAACTGGCTGTCGGCCCGCGAAGGCCGCCTGAGCTCCGAACTGCTCGGCGAGTTCGAGCCGTTGCTGCCGATCACCACGCCCGGCTATTCGGATTCCGGCACGTTCGACGAATGCCTCGAACTGCTGCACCTCGCCGGCCGCTCCCTGCCGCACGCCATCTCGATGATGCTGCCGCCGGCATGGGAGAACAACGACCAGCTCGACCCCGACGTGCGCGCGTTCTACGAGTACAACAACACACTGATCGAACCGTGGGACGGCCCGGCCGACATCATCTTCACCGACGGCACGCAGGTGGGCGCCCTGCTCGACCGCAACGGCTTCCGCCCCGGCCGCTGGCAGCTCACCGATGACGGCTACCTTGTGCTCGCCTCCGAAGCCGGCGTGCTGCCGGAGATCGACGACAGGCATATCGTCTCCAAGGGCCGTCTAGAGCCCGGAAAGATGTTCCTTGTCGACACCGACGAAGGCCGCATCATCCCCGACGAGGAGATCAAGAGGAACCTTGCCTCGCAGCACTCGTACCGTAAGTGGGTCGAAGGCAACTCCGTGGAGATGAGCGACCTGCCGCAGCGCGAGCACGTGAGCCATTCCGGCCAGTCCGTGCAGCGTCGTCAGCGCGCGTTCGGCTACACCGAGGAAGACCTCAAGATGCTGCTCACGCCGATGGCCAACACCGGCAAGGAGCCGCTGGGCTCGATGGGCAACGACAACCCGCTGCCGGTGCTCTCCAAGCGCAGCCGCATGCTGTTCGACTACTTCCACCAGAAGTTCGCGCAGGTCACCAACCCGCCGCTGGACTGGGAGCGCGAGGAGATCGTCACCTCGCTCGAATCCGCCATTGGCCCCGAGCCGAACCTGCTGGAGGATTCCGAGCTGCACGCCAAGAAGATCCTGATCCCGCTGCCCGTCATCAACTCCGATGAGATGGCGCAGCTCAAGCGGCTCGACAAGGCCAAGGTGCTCGGCGGATACTACCGTCCGTTCGTCGTCAAGGGCCTGTATCAGGTTGCCGGCGGCGGCAAGGCGCTGGGCGAGCGCCTTGAGGAGATCTTTGCCGAAGTCGACGAGGCCATCGCGGGCGGCAGCAACTTCATCGTGCTGTCCGACCGTGATTCCAACCACACGTGGGGCCCGATCCCGTCACTGCTGCTCACCAGCGCCGTGCAGCACCACCTGCTGCGCAAGCACACCCGCACGCAGATCTCGATGGCCGTCGAGGCCGGCGATGTGCGCGAGATCCATCATGTCGCGCTGCTGATCGCATACGGTGCCGCATGCGTCAACCCGTATCTGGCGTTCGAATCCGTCGAGGATCTGGCCCGCACCGGCTACCTGAAGGTCGACGAGCGCACAGCCGTGAAGAACCTGACCAAGGCGCTGTCCATCGGCGTGCTGAAGATCATGTCGAAGATGGGCGTCTCCACTATCATGAGCTACCGCGGAGCGCAGCTGTTCGAGGCGGTCGGCCTGAGCAAGGACATCGTCGACAAGTACTTCACCGGCACGGTCTCGCAGGTCGGCGGCATCGGGCTCGACGAGCTGGCCGAGGAGGTGGCGATTCGCCACCGCGTGGCCTACCCGAACCAGTGGACTGCCACCCCGCACATGAACCTCGAAACCGGCGGCGAATACAAGTGGCGTCGCACCGGCGAGGATCATCTGAACGACCCCGAGGCGATTTTCCTGCTGCAGCAGTCGACCGCTCGCGGCGACTACCAGATGTTTAAGAAGTACTCGCACCACATCAACGACACGTCGAACCGCATTATGACGCTGCGCGGACTCATGAAGTTCAAGCACGACCGCAAGCCGATCGACATCTCCGAGGTCGAGCCGGCCTCCGAGATCGTCAAGCGGTTCTCCACCGGCGCAATGAGCTACGGCTCCATCTCGCAAGAGGCGCACGAGACGCTCGCCATCGCCATGAACACGATCGACGCGCGTTCCAACTCCGGCGAGGGCGGCGAATCCGACGACCGCATCGAGGATCCGCTGCGTTACAGCCGCATCAAGCAGATCGCATCCGCCCGCTTCGGCGTCACCAGCGATTACCTGGTGCACGCCACCGACCTGCAGATCAAGCTCGCCCAGGGCGCCAAGCCCGGCGAGGGCGGCCACCTGCCCGGTGCCAAGGTCCCGCCGTGGATCGCCAAGGTCCGTCACGCGACCCCCGGCGTGGAGCTCATCTCCCCGCCGCCTCACCACGACATCTACTCCATCGAGGATCTCAAGCAGCTGATCAACGATGCGAAGATGGCTAACCCGAAGGCGCGCATCCACGTCAAGCTCGTCTCGGAGTTCGGCGTCGGCACCATCGCGGCCGGTGTGGCCAAGTGCCATGCCGACGTGGTGCTGATCTCCGGCTATGACGGCGGCACCGGTGCGGCACCGCTCAACGCGATTCGCCACGCGGGCACCCCGTGGGAGATCGGCCTGTCCGAAACCCAGCAGACGCTGATTCTGAACGGTCTGCGCTCCCGCATCGTCGTTCAGTGCGACGGCGAGCTCAAGACCGGCCGCGACGTGGTCATCGCCGCGCTGCTCGGTGCCGAGGAATTCGGCTTCGCCACCACGGCGCTTATGGTCGAGGGCTGCGTCATGATGCGCGCGTGCCAGAAGAACACCTGCCCGCAGGGCATCGCCACCCAGGATCCCGAGCTGCGCGCCCGGTTCAAGGGCAAGCCGGAAGCGGTCATCAACTTCTTCATGTACATCGCCGAGGAAGTGCGCGAACTGCTAGCCGAGCTCGGTTTCCGTACGCTGGAGGAGGCCGTCGGCCATGTCGAATGCCTGGACCAGAACGAGGCGATCAAGCGATGGAAGTCCGACGGCATCGACCTGAGCAACGTGCTCATGCAGCCCGGCCCGGTTCCCGGAACGATTCTGCACCAGACCATCGAGCAGAACCACGAACTGGAGAAGGCGCTCGACAACAAGCTCATCGAGATGGCCGAACCCGCGCTGGAGCGCAAGGAGCCGGTACGCATCGAGATGCCGATCCGCAACGTCAACCGTACGCTCGGCACGATGGTCGGCTACGAGATCACCCGCCGCTACGGTGCCGAAGGACTGCCGGACGACACCATCGACATGACGTTCCACGGTGCCGGCGGCCAGTCGATCGGCGCGTTCATCCCGCGTGGCGAGACCATCCGCGTCTACGGCGAGGTCAACGACTACGCCGGCAAGGGCCTGTCGGGCGGACGCCTGATCGTACGCCCCGAGGACGGTGTCACCTTCGACCCGCACGAGAACGTCATCGCGGGCAACGTGACCGGTTTCGGCGCGACCTCCGGAGAGCTGTTCGTGGCCGGCCGTGCAGGCGAGCGTTTCGGCGTGCGCAACTCCGGCGCCACGTTCGTGGTCGAGGGCGTGGGCGACCACGGTTGCGAGTACATGACCGGAGGCACCGTCGTGGTGCTCGGCTCCATGGGCCGCAACTTCGGCGCCGGCTTCTCCGGCGGCAACGTGTACGTGCTCGATCTGGACATGAACCAGGTCAATCCGACCGCGGCGAAGGACGGCTCGCTGCTGTTCCTACCGCTGGACGACGAAGCACAGGCACTGGCCCACGATCTGGTGAAGCGTCACGCCGAAGAGACCGGTTCCGCATTCGCCGCCGGACTCCTCAAGGATTGGAAGCACACCGTCGCCCGGTTCACGCACGTGGTGCCGGAACACTATCTGGCCATGACCGCCGCCATGGCGAAGGCCGAGGAAGACAATATCGATTTCAACACGCCCGGCGCCTGGGAACAGGTGTACGAGCAGGTGATGGAAGGAGCGCACTGACATGGGAGATCCCAGAGGATTCCTGAAGGTCCGTACCCGTCGCGAACTGGCGGAACGCCCCGTCGAGGAGCGCATCAAGGACTGGCTTGACGTCCATGCTGAGTCCGGCTTGCAGCCGTGGACCACCGAACAGGCCGCCCGCTGCATGGATTGCGGCACTCCTTTCTGCATGACCGGATGCCCGCTCGGCAACATCATCCCCGAGTTCAACGATCTGGTTCGTCAGGAGAAGTGGGAGGACGCCTACAATCGTCTGTCCACCACCAACAACTTCCCCGAAGTGACCGGACGCATCTGCCCGGCACTGTGCGAGAAGGCGTGCGTGCTCGGCATCCACCAGCCGCCGACGATGATCAAGCTCGACGAGCAGACGATCATCGACCAGGCATGGGGTCTGGATATCGTCAAGCCCATGCCTCCGCAGCGTCTGACCGACCAGACCGTGGCGGTCGTCGGATCCGGCCCCGCCGGTCTGGCATGCGCCCAGCAGCTCACCCGAGCCGGCCACACGGTCGTCGTCTATGAGCGCGATGACGCCATCGGCGGTCTGATGCGCTACGGCATCCCGAACTTCAAGCTCGACAAGCGACTGATCGACCGTCGTATCAAGCAGATGGAGGCCGAAGGCACCCGCTTCCGCACGGGCGTGGAGATCGGCAAGGACATCAGCTGGGACGATTTGCGCGACCGCTATGACGCCGTGGTCGTCGCTATCGGCTCCACCGTGCCGCGTGACATGAAGATTCCCGGCCGCGAGCTCAAGGGCATTCACTTCGCGATGGAGTTCCTGCCCGACGCGACCCGACGCGTGTACGGTGTAAAGCCCGTGCACGACATCACCGCCAAGGACAAGCACGTCATCATCATCGGTGGTGGCGACACCGGTTCCGACTGCCTCGGCACCTCCATCCGTCAAGGCGCGAAGGACGTGACCGTGCTGCAGATCATGCCGAAGGAGCCGGACGAGCGCCCGGACAACCAGCCGTGGCCGACGTTCGCGCGTCTCTACCAGAAGACCTCCTCGATGGAGGAGGGCGGCACTTACGTGTACAGCACCGATTCTGTCAACTTCGTCGGCTCCGACGAGGAACAGGCCCGTGTGCACATTGAGGATTCCACCGCGTCCGAAGGATTCGTGGCCGACGAGAACGGCCACGTCACCGGTCTGAAGGTCGTGGATGTGGCACCGGGGGAGAACGGGCCGTTCACCCGCCAGCCCGGTACCGAACGCGTGCTGCCCGCGGATCTGGTGCTCATCTCGGTCGGCTTCCTGCACCCGGACACCTCCACGTTGCTCGACCAGCTGCCTGTCGAATTGGACAAGCGCGGTAACGTGGCCCGCAACGACAAGTTCGCCACCTCTCAGGATGGCGTGTTCGTTGCCGGCGACGCGGGCCGCGGCCAGAGCCTGGTCGTGTGGGCCATTTCGGAGGGCCGCTCCTGCGCGGCCGCCGTCGATGAGTACCTTACCGGCGTCACCGAGCTGCCCGCGCCGATCACCGCATCCCAGCGTCCGATGATGCTGCCGCGATGATTCGATAGTCCGGCGGTTCGCCGTACCGACATCTACTGGGGGCAGGAAGTCTCTTCAAGGGACTTCCTGCCCCCAGTCGCATATCGGGCGTTCCCTACTTCTGGCGAAAGTCCCGTCCTGCTGTGTGCCGGTGGGTTTTCGCCGGAGGAATGGCCCGCTCATGTGTGGGTGAGCCGCAGAAGGAGGCCGGCTATGTGCGGGGTGGTACGTGTCGCGGCCACGGCTCGGACGTCGTGATTGCCAACGATTGCGGATCTGTCTCGTCGTGCGAGTCGAACCGCCGCTACGGCACGGCTTGGAGTACAGTACATAGGAGTGTTATCCGCAAACGAGCAGGAGAAGTAACGATGCCTAACCGTGCCGAACGCCGCAAAGCAGCAAAAGATCAGCGTCGGGGAGTCCCGTCGCAGTACGACCAGACCCGTGGCCGTGCCCGATCCGGCATGCTCGACGAGTACGCGCTTCAGGAGAAGTCCCGCCGTATTCAGGAGGGCGTGGATGACAGCGGCGTGTGGAAGCCCAGCGCTCGCACCGAGGTCGATGAGGAAGTGGAGTCGGTGTTCGAGGCCAACCCGAACTATCAGGATCCCAAGGCGTTCAAGGCACCGCACTCCGTGCGGCAGTGGTTCCGTGTCGGCAGCTGGACGCTGATCGCGCTGTCGGTCATCGCGTTCTTCGTGGTGATGTGGCTGCCCACGCATCCGCTGTGGCTGATCCTGACCGTGTCCGTCGTGTTCGTCGTCGGCGTGCTCAGCCTGTTCTTCACGGCCGGCAACTATCGCAACAACCCGAACCTGGACGCCAACGGCACCGCGGTGTGAGAGTCTGGTATCCGGTAGTTACTCGGTATTATGGCGTGATTTTTCGCCAACACGAACATGGGCATTGTGCATTTTTTCGACGTGCAATGCCCTAAAGTTATATATGGCAGTAGCCGCAAACAAGGTTACCGACGAAGGAGGCCTTAATCGTGAAAGTTGATATCCTCACCCGCGAATACCCGCCGTATGTCTATGGTGGCGCAGGCGTGCACGCGGAAGAGCTCTCGAAGGTGCTGGCCGAGCGGGTCGACGTGACCGTCCGTGCGTTCGACGGACCGCGCACCGAAGCCGATGCACCCGCCATCCCCGGAGATGGCTCGGCGAAGGGCAGCCTGAAGGTCGTGGGCTACGGAACGCCCTCTGAGCTGGCCGACGCGAATCCGGCGCTGAAGACCTTCGGCGTTGATCTGCAGATAGCCAACGACGTCGACGCCGACATCGCCCACGCGCACACCTGGTATGCGTGCCTGGCCGGATACCTCGCCAAGATGCTGCACGGTACGCCGCTGGTCATCACCGCACATTCGCTGGAGCCGTTCCGCCCGTGGAAGCGCGAGCAGCTCGGCGGCGGTTATAATCTGAGCTCCTGGGCCGAAAAGGACGCCTACGAGCATGCCGACCGCGTCATCGCCGTCTCCGGCGGCATGCGCGAGGACATCCTCGCCGCGTACCCGAACCTCGACCCCGACAAGGTCGTCGTGGTGCATAACGGCATCACCATGAGCGACTTCGCCACGCCGGCCGACGACGACCCGGGCTGGGCCGTGTTCGACCGTTACCACATCGACCGCAGCAAGCCTACGCTGCTGTTCGTCGGCCGCATCACCCGTCAGAAGGGCCTGCCATACCTGCTTAAGGCGCTGCACCTGATCTCCAAGGACATTCAGGTGGTGCTGTGCGCCGGCGCCCCGGACACCCCGGAGATCGCCGAGGAGGTCAAGACTGCGTTCGCCAAGCTCGACGAGGAACGCGGCAACATCATCTGGATCGAGGAGATGTTGCCTCGTCCGGAGCTCAACGCGCTGGAGCATGGCTGTGACGCGTTCATCTGCCCGAGCATCTATGAGCCGCTGGGCATCGTGAATCTGGAAGCCATGGCTTGTGGCCTGCCCGTAGTCGCCTCCGCCACCGGCGGCATTCCCGAGGTCGTCGTCGACGGCGAGACCGGCTATCTGGTGCCGATCGACCAGCTGCGCGACGGTACCGGCACGCCCACCGATCCCGACAAGTTCGTGCATGACATGGCCGCCGCCATCGACAAGATCATGGCCGACCCCGAACTCGCCAAGAAGATGGGCCAGGCAGGCTACGAGCGCGCCCGCGACCATTTCAGCTGGGAGTCCATCGCCGACAAGACCGTGGCCGTCTACCAGTCCGTCCTCGACGAGCAGAACAAGTAACGGCGATCCGACGCAGGCGGGGGCAAGGAATGATGCCCCCGCCTGCGGGGCCGTAATGCGCGGCATGACCGGATGGCACGGCTTCGCGAATTACCGCAACCATTCCAAACCCGCACTGCCGGCAAACCTCCCCACGACAAGGAACCACAACATGCCCACGACCGACACCGCCGACAACGAAGTCCTCAAGCTCGACAACGTCGAATTCCGCCGCAACCGGCGCGTCATCATCACAGACGTGAACCTCATCATCCACGCGGGGGAGCGATGGGTGCTGTTCGGGCCGAACGGCATCGGCAAATCCACCGCGGTCGGCATGCTCGCCACGCGCACGTTCCCCTCGGACGGTCGCGTATTCATCCTCGGCCATCAGCTCGGCAAATACGACGTATTCAAACTGCGCACGCGCATCGGTCTGGCTTCGGCCGACCTCGGCCGGCAGTTTCCCGAATTCGAGGATCCGCTGGACGCCGTCGTCACGGGCCTGAGCGCCGTGACCGGACGGTGGCGCGACACCTATACTGACGAGGAGTATGCGCGGGCGCGACAGCTGCTGCGCGACTTCCGCGTCTCCTATCTCGAAGGCAAGGAGATGTGGCGGCTCTCCGAGGGCGAGCGCACCCGCGTGCTCATCGCCCGCGCGTTGATGGGCGACCCCGAACTGCTCATCATGGATGAGCCGACCACTGGCCTTGACCTGGGCGGCCGCGAGCAGGTGATGCGCACCCTGAGCCGTATCGGCGAAGAGGATTCGCGGCGTGCCGTGGTGCTGGTCACCCATCGACTTGAGGAGATTCCCGCGGGCTTCGACCACATCGCCATCATGGGGCGCAAGCCGGTCTCCGCCGAGGACGCCACCAACGACGGCATTGACGCGATGGGCAACCCGTCCGCCGGCACCATCGTCTACACCGGTCCACTGGAGGCCGGCCTGACCGACGAGCGACTGTCGGAGCTGTTCGGCATGCCGATCGAGGTGCAACACACGCACGGGCGCTGGTCGGCGTTCGCGGTGTGAGACTGGGGTACGTTAGTCGCGGATGGGATTCACGAGGAACCATGCCCGCGTATCTGATATAACGGTAGCCATGAATGGCACGCAAGAGCTGAAGGTCGCGGTCGCTCAGTTTACTGTGTGCCGGGAGCCGGAACGGAACTTTGACATTATCGACGGATATGCCCGGCAGGCTGCATGCGCCGGAGCTCGGTTGCTGGTGCTTCCGGAAGGGCTGATCGCGCGTGACGGCGACGATGACATGTTCGCTGCCGCACACGCGCAACCATTGGACGGGCCGTTCGTCACCGGCCTGAGGCGGATCAGCGAAGCGCGGCATATCACGCTGATGGGCACGGTTCATGCTGTGCTCGGCGCGGCTGATGCGGTGCCGGACAAGCCGGCGTCTTGCGCAACGGATTCCCGGGTCTCCAACGTTTTCGTCGTCATCCGTGACGGGGCTCTTATCGCGACCTATCGGAAGCTGCATCTCTATGATGCATTCGCCGCGCGGGAGTCCGATACGGTTCGCCCCGGTATCGAGCTGCCGCCAATCGTCGAGATCGACGGCTGGCATGTCGGCGTCATGACCTGCTATGACGTGAGATTTCCCGAAGTCGCGCGGTCGCTGGCCGTGCGCGGCGCCGATGTGATCATCGTCAGTGCGGCATGGGCGCGCGGGCGTTTGAAGGAGCGACATTGGAAGCTGATGACCGCCGCGCGTGCGCTGGAAAACACGTGCTACGTACTGGCATGCAGCGAGGTGAGCGCGCGCAACATCGGCTGCAGCCGTGTCATTGACCCGCTGGGCGAGGTCATCGCGCAGGCGGGTGACGGACAGGGCGGGGCGGGCGGACAGGCCGGAATGCTGATTGCCCGGCTGCACCGAGAAGTTCTCGAATCCGCGCGACGCACGCTGCCGGTTCTGGAGAACCGACGCTTCGCAGACCCGCAATTGCGGGATTGACACAAATTTCCCGTATGACGCGCATGCGGCCCGGGAATCGGCCACACGCGTCGCACGACACGCCCGGATTGCGCTGCACGAATGTCAAAGTGCACCGTTGTACTTCAGTGATCCCCTGACGATTGTGCTGAGCAATCCGGGCGTGTCGCGCTTGTCGGAAGCGCAAATCGCGCGAATCAGCCCGGTCGGCATCGGTCATGCGAACGAGGCGGAAGCGGGCGTGCCGTACTACGACGATATCTTCGATGAAGACGACGAATGCACCACGGCCGACATCAGCGATCCGGATGGCTGTGCCTGGGGTACGTGTACGCGTACGACCGCTGCGAGGGTAGATACTTCCGCTCGTATTACAACAATTTCGGCGAAGTTTCACCCAAACCGGATACGGACGTTTTGGCATACGAGTGCTTTTGTCATGCGGCCGAAGCGGGGATCGCGGAGGGCTGCTACAAGCTGGGAGACATGCTGGCCGAGGGCAGAGGCTGTGCGGCTGATCATGCGAAGGCGCTCGACATGTTCCTGCGGGCGTACATGTGTGACGGATATTGCGGCAGGCGCATTTTACACGAAATACATGATTGAGGAGGACGATACTATGGATGAGGTAGTCAAAGCAGATTCTTCCGCGGGCAAAACTTAAGATTTTCCCAGCAAGTGACGCTTACCATGAACACGCAAGCAAGAAAATCACGGCAAATCATGGAAAGGAGTCCATATGTGCACTGGTGTTCGTTTCTCCGACGATGAGGGAAACGTGTATTTCGGCCGTAATCTCGACTGGAGCTTCTCCTACGGCGAGACCATTCTGGTCACTCCGCGAGGCTACCAGTACGACTATGTGTATGGGGCCGAAGGTAAAAGCGAACCGAATGCGGTGATCGGCGTGGGCGTGGTCATGGTCGACCGCCCCATGTATTTCGACTGCGCCAACGAGCATGGCCTGGCCATTGCCGGACTGAACTTCCCCGGATACGCCTCCTTTGCACACGAGCCGGTCGAAGGAACCGAAAACGTCGCTACTTTCGAATTCCCACTGTGGGTAACGCGCAATTTCGATACTGTCGACGAAGTCGAAGAGGCGTTGAAGAACGTGACGCTCGTTTCGCAGGTCGTGCCCGGCCAGCAGGAATCCCTGCTGCACTGGTTCATTGGTGACGGCACCCGCAGCATCGTCGTCGAGCAGATGGCTGACGGCATGCACGTTCATCATGACGATGTGGACGTGCTTACCAACCAGCCGACCTTCGACTTTCATATGGAAAACCTGCGCAACTACATGTGTGTGAGCAACGAAATGGCGGAGCCGACCACTTGGGGCAAGGCGGAACTGAGCGCATGGGGTGCCGGCGTGAGCATGCACGGCATTCCCGGTGACGTGAGTTCGCCGTCGCGTTTCGTACGCGTCGCCTACACCAACACGCACTATCCGCAGCAGAACAACGAGGCTGCTAATGTGTCTCGTCTGTTCCACACGCTGGTTTCCGTGCAAATGGTTGACGGCATGTCCAAGATGGGCAACGGCCAGTTCGAGCGCACACTGTTCACCAGTGGCTATTCCGGGAAAACCAACACGTATTACATGAACACGTATGAGGATCCGGCGATCCGCTCGTTTGCCATGTCCGACTTCGACATGGATTCGAGCGAGCTGATCACCGCCGATTGATTCCGGGAATTTCGAGTTCGAAGATTCCGGTTCCAAAGATTCCGCAGTGATCGCACTATATGGACAGCATAAAAGTGCACAACGTCGCAACCTGAACCGCACCCCGATTGTTGGACTGAAGAAATTCAGATTCGATGATCGGAGGTGCGGTTCTTTCG
>OJAI01000137.1_pt1 | contig 52519 bp, 48 predicted proteins | sample 1588891 | NCBI WGS metagenome assembly OJAI01 (sample SAMN03283255) | human gut metagenome | biome: human-associated habitat; material: feces | host: Homo sapiens | place: USA | collected 2013 | reverse complement strand
CTGGTGTAGCTCAGTTGGTAGAGCAGCTGATTTGTAATCAGCAGGTCGGGGGTTCGAGTCCGTCCACCAGCTCCATTATTTTGTTTTCATTCATATGGGAGAATTCCCGAGTGGCCAAAGGGGGCAGACTGTAAATCTGTTGCTTCTAGCTTCGGTGGTTCGAATCCACCTTCTCCCACCAAAAAGCTCGCAGACTTCTGCGGGCTTTTTTTGTTTTATCTTGACAGGTATGACTGCGATATGATATAATCGAAAAAATCAGAATGTCATGGGGTGGTAGAGTTTATGAAAAGACACGTTTTGATACTTTTTGCGGCTGTCATTTTCACGCTTACACTTGCCAGTTGCACGTCAAAATATGACGCTGAGGACTTTATCGGAAAGACTTCGGCGGAGATAGTTGACGAGAACGGGGATTTTGACTGCGTTATTGGCGAGGCTGATGACGGAATATACTCAAACTGCAAGTGCGGATACACCATAAAGGAAAAGAAAGCGGGGTTTTTAGGCTCGTCGGACGAGGTTTTATTTTTCATATGCTTTGATGAAAATGGGGTTGCGATGAGTTGTGATGAGGGAGTTCGACCTGTGGGATAGGGGCATAGTAAAGTAATCCCCGCCTTTGGCTTTGGAAGTCAAGGGCGGGGGATTTTTTTAATCAAGCACACCGTATTTGGTGGGCTTCGCTCGCAGGGGATCGTCACGATGCTGTCACCTCCCTACCATAGTCCTATGCTGTCAAACAAATGACGCTGTGAGATGTTTTCGGCAACTCTTATCATTACTTTATCATAGTCTGACATAAAGCTGTCCACAACTTCTATGATGGTGAAACCGCTGTTGTTCAGGGCTTCTGTGAGCTTTTGTTTATCCTTGGTATAGGCTATATAGGCAGTTTGCAAGGACCTGTTATTTTGTACTGTGATAAGCTGTGAATATGGTATCTTGCTGTTTTGCAACTGCTTTTCTACAGCTTCACTCTCGCCCGAAAAGACTTTGATGGGCTTCCCTTTTGCGACTGTGATAAGATAGCCTTGGCAGGTGAACTTTTTCTGAGCAGACTTTATGTGAGATATCACAAAGCTTGTATCTGTGCGGTACGAGCGTTCAAATATCTGCACGGTTTTGTTGTACCATTCTTCGTTGTTCTTTTCAACTGATTTTGATGTTACCATAGACACTTCCTTTCGTTATTCGGTCAAGCAAGGGCGGAGTGTTTTACACTCTGCCCCTGATCGACCGAACAAATCAGAGCTTTGTTACACTCCATATAACGATCTTTGCGCCGATGTATCGTGCTTCGATTATTTTTCTCGCATCATTGGTGTTGTATGCTGACACGATCTCCTGCGTTCTGCGACCGTCAATGGAAAACTGTACATTGTATTGTGCCATAACTTTCACCTCCTTTGGTACAATATTAGCATAGTCCTAACTGCTGACTACAGTGGTGACAGGCTATGCTTATTTTTGTATAATAAGAAGGTAATGGACTGACGATCACCTCCTTGGAACTTCGCGTTCGTAAAAGAAAGCGTCAGCCGCCTTCTTATTATCAAATTCGATTAAGCAGGTTGTTCCTGTTGTGCAAGTTCACAGCAGCGTTCGCGTCACTAACCAAAATGAATTTTAATAAGCTCCTGAGCGGAAACATTACAAATCTTTTCAGAAAGCAGGTATCATTATGATCAGTGTAGGTATTGATGTTTCAAAAGGAAAGAGTACAGTTTGCATTCTAAAGCCCGGTGGCGAAGTTGTCAAACCGCCTTTTGAAATGATTCATAATGCTGAAGAACTTGATTCTTTTGTTTCTCTTATCAATTCGTTTGACGAGGAAACCCGTGTTGTCTTAGAAGATACGGGACACTATCATATTCCTGTTGCTTCTTATTTATCATCACACGGCATTTTTGTTTGCTGTGTCAATGCTTTGAGAATGAAGAAATTCTGTGCACAAAGCATTCGCCGTGCCAAGACCGATAAGATCGACGCTGTACGCATTGCATCTTTCGGTATCACATACTGGTCTGAGCTGACCAGAGCTTATGATGCACCGGATACATACGATGAGCTGCGTTTTCTTGCCAGACAGTATTATCAGATCACCTCTATCCTTGTAAAAGCAAAGGTGAATCTCAGCAATCTGTTGGACCAGGTCATGCCCGGTATATCCAACCTTCTTCAAAATCAGAAGGACAATCACAAGCTAACGGAATTTGTAGACCGATACATACACTTTCAGACTATCCTCGATATGGGCGAGGAAAAGTTTACTGCTGATTACTGCAAGTGGGCAAAGAAAAAGGGATACCGTTGTAATGAACGTAAGGCTGCTGAGATCTTTGCCCTTGCTCAAAACGGTATCCCATCGCTTTCTAACTCCCAATCCGTCAAAATTGCCGTTAGAGAAGCCATCAAAGTGATTCACTCGACAGAGGAATCACGCAATACCATTTTAGCACAAATGCAGAAAATTTGCAAGACCTTGCCTGAATATTCTGTTGTCAGAGATATGAACTGTATCGGAGATGTTCTTGCACCTCGCATCATTGCCGAGATCGGTGATGTGCGCCGTTTCAAAAACAAGCACTCACTAATCGCTTATGCCGGCATTGATGCTCCGCCTTATCAGTCGGGAGCGTTCAACGCTTCGGAACGAAAGATATCAAAACGAGGCAACTCTTATCTCCGCAAGACCGGCTACGAGATCATGCAGTCGCTTATCAAACACAAACCAACTGACGATTCTGTCTATGACTTTATACAGAAAAAACGCAGCGAAGGCAAATGCGGCAAGGAAGCCATGATTGCTGGCTTGAACAAGTTCCTTCGTGTTTACTACGGCAAGGTCATGGAACTTTATTCTGAGTAACCATTCCACATCTACAAACACATCAGGCGTTTGAAACTCTGCTTTCATACGTCTGCTTTGCTATGCCTTTTTTATTCCCATTTCATCAATCACTTTCAACAAAGCTGCACTTTCAACTTTGGCTGTTTTGCCTATTGATTTTTCTTAGCAGGTTTGTCTGATATAATCATAGCACAGGCTATGTGTGCAATTTAGGACATAGGAAACGGTATTATCATATTGAGGTGAATAATATGATATACAAGGGAATATTCTGGCTTATCGAGGGTGAATTATATACAAAGAAGTTAGAGTGCGACAAATCGGGAAATGTTATTGGTGACGGCAGTGGACTTAACTCAAAGTCGGGGGATAATTTCAATCACAGTCTGACTTGGGAGGGACTGCCGAAAAACGTAACACATGGGAAAGAGTACAATTATTATCCTCAGGGCAGAGTGGAAATAAAGGGTGGCAAGGCTGTGATATATCTTAATCCTGCGCTGAACAGTGAGGAGATGTTGGCGGAGCTTACATGGCTGTTCGGGCTTGATGAGCTTGATTTTGTGAGGGTCAAAAATGACGGAAGCAGGCACTACAGAGCGTATGCTCCATAGTGCCTGCGCTTTATTTTATCTCATAGATATCGTCATAGAGGAATCTCACGTTGCCCACAGTACGATCTAAATGGAAATGTCCGCAAAGCCACATTTCATAGACAAGCTTATTTCTTATTTTGGAAAGAAACTTTTCGTTATCATAATGCCGTTTGAAGCACTTGGCGGTGTTCAGGTCGGGGATATAGCGGTCTGTTGGTCTATACTCATATCTTTATCTGTTAAATCCTATATGCTTTGGCTCTTCTTCGAGGGTATCGTCCTCGGTGAGGTCAAAGTCACGGGCTTTTAGGGTCACGATATCGTCCATTGTCATGGTACTGAAATTCTGTCTTGTGAGCCTGAGCGCCTGACCGAACAGTGCTCCCTCTATAAGATTTCTTGCAAATCTGCCGTTGCCGAAATTCGGCTTCTTGCAGACCCTTTCAAGAAAAGGCAGGAGCGTTTCGTCAACGTCGTCGGCAAGCTTATGTTCATTGTTTTTAGCCATAAGGTGGACGATACTAAGAAGCTCCTCGGCGGTATAGTCCTCAAAACTGACGTGGAACGCTATTCTTGACCTTAGACCGGGGTTGCGGTCGAGGAAGTCGTTCATTTTCTTTGGATAGCCTGCGAAAATGACTACCATATCGTCACGGTTGTTCTCCATTTCCTGCACGATAGTGTTTATGGCCTCATCGCCATAAGAGCCAGAGCGGTCATCGCAGAGAGAATAGGCTTCGTCGATAAAAAGCACTGAGCCTTTGGCTTTCTTGAACATATTCTTCACCTGAACGGCTGTCCAGCCAACATATTTTCCAACAAGGTCGGAACGTCCGCACTCGATAAGGTCGCCTTTGGAAAGCACGCCGTTTTCTTTGAGTATTCTTGCAAACAGCCTTGCAACTGTGGTCTTTGCTGTGCCGGGGTTGCCTGTGAACACCATATGCATGGCTGTTCTGCTTTCTTTCATGCCCTTATCGGCAAAAATTTTCTGCGCCTTTGAATATGTTATCGCCTTTTCGATAACGCTCTTGGCGGAATCAAGTCCGATAAGCTCCTGAAGCTCGCTGTAGGCAGAGCCTTTTATTTCCTTGGCTTCTTCCCTGTCATAAAGCTTTTTGAAGTTTGAATACTGGGGATAGATTTTTGTTTTCAGGACATTTGAATACCAAGTATCGTACATACACATAAGCTCGCTTGCTCTATATGGGGTATCCTTTGCGCACAGGGAAAGGAGGTCTTTATCGCAGAAGATATTCTCTTCTCTGCAAAGCTTTCTGAGATATTTATGTGCATCTTCGTTTTCCACAGTATCGTCCGCAAGCTTCACGAATGTGATAGCGCCGAGCTTTTCTTCCACAGCGTCAGGGAGAGAAGGTCCGTCATTTGAAAAGGTAAAAATAAACTGTATCTCGTTTTTGTAGGCATTGATGAGTTCAAAGAGGATATCGGGGATAGTTTCATCGGCTGTACAATTATCGCTGTTCGTACACTTTAATCCACAACAATTCATTATGATGGTAGAGCCGCTGCAGACACGGAACAGTTCACGGATATCTGAGCTTCGGGCTGATAAATTATAAAGGTCGAGGACGGTATATCTTGCACAGCCTAGTCTGTTATTTGAATACAGAGAGCTTACAAGGGTATCGGCAAGCCTATGGGCATTATCGCTTTGGACCAAATAATGTACCGGTATGCCTTTTGTCACACCGACGCTGTTCTTTCTGAATATTCTTTTAAGCTCAGGTTCAAAGGTTTCTGAGCAGAGATATTTTTTTGCTACGGCCAGTGCATCTTTTTTATCAATGGACTTTGTGATATTTTCGCTTATGTACGATCTTCTATAGTTACTGAACAGGTCGTCCAGTTCATAGTCATTCAGCAGGTCTTCATCGAACTTGAAATTATCATGATAGCCGTTGGGGATCATTCTTTTGAACGTTTCCACTGTTATTTCCTCGAAGCTTATATCCACGCACTCAAGCTTTATAAAGGAGAAAAAGTTCTTTACATAGGCTTTCACGTCGGCTTCAATGTCTGTCATCATTACCCCTATGGTCGCCTGATCTTTTACCGCGCTTGATATAAAGGCACAGTTTCTGTTGGGCATGGTGCGTGCCATTTCATTGAACTCGTTTATAAGCTGGTTTTTCTCATCAAAGAATGTATCGTACTCTTCTTCATTATCTCTTGTTCTTCTGATAATAGACTCTTCGAGTATACATCTTGCTCTGTAACAACGCATAAAAATCCGCCTCCGTGGTCTTTTCTCATTCTTGTTTTTCGTCTGTATCTGCATTATAGCACCTGGAATGTTCAAAAATGTGGACATAGCGGAAGTTTTTAATATCCGAAATTTTACCCATGGTGGGTGGTATGATAAGAGCAACACAAAAAGAAAGGACTTGATACAATGGATAAGAGCAAAATATACACCGCAGAAATGGCGGCGAGGAAAATATGCTGACGGCGGATTTCGGGCACAGGCTGCCTATTAGGGTGCTAAAGCAGGTGGTGTATCCTTTTATGATACAAAAACTTAGCGGCACACAATTGACAAAATAAAGCAAAAGCGATATATTGAAAGAAAGATATCACAGAACAGGAGGGCAAAAATGTCATATACAAAAACAGATATGCTTTCGCACAAGATCATTGAGATACTCAAAGAACACAGTGACGAAAAGCACCCCCTTACTCAGCAGCAGATCTGCGGTTATCTTGAGGAAAAGCTTGGCATAAAGCCTAACCGCAAGACGGTGGCTCAGCATTTGAAGAGCATAATAGGCGATGAAAGCTGCAATGTTTTCATCGCAGACAATGACAACGATGATGATGATGATAAAAGCGATAAAAAATACATCACAGATATTTACTACGTCTCTGACATCACCGCTGAGGAATATGAGTTTCTGGCAGACAGCATCATATACTCGCCAATGCTCCCTGCGGACTATGTGAGGGATCTGATAAAAAAGATAAACAGCTTATCTACGGGTAACACAAAGAGCAAGGAAGCCAATCTCAGAGAGACCTTTCACTATGGCAACAAAAGCATTTTTTTGGTGATAGAAAATATCAAAGAGGCTATGAACACCAACAGGAAGCTTGATGTTACTATAAGCGATTATGACAAGAACGGCAAGCTCCTCACTAACAGCGACCCACAGAGCGGTATAAAGCTTCAACGTGTTATGCTCAGCCCTTATGGCATCGTTATGGCAGACGGCTGTACGCTGGGCGATAGCTAACAGAAAAGCTGTGAAGCTGACCTCGCCAAAGAGGGCTGTGGATATTGTAAAAAAAGAGATCTCGGCATTGTCTGAGATGTATGGAAATCAGGAGAGGTGACTAAAATGAATGTAAATACAGTTAATTTCGGAGATATCATAAAAGAGATAAGTCATGGACTTATGGCGGAGAGCTATATTTCGGACAATGAGTTTACTAAGCCATGCGAATATCTAAGGCTTGTGGACATTGACGACGGCGTTATTGCGGAAAACTGCATTGAGATAGTTTATGACAGCAAGCGTTTTGAGAAATATGCCATAAAGGACGGAGATGTGATACTTTCTACCACGGACAAGAATTTCAAGGTGGTATGTGCAGGCGATATGGGGGACAGAAAGCTTCTTGTTTCACCCACGCTGATAAGGATAGGACTTGACAAGGAGAAGGCTGACCCTTACTATATTGCGGCTTATCTTTCATCGGCAGAGGGAAAGGCTATGCTTGACGGCTGTCGCAGCGGAAAGGTACTAAGGATATTGCACACAAAGGGGTTGAAAGAGTGTGAGATACCTTTGCCGACTATGGAGGAGCAGAGAGAGATCGGTGAAAAATACCGACATCGTCTTCATGAGATAAGGCGGCTTAAAGCTGATATAGAGGGGCTTTATGAGGATATAGAGATGATGAGATAGAAAATTGATCCGCATTGCGTACAAAAGAGTGTCGCTATGCGGATCTTTTATATTGTTTGGAAGCGTTCTTCCACTTGAAAATTTCATAAATACGCTATATAATAAGGATATATCTGAAAAGGGGTGGAGATATGACCTTACAGCAGCTTAAATATGTGGTGGCTACGGCGGAGAAAGGTACTGTCAGCGAGGCGGCACAGTCGCTTTTTATTTCTCAGCCTAGTCTTACTAACGCTATCCGTGAGCTTGAAAAGGAAATGAATATCACTATATTCATACGCACAAACAAGGGCATAACGGTATCAAAAGAGGGTGAAGTCTTTTTGGGCTATGCAAGGCAGGTGCTTGAACAGGCGAGTTTGCTTGAAGAAAAATACTGCGGAAAGCAACACGGCAAAAGGCAGTTTTGCATATCCACTCAGCATTACTCCTTTGCGGTGAACGCTTTTGTTGACCTTATAAAAGAGTTTGGCGGAGATGAATATGATTTCAGCATTCGTGAGACGCAGACCCACGAGATAATCGAGGACGTGGCGAGAATGAAAAGCGAGCTTGGCATACTCTATCTCAACGATTTCAACGAGCCTGTGCTTTCAAAGGAGATAAAGTCCAAAGAGCTTAAATTCACGGAGCTTTTTTCTGCAAAGCCACACGTTTTTGTCGGCTCTGCAAATCCCCTCGCGCAGAAAAAGTCTGTGACCCTTGACGACCTGCTCCCCTACCCTTATTTATCCTTTGAGCAGGGGGAATACAACTCTTTCTACTACTCGGAGGAGATACTCAGCACCATAAAGCGACCAAAGAATATCCGCGTCCGTGACCGTGCGACCCTTTTTAATCTTCTTATCGGTCTTAACGGCTACACCATTTGCAGCGGTGTTATTGACGAAAAGCTCAACGGCAGTGATATCGTGGCTGTTCCCCTTGAAGCGGAGGGGTCCATGCGCATTGGCATAGTTACTCACAAAAAGGTACTTTCTAATCCACTGACGGAATTTTATATCAATGCACTGAAAAAATATATAGGCGAGGAAACAAGGTTGACAACATGAGAAATATGTGATATTATAAAAACATACAAAGCCTATAGGAATTATGTACAAAGGAGAATTTTCATGACAGAGCTTATAAAGCTTGAACAGAATATAACCGATACTATAAAAGAGTCGCAGATAAAGCTTGGGTTTACCCCTAATGCGGTGACGCTTTTTTATCCTCTTGACTCACTCAATGCCATAACAGGGGGCGAGCTTACGGCTGAGGAAATGATAAAAGCCATAGACGAATACAAAAGCGAGATACTTTCATGCAAGGCTTCACTTGCTCAGGACGGCAGGATAGCTGTTACGGTATCAGAGGAGAGCGTGAGGGCTATCCACGAAAAGGTGGAGGCAAGCCCGTTTCTTGTGGAGTTTATCGGAGCGGTAAAAGAGGGGTGTTCTCTTGAAAGAGCGGCTGAGATATTCAGAAAATACAATGACAAGGCGGTAATAACTGCTGCACCTGACGATGAATTTGACCTGCTCGCATATTTTCCAGACGGAAAGCCTGACGGCTGTAGATACTGTTTGCAGGACGATCTGGGCGGCATAACATATCACAGATTCACCAAGCTTGACTATGACGCACTTTATCCCGAAAAGTCAGGAGATAACACAGAAAAATGAAAAATTTCACCTGCATAAGCGTAAATCACAAGCTTTGCGGACAAGCCTTTCGCAGCCTTTTCACATTTGACAGCGCTCAGTGTGAAAAGCTGCTTTTTGACGTAAAGGACCTTTCACCTGTGCTTATTTGCACCTGCAACAGGACGGAGCTTTACTTTTGCGGAACACCTGAGGAGGGCATAAGGCTTCTTTGCGAACAAAGCGGAGTGGAGATCGCAAAGCTCAAACGCAAGGTCATGATATTCACAGACAAGACGGCGGTAAAAAGGCTTTACAGCGTATCATGCGGTATAGAATCAGCGGTCATAGGTGAGGACGAGATACTTGGACAGGTTCGCCGTGCATATGATCTTTCAAGGGAGCGCATTGGGCTTTCCTCTGAGGTGAACATGATATTTCAGGGAGCTATCGCTTGTGCAAAGAAAATAAAGACGGAGACGGAGCTTTCAAAGACTTCCGTTTCCACGGCTACCCTTGCGGCTAAGGAAGCGGCACATTATAAGGATAATGTCAGGGTGATGCTTCTTGGAGCAAGCGGAGAGATAGGTTCGCTGGTCTTGAAAAATCTTCTTTCATACAAGAACGTAACTGTGCTTGCGACGGCACGTTCTCACAAGAACGCACTGGAATATATTTCAGACGATCCAAAGCTTGAGCTTATACCATACGAAAAGAGATATGAGCGCATTGGTGAATGTGACTGCATAATTTCGGCGACTTCAAGCCCACACTACACTGTTACGGCGGATATGCTCAGTGATAATGAAAACAAGCTTTTTATAGACCTTGCAGTGTCGAGGGATATTGACCCTGCCGTGGAAAAGCTTGCAGGGGCTAGGCTTATAGACATGGACTTTTTCACGGAGCTTGCCAAAGAAAACAATCTCAAAAAGCTTGACAGCGTGGAGAGGTCAAAGCTTATCATTGACGAGGAAACTGACGAGCTTGAAAAGCAGCTTATGTTCCATGATTTTCTTCCGCAGTTTGAGAGCCTTGACAGAAGACTTTGCGAGGTTTCGGCGAAAGAGCTGTTTTTCAGACTAAAGTCGGAGCTTGATTCACAGACTTTCGGCAAGGTTATAGAAGTAATAAAAGAATACGGAGAATGACTATGCCATACTTTCCTTTTTTTGCGAATATTGAGAATATGCCATGCCTTGTGGTGGGTGGCGGACAGGTAGCTTTGAGAAAGCTCGAAAAGCTTCTTGACTTTTCGCCTATAATAAATGTGGTGGCTTTGGAAGCTTGCGGTGAGATAAGAGAACTTGCAGGCAGGGGCATGATAACACTTTTTGAGCGTGCTTTTAAGGACAGCGACATAGACGGCAGTACATTTGTGATAACTGCCACAGGGGACAGAGGTGTAAACAGGCACATTTCTCAGCTTTGCAGGCAAAGGCACATTCCATGCAACGCAGTTGATGACCCTGAGAGCTGTACGTTCTTCTTCCCTGCCATTGTTACAGAGGGGGACGTGTGCCTTGGCATTTCAACAGGCGGAAAAAGCCCTACCCTTGCTTCTCATCTGAGAAAGACGATCCAATCGCAGACAGAGGGCAGGCTTGGGGATATATGCAATGTCATGGGAAAAGTCCGTGACTATGCCCTTGAAAATATATCCACGGAGCAGGCTAGGAAAAAGGCTATGGCAGAGGTTCTGAAAAAATGCCTTGAAAGTGACGTGCTTCCAACAGAGGAACAGCTTATAGAGATGATAAAGGAGCGAAAATGAAACTGAGAGCAGGCACAAGAAAAAGTCCACTTGCAATGGCGCAGACTTATATGGTACTTGACATGATAAAGGCGGCATTTCCTGAGTGTGATACCGAGATAGTCACCTTCACCACAAAGGGCGACAGACAGCTTGACAGACCTCTTGACAAGATAGGCGGCAAGGGTGTGTTCGTCACGGAGATAGAACAGGCTTTGCAAAGCGGAGAGATAGACTTTGCAGTACACAGTGCAAAGGACTTGCCTGTTACGTTGGGCGAGGGGCTGGAGATATCGGGAGTTTGCCCTCGTGGGAACTATCGTGATATGCTTGTGACCAAAAAAGGCGTTGTATTTAACGATTGTGATGTTTTCACTGTTGGCACAGGAAGTCAGCGTAGACGTGGGGGCTTTGCAAGGCTTTATCCTAACGCAAAATTTGCGGACATAAGGGGAAACGTTGGGACACGGCTCAAAAAGCTTTCCGACGGGCTTTATGACGGGATAATACTTTGTGCGGCAGGCACGGAGCGTTTAGGGCTTTCACTTGAAGAGTATGAAGTGAAAGAGTTTGAGCCCTGGGAGCTTTTGCCTGCACCTTGTCAGGCTATAATTGCAGTGGAATGTGCAAAGGAGAGCAAGGCGGCTGAGATAATTTCGCAGGTATCACACAAGGAAACTATGCTCAGGTTTGAAACCGAGCGTGAGGTGATAAGACTTCTGGGTGCAGACTGCACTGTGCCTGTGGGGGCATACAGCGAGATAAATGGGGAAAAGATATCTCTCACTGTTTCAGACGGCAAGGGGCGTTTTGCTCAGGGCGAAAAAGAGATAGAAAAAAGATTTGAACTTGTTAAGGAGCTGACTGATAAGCTATGAGCGGCAGAGTTATAATAGCAGGGGCAGGCTGTGGAGATTATGACCTTATCACAATGAGAGGTTATGAGGCTCTGAAAAGCTGTGACGTGGTGATATATGACAGCCTCATAGACAGCCGTTTGCTTGACTTTTGCAAGGACGGTGCGGAGAAAATATGCGTTGGAAAGCGTGCAGGCAGACACAGCTCCACGCAGGAGGAGATAAACACGCTTCTTGTGGAAAAAGCCGCAGAGGGCGGTGTTGTTCTCAGGCTAAAAGGCGGCGACCCTTTTGTGTTCGGCAGAGGGGGCGAGGAGATAACTGCACTCAAAGCCGCAGGCATACCATACAACCTTATACCGGGGGTGACTTCCTCGGTGGCAGTGCCTGAGCTTGCAGGTATACCGGTGAGCCACAGGGGACTTTCAAGGAGCTTTCATGTTATAACAGGTCACACTGCGAACGACCTGCTCCCAGAGCATTTTGAAAGCTATGCAAAATGCGGAGGAACGCTTATTTTTCTTATGGGGCTTAGAAATCTCCCTGAGATAGCAGGCAGGCTCATTGAAAACGGCATGGGCAAAAATACTCCTGCGGCGGTGATATCAAAGGGGGCTACACCTGAGCAGAGGGCTGTAAAGGGCTGTCTTGGCGACATTGCTGAAAAGGTGAAGAGAGAGGGTTTGCCTGCGCCTGCTGTGATAATAGTTGGAGAAACCGCCGGGCTTGATCTTTCGCCTACCTATCTGCCTCCATTGTATGGAGTTTCTGTGGCTGTCACTGCCACAAAGGGGCTTTCAAGGCGGCTTATAAAGTCGCTCAATGCCCTTGGGGCGTATGCTCACCGCTGCGGCGGATTTGAGCTTAGGGAGCTGAACGATGAGGTCACGGAAAAAGCTTTTTCACGGCTTTCAGAGGGCTTTTACAGCCATGTTGCTCTTACAAGTCCAAATGGTGCGGAAATATTTTTGAAAAGGCTTAGAGAAAGCCGTATTGACATAAGAAAGCTAAGGGGAGTGAAGATAGCTGTCATAGGCAAAGGCACTGGGGCGAAGCTTGAAAAGGCTGGGCTTTATGCAGACATAATGCCTGAAAAATTCAACAGCGTGGCTCTTGGAAATATGCTCTCGGACACTCTTACCCCTGAGGACAGGCTTCTTATAGTACGCTCCTCGGAGGGGTCAGCGGAGCTTGTTAAGCCATTGGCTGAAAAAGGTCTGAACTTTGATGATGTTCATATTTACGAGCCTGTTTACAGCACAGGCGAGAAGATAGATGATGACTACGCTGTGTTTGCCAGTGCAGGTGGAGTGAGGAGCTTTTTCCATGGCGGAGGAAGCTTATCAGAGAATACAAAGTGTATCTCCATAGGCGAAGTGACGGCGGCAGAGCTTAAAAAATACGGTATAAATGGCCCTCTGCTTCCAACGGAAAGCACGGCAGAGGGAATAATACAAAAGATACTTTCAGATAAGTGAGAGGAAGATAAAAATGCGAAGATTCAGAAGATTAAGGGCAAACCCAGCAATGAGAAGAATGGTTTGCGAAACAAGATTAAATGCGGCAGACTTTATCTACCCGATTTTTGTGGCAGAGGGCAATAACATCATGAAGCCTGTTGACTCTATGCCAACAATTTATCAGTATTCTATCGACAATCTGGAGCAGATATTGCCGCAGATAGCAGACAGCGGTATATCGGGCTTGCTTATTTTCGGCATACCAGAGAAAAAGGACGAGCTTGCAACGGAGGCTTACAATGACAAGGGCGTTACACAGCAGGCAATAAGATACATCAAAGAGCATTATCCTGATATGCTTATTATTGCGGACGTTTGTCTTTGCGAATATACGAGCCATGGACACTGCGGAGTTGTAAAGGGCGACAAGATACTCAATGACAGCACTTTGCCGCTTCTGTGCAAAATGGCGGTGAGCCTTGCAAAGGCTGGCGCTGATATTATCGCACCCTCCGACATGATGGACGGCAGAGTTGCGGCAATAAGGGCGGCGCTTGACGAGAATGCTCTTACTGATATTCCTATAATGTCATACAGTGCAAAATTTGCTTCGGGATATTATTCTCCGTTCCGTGACGCTGCAGAATCTGCACCATGCTTTGGCGACAGAAAGTCATATCAGATGGATCCTTGCAACGGACGTGAGGCTCTCCGTGAGATAGAGGACGATATCGAGGAGGGGGCTGACATGGTAATGGTGAAGCCTGCGCTTTGTTATCTTGATATCCTCAGAGCCGCCAGGGACAGATATGATCTGCCGATTGCGGCATACAATGTAAGCGGTGAGTTCTCTATGGTAAAAGCGGCGGCACAGCTTGGCTGGATAGACGAGAAGCGTATCGTTCTTGAAAATCTCACTGCTATAAAGCGTGCAGGTGCGGACATTATCATAACATACCATGCTCTTGACGCCGCAAAATGGATAAAGGAGGACAACTGACATGAACACTGCTAAGTCTAAACAGCTTTACAAAACTGCCTGCGGTTTTATGCCCGGTGGAGTGAACAGCCCTGTCAGAGCCTGCAAGGCGGTTGGCACTGTTCCGCTTTTTATCGACCATGCGAAAGGGTCAAGGATATGGGACGAGGACGGAAACGAGTTTATCGACTATGTATGCTCATGGGGGCCGAACATTCTCGGTCACTGCTGTGAGCCTGTGATAAATGCTGTGAAAGCCGCCTGCGATAAGGGGCTTACGTTCGGTGCTTGCCACAAGGGCGAGATAACCTTGGCTGAGCTTATAAAAAAGCACTTTCCGTCTATGGAAATGCTCAGGCTCGTAAACTCCGGCACGGAAGCTGTCATGAGCGCAATAAGAGCCGCAAGAGGATATACTGGCAGGGACAAGATAATAAAATTCGAGGGCTGTTATCATGGTCACTCGGACGGACTGCTTGTAAAGGCAGGCTCTGGACTTATGACGCAGGCTATCCCATCGGGTGCAGGAGTGACAGAGGGCTGCACAAAGGACACTCTTCTTGCGAAATACAATGACACGGCGTCGGTAGAAAAGCTTTTTGAGGAATACGGCAGCGAGATAGCCGCACTTATCGTTGAACCATGCGCCGCAAACATGGGCGTTGTTCCGCCTGAAAAGGGCTTTCTTGAATTTCTCAGAGAGATAACGAAAAAGCACGGCACTGTGCTTATATTTGACGAAGTTATAACGGGCTTCAGGCTTTCAGAGGGAGGAGCGTCAAAGTATTTCGGAGTTACCCCTGACATGACTACCCTTGGCAAGATAGTGGGGGGAGGAATGCCCCTTGCCTGCTATGGGGGAAAGCTTGAGATAATGCAGTGCGTTGCACCACTAGGCTCTGTGTATCAGGCAGGCACGCTGTCGGGAAACCCATGCGCAGTGGCGGCAGGAATAGAAACTATCAGGCAGATAGAAAGCATACCAAACTTCTATGAGGAGCTTGACAAAAAGTCGGCTATGATAGAGAATGCCATAAGAGAAAAGGGTCTGAACGTGAATCGCTGTGGTTCGCTTATGACGGTATTTTTCAATGACGAGAGCGTGAAAAGCTATGATGAGGCAAGGGCTTGCGACACGGAAAGCTACGGCAGATACTACCGTCATATGCTTCAAAGCGGCATTTACACTGCACCGTCGCAATTCGAGGCGATGTTCGTTTCCTATGCTCACAGTGACGAGGATATAGCAAAGACTATAGATGCTATAAAAGCTTACAGATAACAAAAAAACGGAGCTGTTCAAATCAAGCTGAACAGTTCCGTTTTTTTATCTTCCATATATGTAGGGGCGAACAGTGTTCGCCCGTTTTGTTTGCCTGACAAACTCATGATATCCGCACAATATTTGGCTCAATATTCCCAAATGCGGCTTTCAACATAAGTTTGCGAGAAAATCAGGCGGGCGAACTACGATGTAACAGTGCAAAAATTTATGGAAACCAGACGAACGCTAAACGGGACGTCGTATTTCTGCAAAGCAGAAATTGCGCTGCTCCCATACATTACTATCAGCAAATTCTAGGCAAAAGCTCTCCGCCCGGCTGTGGAAGAAGGGTCTGTGAGCCTATCTCTGTTTTCATTACAACTCTGCCTGCGTTATCCTCTGTGACCTCGCCTATGACAGCGGCGTTCTCTGAGTTTTTGCACTTTCTAAGGGCAGAAACGATATCCTCTGCTTTGTCCTTTGGTGCGAATATAACAAGTCTGCCCTCGCAGGCAAGATACAATGGTTCTAAGCCCAGCATACCGCACACGCCTTTCACCTCGTCTGCCACCGGTATTTTCGCTGCATCTAGGGTTATTCCTACACCGCTTTGACCTGCTATCTCGTAAAGGACAGTGCCTACACCGCCTCTTGTTGCGTCACGGATAACGTGGATATCGTTTGTAACGTCGAACATTGCTTTTACGTTTGCCCAGAGGGGTGCACAATCGCTTGTTACGTCTGCCTCTATGCCGAACTCGTCACGAGCTAAAAGTATGGTACAGCCGTGTCTGCCGATATCACCTGACACTATAACGGCGTCGCCTGCTTTGGCAAGCTTGCCTGAGGTGTTGGCGTTGTCCATTATCCTGCCTATGCCCGTAGTGGTAATGAAAACGCCGTCTACCTGACCTTTTCCTGCCACCTTTGTGTCACCTGCACATATCTCGACACCTGCTTCCTTAGCGGTCTTTGCCATGGCGGCGGCTATCTCCTCAAGCTTATCCATTGGAAAGCCCTCCTCGATAACGAAAGCACAGGAGAGATACAAAGGCTTTGCGCCCATGCAGGAAAGGTCGTTCACAGTGCCGCAAATACTTAGCTTGCCGATATTTCCTCCTGCAAATTCGTATGGGGAAACTATAAAGCCGTCTGTGGTGAATGCTATCTTGCCCTTTTCCATGGAAAGCACAGCGGCATCGTCGGCGGTCAGGTCAGGGTTAGCGAAATGCTCCTTGAACACACGGTCAATAAGCTCGGAGGTCTGCTTTCCTCCTGCGCCGTGGGCAAGGGTAACAAATTTATCTGTCATAATTATTCCTCTTTTCGGATAGTTTATTTTACAAATTGCCATACTGATAATATGCTGAGCAAGCGCCCTCATTTGACACCATGCACGCACCTATAGGGTGCAGCGGTGTGCAGACCTTGCCGAAAACTTTACAGTCTGAGGGCTTGCACTTGCCCTGCAAAACATCTCCACAGCGGCAGGCTGGGTTTGGCTTGCCTGTTATTTTCGGCAGGGAGAATTTCTTTCGTGCGTCAAAGTCAGCATATTCGTCACGGAGTATCATGCCTGACATTGGGATAATACCAAGTCCACGCCACTCGCTGTCGCAGGGGGTCATGACCTTTTCCATAAGCTTTATGGCGGCTGGGTTGCCCTCAGGTTTTACTACTCTCGGATAGCAGTTTCTGAAAAACGGCTCGCCACGCTGAGAAAGTTCTATGGTAACAGCAAGAGCCGTAAGAAGTTCAGCAGCCGTGAAGCCCGTAACAACGCCTGAAACGCCCTTTTTCATAAGCTCCTCGCACACGGCTGTGCCTGTGATAGCGTTGACATGACCGGGGTACAAAAATGCGTCTGCACTTCCCTCCAAAGCCTTATAAGCGTTTGGCATGGTCTTGTTTGCACCAAGAATAGAGAAGTTTTCAAGCCCCAGCTTTTTCGCTTTTTCTACTGCAAGGCAGGCTGAAGGAGTGGTGGTTTCAAAACCGACGGCCAGAAATACCACCTGCTCATCTCTATGGCTTTCGGCATATGAAACTGCGTCAAGGGGCGAATAGACTGTCTTTATCACAGCACCCTTTGACCTTGCTCCTGCAAGACTCATTTCTGTACCGGGTACTCTTATAAGGTCGCCGAAAGTGCATATCACCGCACCTTTTTCAAGAGCGAGCATACAAGCCTCGTCGATAAAGCCAATGGGGGTAACGCACACAGGACAGCCAGGACCTGAGATAAGTTCAACGCTCTCAGGGAGGAGCTTTCTTATGCCAAGCCTGAAAATCTCGTGGGTGTGAGTACCGCAGACCTCCATTATGCGAAGCTTTTTGCCGTCATCACGTTTGTAGGAGCTTATTATCTCCTTTGCATTTTCTATAGTGTTCATTGGATACTCTCCATTATCTCGTCAGTTTCTTCGCTATCGTCAGAGGTTATCTTTGCGATAGCCACCCCTGCGTGTACCATGACATAATCCCCTACCTCGAGATCGTCGATAAGGTCAGCAGATACCTCTCTTTTTGCACCGCTTGCGTCGATAACAGCAGTGCCCTCGTTTACACTTACTACCTTTGCAGATAAACCTACACACATATTAAAACCTCCAAAAAAAATTTAATCTATATCACAAAATCGAACTTACAAAGCAGAAAATAAGATAAATCGCCGCTAGGCGATACCTTAATTCTTCACTCCTCACTCCTCATTCCTCATTCAGATAAAACGCCTGTCCCAAAGCTATACCACCGTCATTGGCAGGCACAAGGCTGTGGATAAGCACTCTAAGTCCCATTTTTTCAAGGCGGCACTTCACCATTTTAAGCAGAAGCTTGTTCTGAAAAACTCCCCCGCTCAAGGCACAGACCTTTACGCCTGTTCTCTCGCTTATGGTTCTGCACGCCTGTGCGGTCATGTCCGCAAGAAGCGAGTGGAACTCATAGGCAAGGCGGTTTTTGTCCTCACCATTTTGCATACCCTGGCAAAGACGCTTGATAAGAGCCTGAGTGCAGAGTGTTATCCTGCCCTCTTTTTCGGCAGTGAGCTTTTCCATAGGCTCGTAAATACCAAACGGCTCACGGCTGAATTTTTCTGCCGCAAACTGCAACGCCATGGAAGCTTCGCCCTCAAAGGTAGAAGAACGCCTTATGCCAAGCACCGCAGAAGCGGCGTCAAAAAGCCGTCCTGCGCTTGTGGAGCTTACTGCGTTTACTTTTTTCTCTGCCATTATGGACAGAAGCTTGTACTCTTTCGCTGTACAAATACCAAGCTTTTCACAGATCTCTCCGCCCCTTTCCCCATAGGCTGAGCCTGCTATCATTGAGGCAATACGCCAGCCCTCTTTAGAGGAAAGGTCGCCGCCCACCTGCATGAAGGGCTTTATGCTTCCCATACGCTCAAAGCCTGTGCGGTCGCAGAGAAGTATCTCTCCCCCCCATATGGTGCCGTCTGTACCAAAGCCTGTGCCGTCATATGATACGCCTATGACCTTTTCACTATAGTCGTTTTCTGCCATGCAGGAAAGTATATGAGCATAGTGGTGCTGGACTTTTTTCAGTGGCAGGTCAAGCCCCTCGGCAAATGCAACTGTATTGTATTTAGGGTGCATATCGCAGACTACGTTTTGCGGTGTTGCTTCCAGAAGTTCGCACATACGCTTCACTGACTCCTCAAGAGCCTTTACGGTGCGGATATCAGCCATATCCCCCACATAGGAAGAGAGATAATAAAGGCTTCCCTTTCTGATACAGAACGTATTTTTAAGCTCACCGCCTATGGCAAGGGTCTGACCTTTATCACTGCATGATGTCATAACAGGCAGTGGTGCATATCCTCTTGAACGCCTTATTATGTAAGGCTTGCCCTCAAATGTATCCATGACAGTATCGTCTGAGCGTATCAAGATACGTCTGTTGTGGGATAATATTAGGTCGCAGAAGCCTGAAATCTCGCTGAGTGCGTCCTCGTCGCTTCGACAGATAGGTGCGCCACGGACGTTTCCGCTGGTCATAACAAGGCTGTCGGTCATTTTCACGCCGTCATCGTAATCAAAAAGAAGCAGGTGCAAAGGGGCATAGGGGAGCATTACTCCCACTGTAGGATTATCGGGTGCAACGCTTTCGCAAAGGCTTCCGCTAGTTTTTTTATCAAGAAGCACGATAGGCTTTTGCCAGCCTGTGAGAAGCTTTTCCTGCACTTCGCCAAAATCGCACTCACGCCTTGCGGCAGAAATATCCTTCAGCATAACGGCAAGTGGTTTTGCAGGGCGGTTTTTAAGCTCTCTGAGCCTTTTCACTGCGCTCTCGTTTTTTGCGTCACAGCAAAGGTGAAAACCGCCTATGCCTTTGACAGCGATTATCTTCCCTGCCATGACGGCTTCTCTTGCGGCTGTGATAGCCTCAGCGCCTTTCTTTTCACTGCCTATGATATAGACCTCCGGACCGCATTTGTTACAGCACACAGGCTGGGCGTCATAACGCCTTGTGGCAGGGTCGGTGTACTCCTCCTCGCAGTCTTTGCACATTGGAAAGTCAGCCATTGTGGTGCGAACTCTGTCATAGGGCATAGAGTCCATAATAGTGAGCCTTGGACCGCACTGAGTACAGTTTATAAAAGGGTGGAGATATCTCCTGTTTGTTTTGTCGAAAAGCTCCGCCTTACATTTTTCGCACACAGCAATGTCAGGGGATACGAAAATATCCCCTTTTTCCTTTTCGCTGTCGATTATCTCAAAGCTGTCAAATGGTGGCTCGTCCAAATGGGCGGAGATCATCTCCATTATCATTGCACGTTCAGGAGGTCGATTCTCCAAGGCATTTTTCAGTTCGCCAACAGCCTTTTCACTGCCCTGTGCGTGTATCTCAACATAAGAGCCTTTGTTTGCCACAGTGCCGCAAAGTCCAAGGTCTGACGCTTCACGGCTAACAAAAGGTCGGAAGCCCACGCCCTGAACGATACCATAAACACGAATCATCTCAGTTTTCATCAGATAAGCTCCCTGACGGTATCCTTTATCTCGTCCTCTGCTTCACTGCTGAGAACGTCTATAAGCACGTCCTCAAACTCCTCACCGTCCTGACCCTCATCTATGGCGGCATTTCTGAGTCTGCCTAACATTCTCACAGTATGCACTGTAGGTCTGCGACGAACGGAGTCCATGAGAATGTTCTCATAACCTCTGCCGTAAAACTGCTCCATATATCTCACCACGGCACTTGTCATGCTGATATCAGCCATGGGGTGTCTTTCGAGAAACCTAAGCAAAGGCAAAACTGCGTTTATGCCCTCACCGCTTTCGTCAAGCTCCTCCATGCAGTTTTCGGCTTCATATTCAAACTCCTCTGAGCCGAGATATTCTTCAAGACGCTCTATAATTTCTTCTGTCATATCTTTTCACTCTCTCCCTGCAAAAGTCTGCCTGAAAGTCCGAAATGCGGAAAGTCTATAAACTCGCCGCTGAAATTTTTCATAACACGCCTAAGGGTCTTGTCTGCGATAACAACGTCATAGTTATCACCAACATTGTCGCAAAGGTCGCTTTCGTCTGCAAGGAAAAAATCACTCTGCTGTGAAAGCTCCTTTTTCTGCATAAAAAACGTTGCCGATGTGCAATGACACTTGCCGCTTTTTTCTGTGATAAGCTTTCTCACAGAGTCAGCCGCTGTTTGGTTATGTATCACAAGGACGTTTTTATCCGTAAAGTTATAAGCTTTTTGCACTATCTCCTCAGGCAGACAGCTTCGTGGATATTCTATCTCATAAGGCGTGCCGAACTTTTCTTTGAGATACTCCGCCGCCTTTATTGCCGCCGCTGAACAGACTATGTTCATCTCTGCCGCAGCCGCATTTTTCACATCATCAAGGGTGCTTCCCATGCCGTAGCATATAACATTGTCCCAACCCCTTGCCTTATATTCCGCCACTATCCTCTCGGGGCTTATGATACTAAGCTCCAAAGGCGTTGCACCTATAATGCCAAGCCTGCCTTTCTGAACAGGCTTGCTCTCAGTGGCAAAGGTCTTGAAAAGCTCTATCCACACCGGCTCTGAGCCACTGTCATAATAGTTCGTGCCTGTACACTCGGCTGTTATGCAAGGAAGTCCTGTTTTCTTCTCTGCCATTCGTTTCAACGCTCTCATATCTGTTGCGATGACCGCAGGCACAGGTGTGCCTATTATGGCGGTGAAAGCAGGTGATATCTGCTCACAGGCTTTGGAGAGCTTTTCGATGAGCCTGTCGTCACGTCCTAAAATTGCGTCCATATCACGAAGCCCCGCGCTGAAAACTGCGCTCTTTTTGGTAAACCACCTTGGCTCGTCAAAGCCACAGACGTTGCCTGCACAGCCGCCTGCGTCGCATATTACCATTAGTCCTCCAAGCTCGTAAAGCACTGCCGACGCACCTGATTGGTCAGGGGCAAAGGGTGACAAAAGCTTCAAAAGATTTTTCATTTATCCTCCGCTCCTTTCCTGTCAAGTGCCTTTTCAAGGTCGCAAAACAGCTTTTTTACACCTGCATAGCCGAAAGGCTGGATCTCGTCATTGAAGTCTGCTCCTGCTATGTCAGGGTGATAATAGGCACAGTCCTTGCCGATATAAACGTTCACCCTCTCGTCAGGCTCATAAAAGAGCATTGTTGGTGAAAGATTTGAATATATCTTCGTTTCAGGGGAAAGCTGTGCTATCTTTTTCACAAATCCGAAATTTCGCTCCCCCACAGTGCCGAATATCTCCGCCACCTTGAAGCCGTATCTTATAAGAGCCAATGCCATTTCTATAGGGTCGCAGTTTGAAAACTCGCCCACTGCAAAGCACAGCCCATTATGCTTTTCTCTGAAATCATCTATAAGAGCCATGGTCTGCTCATAATACTCTTTATCGCAAAGCTCCGCTCCTATCGCCTGACCCAGCAGACGATACTGCGTAGATATCTTGTCAGCCTGAAAAACTCTCGCAAGCTCTATAAAAGGTATGTTAAGCTCCTGCTCCATTTGCTGGGCGGCATATCTTGCTTCCGCATTGAGTACAAGAGAAAAATTTGCCTGCGACATTTTTTCATATTCCTCGAAGGTATCGCACCTTGAAAGCTCCCTTATGGTCTTTACGCCTGCGCCTTTGAGCAGGCTGTAAAGCTCGCAATCCTCCTGCAAGGGTGAGAAATAACCGAGGATATTCACCTCGTCAGACTTTCTCTTGCGTGGTTTCAAAAGGGAATACACCGATTTTCGCACTGAAGCCATAGGGGGCAGACGCTTTTCCCTTGTGAGGGCATACATATAGCATGGCACAACAGGCACGCCTGCTCGGTCGCTGGATTTTCTGCACACTCTGTCCATATCAGTGCCGAGGAGAGCGTCAACGCAGGTTATACATATCATCACCGCCGAGGGAGTGTAATCAAGGCTTTGACATACCTCCTCCACGGCTTTTGGTATCTTTGTGAGGTGCCTGCCTGTGACGATATCGGTATCGTCAAGAAGCAGATAGAAAAATCTGTCGCCGTAGCCGCTTTCCGCACTGAGCATAGTGGTGTTTCGTCCACAGCAGGCAGGAGCCACAAGAAGCATAACCGAATTTGGCACTGCAAGGCCTGCTCTTTTTACACCAAAGCCCTGCGCTCCCGGTGAATTGAACGCCAATGTTGCAGGGGAGCTGTAGATAAGGTGCTTTGCCGAAAGAAGCTCGTCAGGGATATTATCTTTTCCCTTTTGGGCAAGCTCCGCCGCTGTTATGTAAAACGCTTTAGTCATCGTCGTCCTCCTGAATAAGGGTCTGGGCAAGCTTCAAAAAGCATTTTGCCGCCTGACAATCAGGCTCGCCCTCTATGACGGTCATGCCCTTATCCTCACATCTGATGATATCGTCGCTTCTTGGTATATCCGCAACGACATCAAGCCCTGCGCTTTCTGCAAAGGCTCTAACCTTTTCTTCCTCGCCCTCAACGTTTCGCCTGTTCATGACGATACCACGGACTTTTGCATAGCTTCTGTCGGCAAAGTTTTTCACCGCACTGTTTATATTATTTGCGGCATACAATGCCATTTTCTCGCCTGAGGTGACGATAAGCACCTTTGAAGCGTAGCCCTCTCTGATAGGTGCGGCGAAACCTCCGCACACAACGTCTCCGAGAACGTCATAAAGCACAACGTCAGGCTTATATTTTTCAAATAGTTTCAAGTCCTCAAGCAGGCTGAACGTTGTGATTATACCTCTGCCTGCACAGCCAAGTCCGGGGGTAGGACCGCCTGTTTCTATACAAAGCACTCCGCCATAGCCCTCTTTTGATATCTCCTCTATGCTCTCAGGCTCATCGTCATGCTCTCTGAGATAATTCATCACAGGCATAACAGGCTCGCCCCCAAGAAGATTTATGGTGGAGTCAGCCTTTGGGTCACAGCCTATTTGTATAACTCTTTTCCCAAGACTTGCAAATGCGGCGGCAAGATTTCCCGTAACTGTGGATTTTCCTATTCCGCCCTTTCCGTAAACGGCTATTTTTATCATAAAAGTATCCGTGCGAAAGCACGTTCCTCCTTTTTATAGGTTAAGTATTTTGCTTACATCTTTATCTATCAGGTCGGGGATATCTTTAAGAAAACATCTTCCCGAAAAAGCAACGTGTGGCAGTGAAACAAATCTTGCCCCTTTGCATATAGGTCTGAAAAGCGGGTCTGCTATGACGGTCTTATGCTGTGAAAAAAGCTTTTCAAGCTCTGCTTCTTCCTCGCAGAAAATGTCCGTCCCTGACAGCACCTTGCTGTTTCTTATGCCAACTGTCGCCACAGTTTTTGCACCAAGTTCAACCCCTAGGGAAGAAGCAAAAACGCTTTCCCCTGCAACTATCATATGAGCATTCTCTACAGCTTTTTCACCGCAGGAATTTATACAAACGCCCTCTGACACTGCTATTTTCAGGTCAGCGGAAAGCTTTTTGGAAAAGCTTTTTCCCACAGGCACGCCCACAACATATGGCACTCCATAGGTATCAAAAAGATACTTTGCCGCAGCTATCCCGTCTGAGGATATAACAAGGCTTACAGCCGCCTGTGGTGCGGTAGAGATCTCATCAAGACTGCTGTCCATAGCAAAACAGCTTTGCACTGAAAAGCCGTTATCCAAAAGCCACTTTTTTATGGAGCTTACGCTGGTGTTCACTGAAAAGTCAAGAGGCGTTGCACCAATAATGTTCACTGAATTTGCCTTCTTTTCTTTTCCCTCACGGCAGAAAAGCTTTGCAATATTAAGGAAAGCTCCCTCTGCTCCTTGAAGATAGGAATGAGTGCCGTTGGTATCAACGAAAAATGTGATCAGACCCGTTTGACTCTCTATCTCCTCGGCCGCCGCACTATAGTCAAAGCCTGTCATTGCAGGCATTGGCGAACCGCAAATGGCTATGAATTTGGGTGAAAGCTCACCTGCCGCTTTTGCCACATCACGAATGAACTTGCCGTCATTGCCCATAACGGCATCCGCTTCTGTTAGTGCAGAAATATATATCATGCTTTTGCGGTCATACCAGCGTGGCTCGTCATGGGTGGCGTAGGTGGAGTTACAGCCCGAAGCGTCATGGACAACGGTCATTCCACCAAGCTCATAAAGCGCCGAGCATACTCCCGAAGTATCCGCCGCATATATGGATATCACTTTTGCATTCATAGACAGCTTTCACACCCCCAGCCCTTGTGTTGTATCACCTTACGTCTGTCCTTTTTGTTTACTGCTCCCTCAGCCATAAGCTCTGCAAGCCTTTTTATGCCCTCGAAGCCATATCCACCGCCCCCTGCGACTATATCAACAAAGTTATCGGTCTGGCAGAAAAAAGCCGCTTTCTGACCTACTGCAAGATATTTTTCTTCGCACTGTGAAAACTCCATTTTCACATTCACAGTAGGGAGAATTTCAAGGTCGTGGCAATGGGCTTTCAGCCACTCAAAGTCTGCCCTTTCCTCCTCTGAAAAGCTGTCGGCATAGCAACGCTTCACATTGAAGCCTTTCTCTGCAAGAAGTCTGCAAAAGCCAAGGGGCCTTGGCAGAGCGGTATAATCCACGGCTATAGGCAAATCCCCTACTACCTCAAGGGCATTTGCAAGAGCCTTGTCGGCGGCTTCTCTGTCAGCAGAAAAGTCAGGCGTTTTCACACCAAGCTGGGTGCAAAGTCTGCTGTAATTTTTCTCTATCTCATCATAGCCATAGCACAAGGGCAGATACAAATGCTTTGTGCCAAGTCGCTTTTCAAGTTCCTCTCCTGACGGCTTTGCCGTGGGTATATAGGTGATATTCAAAGAGCTTTCCGCCATGGAGAGATACTCCTCATAGGTCTTGCACTTTGTTATGTCAAGAAGCTCAAAGCCTGCTGAGTTTATTATTTTTACAAGTTCGGAGGCTTCGTCCGTGGCTCTGTCACAGCCTATTATTGCCGCCGTTTTAGGCTTCTTTTCGCACTTTTCAAGTGGCTCGTAAAGCTGTTTTCTCATAAGGCTGTCGGGGGAGATAGACTTTCTCATGGTTGGCGTCATGTAACAATCTATAAAATGCACCTGCGGAAACAATGCCGAAAGTTCGTCTATTATCATTTTGAAGTCACAGCCTGCAAAAAGGTGAACACAGCTTAGAAAAATCAAAACGCATTTTGGCTTTTCCTCAAGCCTGTTTATTATATCACTCACTCCGTCGATAACGTCCTGCTCCATTGTGCCGTCATACAGATCCTGCTCAGAAACAGTCACCCATGACATTCTGTCCATGGCATTCATCTCTGCCGCAGTGAGGATAACGCCCCTTAAACAGCCCTGTGCGCAGACAAATATCTGCCGCGACTCAGGGATAAGCATACCGGTATGGACGATATTCCACACACCCCTTGTGGGGGGATTATATTCAAGACCGCTTTCAAAAGGCGCAGGAAAAGCCGCCTTCGTTATATTTATGCCGCTCTCTTTTATCATTTTTCTTCTCCCATACCGCAAAGCTCGGCTATCTTATCCGCCAATGCTCTATACTGCTCTGCCGCAGTGCTGTCAGGAAAAGCTTCCATGACAGTTTTGCGCATATCCTCAGCTTCGCTCACAAGGTCGCTTCGGTCTATCTCGGCTATCACAGAGCTGTGAAAATCAGCCGCAAGCTCTGCCGCTTTTTCCTCCTCGTTTTTTACGTTGCGTTTATTGAGGATAAAACCGCCAAGTGAAGCATATCCACGGCTTTTGAAATTTTCCACCGCCATTGCGATGTTTGCGGCGGCATATACAGACATACTCTCGCCTGATGTGATGATAAACACCTTATCGGCATAGCCCTTTCGCATTGGCATTGAAAAACCTCCGCACACCACGTCTCCGAGAACGTCATAGATAACAACGTCAGGCTGATATTTTTCATATGCGCCCTTTTTTTCAAGCTCCTCCAAAGCGGCGATTATACCTCTGCCTGCACAGCCAAGCCCCGGGACCGGACCGCCTGCTTCAACGCACACAACACCGTTATAGCCTACCCTTACCATATCTTCAAGGTCAAAGCTTTCGCCTTTTCGCACAAGGTCAAGAACGGTGGGTATCCTATCTCCTCCATGGAGAAATATGGTGGAGTCAGCCTTTGGGTCACAGCCTATCTGCATGACCTTCAGACCTTTTTGTGCAAGTGCAACACTGACATTTGATGCCGCCGTTGACTTTCCTATTCCGCCTTTTCCGTAAAAAGCAAGCTTTATCATTATCTGTGATCTCCTCTTGATATCTTTATTTTATAGCCTATGGACTCCATTCGTCTTTCAAGGCAAGCCCTGCACTGTGCAGACTCGTCACCTGTGCATATCTTGTTGTCATAGAGCATATATTTTTTTCTCACTGCCACAGGGGACAGATTCGGCATTATAACGTTCGCACCTGACAGCACCCCTTGTTCTCTCCCTTTGGGGTTTATAGTACCAAGGGCTGTGGTGGCAGGCAAAAGAACGTCGGGGAGCATTATCCTGCAAATGCTTAACAGAAAGAGAGTAAGCTCATATGAGCCTTGTGGACAGCTTCTGAAAGGCGTGTCCTTATGTGGGAGAAAAGGTCCAATGCCTATCATTTCGGGCTTGAGATCGCACATAAACTCCATATCCTCAGCAAGGCACTCAACCGTCTGATACGGTGAGCCAATCATCATTCCACAACCTGTCTGATAGCCTATCTCTTTTAGATCTGAAAGACACTCCATTCGGTTTTTCCAAGACATTTCGGCTGGGTGGAGCTTTTTGTAATGCTCCTCGTCGGCAGTTTCGTGCCTGAGAAGATACCGGTCTGCACCTGCATTGAAAAAGGCTTCATAGTCCTCACGGCTTTTCTCGCCAAGGGACAATGTCACCGCACAATCAGGGTGACGCTTTTTTATCTCGCTGACGATACCGCAGAGCATTTCTCTGTCATAGAAAGCGTCCTCACCGCTTTGAAGCACAAAGGTACGGAAACCATAGCCGTAGCCCTCGTCACAGCACTGCAAGATCTCCTCAGCGGTGAGCCTGTATCTGCTCACGTTGCCGTTTGAGCGCCTTATTCCGCAGTAAAGGCAATCGTTTTTGCAGATGTTTGAAAACTCCACTATGCCCCTTATGTAGATATCCTTGCCGAATATTTCCTGCGAAATGCACCTTGCAAGCTCTGCGGCATAGGTTCTGTCGCTCTCGTCATATTCTTTTATAAGCTTCACCCATTCATCGTGGGAAAGCTTTTTCTCGCAGTTTAGTTTATCAATAAGTTCTCTGACCGACATTGTGATCTTCAAGCTCCTTTACAAGATGCGGAAACACTTCTATGCTCCGTTTGAGAATACCTTTCATATAGGCAATGGCAATGCCATAATTTGTGAACGGCACGCCTGCGTCACAAGCGCATTTCATTCTGTAGGTAAGCTCTTTTGAGCCGAGCATACAGCCGCCACAGTGTATGCAAAGCGCAAAGTCTGAAAGCTCCTCCGGAAAGCCGTGACCTGAGGAAAGCACTATCTCAAGATTCTTGCCTGTGTATTCTTTCAGCCAGTTCGGAAGCTTCACAGAGCCTATATCACCGCACTGTCTGTGATGTGTACAGCCCTCTGAAATAAGCACCTTGTCACCGTCTTTAAGATCGTCCATAGCTTTCACGCCCTTTACTGCGGCGTCAAGAAAGCCCTTATATCTAGCCATAAGGATAGAAAACGAGGTGAGAGGGATATCCTCGGGAGTATCCTTTGAAACTCTTGCGAAAGCCTGACTATCCGTTATAACAAGCGCAGGCTTTTCTATCCTGTCAAGAACCCCCGAAAGCTCGGTCTCTCTTACCACAACTGCACAGGCGTTTGCTTCAAGAACATCTCTTATCGCCTGCTGTTGCGGCAGGATAAGCCTGCCCTTTGGTGCAGCGCTGTCGATAGGGGTAACAAGCACCACCATATCGTCTGGCTTTATAAGGTCGCCCACAAGCTTCATTGTCATAGTGTCTGTTTCAGTGAGCTTTGCAATGGCGTTTTTAAGCTCCTCTATGCCTGTTTTCTCTTTTGCGCTAACGTACACTGCGCCCTCCTCTTTTGGGATATCAGTGAGCAGGTCGGCTTTGTTTTTGGCTATAATAAAGGGTATGTTTTTCTCTTTGAATATTGAGATAAGCTGTTTTTCGCAGTCGCCAAGGGGCAAGGTGCAGTCTGTTACAAGAACTGCGCAGTCTGTTCGATTTAGGATCTGCTTAGTTTTCTTCACACGAAGCTCTCCAAGCTCGCCCTCGTCGTCAAAGCCGGGGGTATCTATTATCACAACAGGGCCAAGGGGCAAAAGCTCCATAGCTTTTGTAACGGGGTCAGTGGTAGTGCCTTTAGTATCGGATACCACTGCAAGATCCTGATTTGTTACTGCATTCACAACGCTTGATTTCCCTGCGTTTCGTCTGCCGAAAAATCCTATATGTATACGTTCTCCGCTTGGTGCGTCATTAAGTCCCATTGCAAAAGCTCCTCTCAAAAAAATAAGCCATACCCCTATGGATACAGCTTTTCTATAGCAAAACAAGACCACACGATAGTGCAGTTTTCTGCTTGATGTGTATTCTTTCGCCTTAAAGGAGAAAACTCGTTTTCGGCGTCAGGGTCACAAATATTTATTAGATTTTTACTGTGGCGAATAAAGGGTCTTGGCGGTCACTCCCTCAAGCCTGCCTATCTTGCCTGCAAGAGAGTTTATAACGTCCTGCGGAGCGTCAACTGCCACACTTATTATGTTCATGCCACGTTCTCGGTATGGCAGACCCATTCGTCCTATTATGTACTCGGCATGCTCATGAAGAATTGCGTTTATCTCCTGCGCAGAACCGTTATCGTGTGCGATTATAGCAAGTATTGCCACACGGGTATCCATAAAACACCCCCGTAATGTAAAAGTGTATTTTGTCTTACTTTATGATAGCACGATTTGTTGGCGTTGTCAATTGGAAGTTATCTATTTGAATAAAATTTTTAGATAACATTTGACTAAAATATACGACATATACTATTGACAAGTAAAGTTAGCCATGGTAAACTTAATTTGTGAAGTTCTTTTAGATAAAACATGAGAATAAAATATAGCTATGGAGGAAAAGGCAATGACTCTTGATAAGCTTAAAACGGGTGAGTCTGCCGTGATAAAAGCGGTAGGCGGCGAGGGTGCGCTTAGGCTGCGTTTTCTCGACATGGGACTTATACCAAAAACAAAAGTGAAAATGCTAAAGCGTGCGCCAATGGGCGACCCTCTTGATATAGTGCTGAGAGGCTACGAGCTGACGCTCAGGATAGAGGACGCAAAAAACATAGAGATAGAAAAAACAGAGGAGAATGACCATATATGAGATTTGCCCTTGCAGGAAATCAGAACTGCGGAAAAACCACGCTTTTTAACGCCCTTACAGGGTCTTATCAGCACGTTGGAAACTTTCCCGGAGTAACAGTCGAGCAGAAGGTCGGTGACATAAAGGGGCAGAAAAACTGCACTGTGGTGGATCTGCCGGGAATATACTCACTGCGTCCTTACACGCAGGAAGAGATCGTCACCCGTGACTACATAATAAATGAAAAGCCTGACGGCATTATAAACATTGTTGACGCCACCAATATAGAACGAAATCTGTATCTCACTTTACAGCTTCTTGAACTGCGTGTGCCAATGGTGCTTGCCTTAAACATGATGGACGAGGTAAGAGCCAACGGTGGAACGATAGACGTAAAAATGATGAGCGACGCACTTGGCATACCTGTTATACCAGTAAGCGCGGCAAAGGGCGAGGGTATCTCAGACCTTATCGACAAGGCTGTAGAAACTGCCCGAAACAAGACAAAGCCTGTTGTCACAGACTTTTGCTCAGACGATTCCGCTGTGCACAGATGTATACACGCAGTTGTGCATCTTATCATGGATCACGCAAACCGTGCAGGCATACCGCCGAGATTTTGTGCTTCAAAGCTTATTGAGGGTGATAAGAATATCGAGGATCAGCTTGAGCTTAATCAAAACGAGCTGGAGCTTCTCGAACACTGCATAGTGGAAATGGAGGACGAATCAAAGCTTGACAGAAATGCGGCGCTTGCAGATATGCGATACGACTTTATCGAGAAAGTCGTTGCCATAAGCGTTGTGAAATGCCACGAGAGCCGAGAACACAAGCGGAGCGTAAAAATAGACCGCATACTAACGGGAAAATACACTGCACTGCCTGTATTTTTCGGGATAATGTTTCTTGTATTTTTCCTCACATTCAATGTTATCGGCTCGACCCTTTCCGATTGGCTTTCCCTTGGTATAGACAAGCTCACCGACCTAGCAGACAAAGGGCTTACAGCCTACGGCATAAACCCTGTTGTACACAGCCTTATAATAGACGGAGTTTTTGCAGGCGTTGGAAGCGTTCTAAGCTTTCTGCCTATAATAGTGACGCTGTTCTTTTTCCTTTCCATACTGGAGGACACGGGCTACATGGCACGAGTGGCATTCGTAATGGACAAGCTTCTTAGAAAGATCGGTCTTTCGGGACGAAGCTTTGTGCCTATGCTCATAGGCTTCGGCTGTTCTGTGCCTGCTATAATGGCGACGAGGACGCTTGTATCAGACCGTGACAGAAAAATGACCATACTTCTTACCCCTTACATGAGCTGTTCGGCAAAGATACCTATTTACGCAGTTTTCTGTGCAGCATTTTTCAAAAAATATCAGGCGCTTGTGATGATAGGCTTATACATAACGGGAATAGTGCTTGGGATAATAGTTGCGTTGATACTGAAAAACACAGCTTTCCGTGGCAAGCCTGTGCCGTTTGTAATGGAGCTTCCAAACTATCGTCTTCCTTCGGCAAAAAGCGTAGGACTTCTTCTTTGGGACAAGGCAAAGGACTTTATACAAAGAGCTTTCACAGTTATATTCTTTGCGACTATCATAATATGGTTTTTGGAGACCTTTGACGCAAAGCTCAACGTTGTAAAAGACTCCTCCGACAGCCTGCTCGCTCTTATCGGTCAGGCTATATCGCCAATATTCAAGCCATTGGGCTTTGCAGATTGGAGAGTGACCACCTCGCTTATTTCGGGCTTCACTGCAAAAGAGGCGGTAGTAAGCACAATGGCGGTACTGATGAACACAAGCACTGCAAATCTTGGCACTGCTCTTTCGGGAGCATTCTCCACCCTTTCCGCACTGAGCTTTCTCGTATTCACCCTGCTTTACACCCCATGTGTTGCGGCAGTGGCGACCATAAAGAGAGAACTTGATTCAAGGATACAGACAGTAGGCGTTGTGATAATGCAGTGCATGGTGGCATGGCTTTGCGGCTGTGCGGTATATCAGATAGGAGCATTATTATGAATACAGCCGACTGGATAGTGGTGATACTTCTGCTTTTATGGGCAGTGGCGGCGGCAATAAGTATGTCAAAGCAAAAGAAAAAAGGTAAATGCTGTGGCTGTTGCTCACAATGTCACAGCAGATGCGGCAAAAAATAAGGCATAAAAATGGCGGAGAACTGCAAATAAAATGCGTTCTCCGCCATTTTATTAATATATAAGCAACACTAAGAAAATCAAAAATTTACAATGCATCTGGCTTTTTTCGTTAATACACCTGACAAATAAGCAAAAATGTGATATAATATAGCTTAGGGCGAAGTTATCTACCCTGTTTTTTTGAGATATAGTTAGTTCAATCTAACTTTATAAAGAAAACCAGCTTAGAAAGGTCGGTATTATGAAGAAACAATTTTTTAGCAATGAGAAAGACGGTTTTTATGGTACATATTATGAAAATCCAAAGGGTGCAAACAGCGCAATGATAGGTCTGTTCGGCGACGATCCTAATGACTTTATGGCAAAGTGCGGAGCAAAATGGCTTCACAAAAATGACGTGAACGTTATGTGTATGTCACCTGACGTGAAAAACTACGGCCATGTGAACTTCCCGCTTGAAAGGATAGAGACCGCTATAAAGTGGCTCAAAAGCCATGGAAACAAGAAGATAGGCATAATGGGAATGAGTACGGCAGGAATGGATTCCCTTGTGGCAGCTTCATATTTCCCTGACATAACACTCACTTTCGGTCTTACGCCAAGCGACTTTGTATGGCAGGGCTTTGAGCAGGGCGAAAAAGACGGCTGCAAGGAATGGCCTATCCCTGACGCTTCCACACTTTCATGGCAGGGCAAGCCGCTTGCCTATATGCCGTTCGTTTATGCCCACCCTGAATACTATCACAAAATAGAAGAAGAAACCAAAGGCTCGGGAGATATAACACGAAGCACGCACCTTTTTATCGACTCTGAAAAGGCAAGAGAACATACAGAGGAAGAAATGATAAAGGTTGAGAACATCAAGGGCAAGCTTATAATGGTGGGTGCTGATGACGACAGCTTCTGGGAGGCAGGAAAATACGTCCGCCGCATGGATAAGCGCTTGAAAGAACGCCCTCACGAGTGCGATTACGAAGCCCTGACTTACGAGCATGGAACGCACTTTGTGCTTCCTGAGACAATGCTCAGAAAAGCACTTCCTGTGGGACTTAAATTCGTAATGAAATTTATTTTCAAGGCTGCAAAGGACTATCCTAAGGAGTGCGAGCAGACAAGAAAGGATATCGACAGACGACTTTCTGCGGCTTTAAAACAGTGGGTAGCTGAATAAAAAAGCCCATAAAATACGCTATTTTGTGTAGGGGAGACCTATGGTCGCCCCTTGCTCGATATGTTTTACGATAAACAAAGACCGACTTCCAGCGAAAAAAGCTGAAAGTCGGTCTGTCATTTTTTTGCAACAGCATAAATGCTTTCAAAAAGAAGATTTTTGTGAATTTTGTGAGTTTTCTATTGACATTAGAGTGCGGATATGGTAACATTAACGGTGTGTGAATATTTTCTAATAGCAATCACATATCAAAGCAAAAAAGCAATTATTTTATATAGATAGTGGTGGGTCATCGGGGCCCTGACGAAGGAGCAAGCTATGTTTACAAGCGATACAGCGAAATATAAAATAATAGGTATCTGCACTTCATGCGTACAATCTGACTATGTGAGAGATATAGTATCTTCCATAAGCCGAAAGGGTGTAAAAGAGGGCTACAAGGTGCTTCTTTTTAACACCTTTTGCGACCTTTATCACAACATTTCCTACAACCATGGTGAAGCAAGCATTTTTGATCTTATAAATTATGATATTCTTGACGTACTTATAATAATGCCCGAGGCAATAAAAAGAGACAGCATTTCCAACGAGATAAGCAAGCGTGCCCATGAACACGGTGTTCCTGTCATATGCGTTGACAGTACAATGGATAATTGCTGCAGTGTGACATTCAATTACTCTGACGTTTTTGAAAAGATAGTTCGCCATGTGATAGAATTTCACGGCTGCAGAAGAGTTAATTTCATTGCTGGCGTAAAGGGCAATGCTTTCTCAGAAGAGCGTATAGAAGCATACAAAAAGGTGCTTGCAGAAAACGGCATAGAATTTGAGCCTGAGCGTCTTGGCTATGGTGACTTCTGGGATATGCCAACAAAAGGAGTATTGGAGAAATTTTTGGAAAGCGATTTGGAATTTCCGCAGGCGATAATATGTGCAAACGACGCTATGGCGATAGCAGCTTGCAGCATACTGAGAGAACGAGGCATAAAAGTGCCTGAAGACGTTATTGTAACGGGCTTTGACGGCATCGAGCTTGAACAGTATAACAGCCCTCGTCTTACAACGGCGGCTGTAGACAATGATGTGCTTGGCGAAAAGATAATAAACGCCATAGACCATATGATGAACGGAGTGCCTCTTCCTGAAAAAATAGAGGTCAACTACACCATGAGGATATCCCAGTCTTGCGGCTGTGAGAAAATAGACCCGAGAGAAGTAGGCGACAAGATCCTTGAGCTTTACCATAGAATGAACAATTCTGATGGTCACGAACAGCATATGTTCTCTTATCTTGCAAAATCAGTGGAATGTCACACCGTAGAAGAAATGGCAAAGGTAATGGCACGTTCGGGAGATTATTATAGCTGGGTATGCACAAACACTGATTTTCTGTCAAACACGAGACAGAGAGAACGCTTTAATAACAGCTTTACAAAGCAGATGAGAGTTTTCATGCAGACTTTTGACAACAAATACAAGACCGGTGAAGTATTTGACACCAAGGATCTTTTGCCTGATATGGAGCAAGTCCTTGGACGCCATAACTGCTTAATGTTCTCGCCGCTTCATTTTCAGGACGAGGTCATAGGCTATGCGGCAAATTCATTTAGTCCTATATATTTTCTTTTCCAGAACACAAGACGTTTTATAAACAACACCAATCAGATAATGGAGAGCTTTAAAAACCGCCAGCGGCTTGAAAGGGCAAATGCGGAGCTTGCAAGGATACATATGCTTGACCCCATGACGGGGATATATAACCGCAGGGGCTTTTACAAGAACGTAAGAAAGCTTATTTCAAAGACTGAGAAGCAGGGCGTAGGCGTATGGGTATTCTCTATTGACATGGACAACCTTAAAAAGATAAATGACCTCTATGGTCACAACGAGGGTGACAAGGCGATAAAGGCAGTGGCGTCGCTGATGACAAAATGCACTGCAGAAGGTGGGATATGCTCACGCTTCGGCGGTGATGAATTTGTAGCTGTTATCGCTGAAACAGACGGTGCGGACAGCTTTTACGAAAAGGTATCCCGCAGCATTGCAGAATACAATCGCAGAAGCAAGTCGCCATATGATGTGTCGATAAGCTGTGGCTACAAAGCGGGAAAGCCGAAAACATTGAAAGAGATCGATGATCTTATGAAAGCGTCAGATCGTGAGATGTACACGCAAAAGCGTAACCATCATAGTCGGCGGGACTAACAGACATAACAAGAGGGCGGATAGTTTGAAAACTTTCGCCCTTGTTTTTATGCTATTTGGGTATGCCAACTCCCTCAAGAAAGATCTTCAGCCCGATCAAAACGAGTATAATGCCGCCTGCTATTTCTGCCTTGCTCTTATATTTTGAGCCGAACTTGTTGCTATGGCGAGTCAACTTTTTTGGTCAAATAAACATTTGACAAAATTGCAAAACTGTGATATAATAACGATTGTAATATGTTTCCGTAGCTCAGCTGGATAGAGCGACCGCCTCCTAAGCGGTAGGTCGGGTGTTCGAATCACCTCGGGAACGCCATAATGTGGAGACAAAAAAGATGTCTCCTGCGAAAAGCCCGAATATATCGGGCTTTTTTGCTACCCAAAGGTAAACAAAAACGAATGAAGGCGAAATGGGGTCTGTTTATGACCGAACAGAAAAAGAATACTATCATAACAAGCGGCATCGCTGTACTTGCCGTGATACTGGCATATTGCTTCCGAATTGTGGGCAGGGGCAGCTTCTACCCGATGCTGTTTTCCTATCTGCGCAGCTTTATCTATATCGGTCTGTTCGCCGCCTGGGGGCTCTCCGTCCGTCAGCAGATCGTGCAAAAGCAGGTGTGCAGGTTTATGACGGTCACCGCAGTACTGCTCATCATATGGATGGTAGTGCGTTCGGCAAAGTATTTTATATTCTGGCAGCCTGATGCCGTCCGTTACCTGTGGTATCTGTTCTATCTGCCCATGCTGTTTGTGCCTATGCTGGCGCTGCTGATCGCCATGTCATTGGGAAAGCCGGACGAATACAAATTCCCCAAGGGAATGTCGATTCTGTGGATCATCTCCGGCACATTGCTTCTGCTCGTGCTCACAAATGACCTGCACCAATTCGTATTTACCTTTCCTAAGGACGCCGCCGTGTGGACAGACAAAAACAACGGCTACTCGATAGGCTACTTCATTATTGTAGGCTGGCAGGTGCTGTGTGCCTTTGCCGCACTCGTAATTATGTTTTTAAAATGCCGTGTGCAAAAAGGAAGGCTCCACTTTCTGCCCATTGTTCCTATGCTACTGACGATCGTTTACAGCGTGCTTTACTATGCAGGTGCGGATTGGCTGCTCCACTTGTTCGGCGATATTGCCGCATTCCAAAGTGTGATGTATATTCTGACCTTTGAGTTTTGCATCGCCTGTGGATATATACATTCAAACAGCCGTTATGTGGACTTGTTTGCCTCCTCTGTGGGCACATCGGCAGAGATCACCGACAAGGACTTTACCGTTCGGTATGCAGCTGTAAACACTGCGCCTATCTCAAAGGAAACGATGAAAAAAGCCGAGCAAAGCCCGGTGACGATGGGCGGCTTAACCGTTCACACCATGCCCATTGATGGCGGCTATGCCGTATGGACAGAGGATGTGTCGGCTTTGCGTGACATCAAGGAGGACTCCGAGCTTCTTGCAGACGAGCTTGCCGACAGGAACGAAATGCTCCGTTATGAATACAAGCGTGAAGCCAAGCGCCGCAAGGTGGAGGAGCAAAACCGCCTGTATGATCTCCTGCGTTCCGCTACGCAGACGCAGATCGACCGCATTGCAGAGCTCACTAAGGAATACCGCCAAATCTCAAGCACCGATCCCGACAGTGCCAAAACGCTCCTTGCCGAGATCGCCGTGCTGTGCAGCTATATTAAACGTCGCAAGCATCTGACGCTCCTTACCGACCGAGATATTAAAATAGCGGAAACGGAACTCCACCGTGCCTTCAATGAGTCCCTCCAAACGCTGAAGCTGTTGGGCATCCGCAGCTCGCTCTATGTGGACGAGTCTCTTTCCATGCTCTCCGGCAAAACGGCGACTGCTGTATTTGATTTTTATGAATCGGTTATTGAAGCCGACATTTTGAATTTAACAGGCATACAGGTAAGCCTCATAAAGGCAAACGGCTTGCGCTTGTCACTGAATGTGTGCTGCAAAGCCGACCTTTCCGCTTTGGTAAGCGGAGACAATATCCGCTGTGAAAAAGAGGATGACGAGGAATACCAGCACCTTGTATTTGAAGCGAAAGAAGGTGACAGGAAATGAGTGCATTTTCTTCCCTTTCTGAATTTTGGCAGACCATGCTGCCGTTTATCATGCTTGTGGAGATCGTCCTTGAAATCGGGCTGTTTATGTATCAGCTTCTTCGCAGCAATAAGCCGGTGCGCAGCCTGCTGAGTCTGGCGGTCATGGCGGTGATGATCCCACTGCTATTCTCCGTTTCTCAGGCAGATCCCGATAATATCGGGGACGCATTTCTGCTGGACGCACCGTGGCTGATATTTGCCGCCGCCATTTTCCTTGCGGCAGTTCACTTTGCCATTGCTCTGCCGCGGGAATACCGCCGTAAAAAGAACGAGCTCTCGCCGTTCTCCATTAAGGAAGCAACCGATAAGCTGCCTATGGGCATCTGCTTTGCCGACCCGAACGGCAGGATCATCCTGTGCAACAACCGTATGCGCAGGCTCTCATTTGCCCTTTGCGGCCACGAGCTGCAAATCAAAAGCGATATGGAAAATGCCCTGAGCGCGCCGGACAGATCAGTAACCGTCAAGGATGATTGCTACATCCTGCCCGACAAGACCGTCTGGCAGTTTCGCACACAAAATATCACCGTGGACAGCGATGACCGCTGGCAGCAGATAACGGCGCACAATGTAACCGAGCTGTATAACGGCTACCAAAAGCAAGAGGAAATAAATGAAGAACTGGCAGAAGTCAATCGAAAGCTCAGGAAGATGTACGCTCGCATGGAGAACGATGTCAAAGAGAAGGAAAGCCTTGACCTAAAGGTCTATATTCACGATACCATCGGGCGAAGCCTCCTGACCATCCGTGACATCATAGACAGCGGAGAGGATACCGAGCGAAAGCTTGAGGCGCTGCAAAATGCCATTGGCATGCTGGCAAGCAACCGTGTCACCTCTGTCAGCACAATGGACGAGGTAAAAAGAACCGCACAGCAGCTTGGCGTGGCTGTAAAAATCGACGGCTACCTGCCCCGTGATACCGCAGCCGAGGAGCTGACCGTTGCTGCCGCCAAGGAGTGCGTGACCAACTGCATCAAGCACGCAGACGGGAATGAGGTATATATCCGCATTGCCCAGCGCGGCGAATGCTATGATGTTACCATAACCAACAACGGCAAAATACCCACAGAGCCGATAAAGGAGGGCAGCGGCCTGTCAACGCTTCGCCGCAGTATTGAAAGCTCCGGCGGTGAAATGCATATTTCGCACAATCCACGCTTTGCTCTTCTGATTACGATTCCCGCAAAGGAGATCAGCCTATGATAAACACCATACTTGTAGAAGATGATCTATACATCCAAAAGCACTTTGTCGATCGTCTTGCGGCAGACGGCGAGTTTCATCTTGTCGGCGTTTTCCGTGACGCCTTTGAAGCGGAAAAGCACTGCGACGCCACCGTAAAGCTCGTCCTTATGGATGTGCAGACGCAGCATAAACATTCTGGTCTTGCCGCCGCAAAGCGCATCAAAAAGGCTTTTCCGCAAATCAAAATCGTTGTGGCTACCTCGCTTGTCGATCCCGAAGTTTTGCAAAGAGCCAAAATGGGTGCTGCCGACAGCCTGTGGTATAAGGACCACGGAACAGAGGAGCTGATGAGCGTGGTAAAGCGCACCCTGGCAGGCGAAAAGGTATTCCCCGATACCGCTCCGGCCATTGAAATGGAGGGTACAATGTCCGATGTCTTCTCGCCCCGGCAGTTAGACATCCTACGCCTTTATATAAAGGGATTTACCTATCAGGAAATTGCCGATAAGCTGGGCATCTCCAAAAACGGCGTTCGCTGGAACCTGGACGATATGGTGGAAAAGAGCGGCTTTGAAAGCAGAGAAGCGCTGGTTGCAACCGCCATTGAAAACAAGCTCATGGTGATCACCTTAAAAGACGAATAAGCAAAACTGAACCCCTTGGCTGTACGGTCAAGGGGTTTTTCGCGCCCAAAAGGCAAAAATCTTTTGAAAAAAACGAGATCTTTCTTCTGTTACTGGCACAAGTGCCAGTGACAAACGCCAAAAAATCAGTATAATAGATAATGTAAGATTAGGATTGTGCTTTTAGAAGGTGGTGATGAATGATGAAAAAAATCGTTCTGGACATTCAAAGCGATATCCATGCGCACACCATGGAGCGAATGCTGATGCAAAAATTGGACGATTGCCAAGTTGTGATTTCCGAGTCGCCGGACGCAACCGCCGAGTGGTGCAAAACGCATCGACCGGATGTGCTTTTAATGGAGGTCAAGGCGTATTCGCCATGGATGTTCAAAGAACGAATGGCAATCCGTGACAAGGTAAAACGGAACACGGAAAGCTGTCGTGTCATTCTCTTTGTGGATGATGATACAGATGAAGATTTGACCGAAAAGGTACGGCAGGCAAAGCGCGAGGGTCTGATAGACGCTTTTCTCTTCGGTTCGGTATCCGAAAACTACTTTGCTTCGGTCATCGACAGTGTTTAAATCAGGCAACACAAAAAGCATAAAAATCTTCAAAATAATTATGAGGGAGGAATAATAGTATGACAAAAACGAACAAACGAAGGCGCGTCGCCAGCGTCCTGTTGGCGCTTGTGATGCTGTTCTCACTGATGCCGAGTCAGGAACTTCATACCCATGCCTTTTGGGAGGACTACGACCAAGGCACAGATTGTATCTACTGCGACCACTACCACTGGGCTGAGAATATGTGCGACGGTTGTGGGTTCTGCACCGTTGACTGCAACTCCGACTGCTTCGCTGAATTTCACTGCAACGATTGTGGTGAGTGTCTGTTCAATACACCCAATTGGTGCGATCAATGCTACAAATGCGCCGACTGCATGGAGGAAACGCACTGCTCGACCTGCGGCAAATGCTACATCGGCGAGGATGACCAGCTGTGCGGCGAATGCCATAAGGGTCCATGCTGCTCCATAACCATCTGCGACTCCTGCGGATTCTGCGATGACTGCGCAAACGATGACAGCGACCCGATGCACTGCTCGCTGTGTAACGCCTGCTTCGGTTCGGTGGACGAGTGCGTGGACGACGATGATACCGGTGTCATCCACTGCATCGATTGCCACACGGCCTGCGAACAGTGTGAGGAATGCCTGCTGAACCAGGAGTCCTGCGAGGACTGCGGCCTGTGCCTTGAGTGCTGCCGAGATAACTCCGAGGGCGGCGGCTGTCCGGACGGCGAGACCTGCGTGGAAAGCGCCGAGTGGGACGAGCACATCTGCCAGGGCTGTGACGGCTGGGTCACAGATAAGGAGGACGAGGACGAATTCTGCGAAACCTGCGAGATGTGCAAGGAGTGCTGCGAGGGCAACTCCGACTGCTCCGAGGGAATGTGCGCAATGGACACTGACTATGCGGATCACTTCTGCGAGGACTGCGGCCTGTGCTTCCACGACAGCGATCCCTGCGAGGACGGCTGCGATCAGCGCTGCAAGGACTGCTGCCGAGATGCCGTAAGCGCTATGGGTTGCGATCATGACGACTGGTGCTTCAGCGACTCTGATTTTGAGGATCATCTGAAGACGGAGCATGCCGGCGCCGGACATACCCACATAGCCTCCGCCAGCTGGGCGGCTGACGGAACGCAGCACTGGCACCCCTGCCGCTATTGTGACGATAAAAAGCTGAATGCCGCCAACCATGAATTTGACGCCAATGGCGTGTGCAAGGTCTGCGACTACATCAGCGGCAGTTCCATCGTCATCAACCGCCAGCCGAGGGGCGTCAAGTGTAAGACCTCTATCTACAGCAGCGGCGATTATGACGAAGAGCCGGAAAACGACCTGCTGTACAGCGAACATAACTGGGTCACCTTCTCTGTCTCGGCAAAGAGCCTGAAAGGCGACGAGCTGACCTATCAGTGGTATCAGAAGAATAATGCGAATCCCACGGCGGCGCCCTACAAGCTGCCGGAGACAGATTACTATGTGGACGTGAACACCCCAACGCTGAGGCTGTCGGTTTCCGCCGAGGCCTGCATGGATGACTACTCCTACTACTGCGTCATCGGCAGAAAGGGCGACCCTTCGGACACCATGAAAACGGCGGAGGCAAAGCTGATTGCCACCCATGCCTACAGCCATAAGCAGGCGGGTGTGCGTGTGCCCACGGAAGACAGCGAGAGAACGCCGAAATACAATGTCACTTGGGTCGATAAGCATGGGGTTACCCATGACGGTGTCGTGGGCGGCGACCCGAAATGCGACGGCCACAAGCTCCCGTGCCTGTTTGAAGCAGGCTATTACGAACCGCATTATATGACCACCGGCTCCAAGGAGCGCATCTTCCCGCATACCTTTGTGCTTGACAGAAGCCTTGACGCGGTAGGCGGCGGCAGAGTCGATGTGCTCAGATGTTCCGTCTGCGACTATATAGTTCCTGTGAAGAGCCATGTCCATGATTACGGCTGGAACTGGGACTGCACCGGCTTCGGCAGTATCTATGAGTATACCTTCAACATCGGCGGCTCGACCAAGACGGTGGAGCAGCTCATCCTTGAATCCGGCTATGCCCACCCAGAAAAGTGCAAGGTTCCCGGCTGCGAGGAGTTCATCATGGTTCCCCATAGCTGGGGCCACTGGAATGTGGTCAAAGCCCCCGATACCGAGGGCGATAAAGGCGGCATGGAGGCTGAATGCAGCGTCTGCGAATACAAAGAGACGGAAGGAATTGACGGCGATTGGACAAAGGACACCGCTCTTGTGACGGTGAAAAACGGCCGGGCAACCCGTATGATCGTCAAGCCAGGCGACAAGATCAGGCTTTATCCCAAGGAGAGAACCGGTCAGAAAGCCATCGGCTGGAAGGTGGAGTATCGCCGCGAATACAATGAGTATGACATCATACCTGTTACTAGAAATTGGAACACCAATGAGGCGAAGACCCTGTTCAAGCTGGTGACCAACGGCTCCGCCCTTGAGTGGGGCTGCACGATCCCAGAGTTCAGCGCCATGGGTGCCCCCGGCGGCGGCAGTTTCTTCTTTGAGCCTGTCTATGCAGGCTGTGACCACAGCGGCGGCACCACGGTGCTCAATGCGAAGGAGCAGATCTGCGACCGTAAGGGCTACACCGGCGACACCGCCTGCGCAGACTGCGGCCATGTCATCAGTGCCGGTTCGGATATCTACCCACCTGCAAACGCCGGTCATACCGGTCCACTGCAGCCGCTGTACTACTACGGCACGGCCAACTCGGCAACCACAGACGCGAGCCATGGCGGCAAACGCTATAACGCCAAATCGGGCGACAGGATCGCGCATAAGGGCGTCTCTACCCCGTCCCTCCACGAAATTGCCGATAACTACAAGCTGATCAATGAGGTTAAGCCCGGATGCACCACCTCAGGCTATAGCGGTGACCAGCAGTGCACAGCCGGCTGCGGACAGATTATCCGCTACGGTCATGTCATTAATAAGCTCAGCCACGACTGGGACGGCGGCAAACCCGCAAAACAGGGCAAGAGCGAAGGAATTCTCTACACCTGCCAGCGCGCCGACTGCGGCGAGACAAGATTCGTAAAGAACTCCGCTGCGACTGGATACATTGTCACGGTCATCAAGGGCACGGCCTCCGTTGCCGCAGGGACACCTATCACGGACAAGATCGCGCAGAACACCGTTGTGACCGTTACGGCGGACGCACCGGAGACAGGCAAGGTCTTTGACAAGTGGGTCGTGCTGGAGGGCAATGTCACTCTGGCAGACGCCACCAAGGCAACTACCACCTTCACCATGCCCGGCAATGATGTGAAGCTCGAGGCCACCTATAAGGATGCGCCTCCAAGCCATACCCACAACTACGGTACAGAGTGGAAGTATGACGACACCGATCACTGGCATGAGTGCGAGTGTGGCGATAAGGCCAATATGGCGGCTCACAGCACCAGCGAGTGGATCGTTGACACGGCAGCTACAGAAACCGCCGACGGCGCTAAGCATAAGGAATGCACCGTCTGCAAGAAGGTGCTTGAAACCGCAACGATCCCCGCAACAGGCAGCACTCATACCCACAGCTACGGTACAGAGTGGAAGTATGACGGCACCAACCACTGGCATGAGTGCGAGTGCGGCGACAAGGCCGACACGACAGCACACAGCTTCCAGTGGGTGATCGACAAGGCCGCTACCAAGGAGGCCACCGGCATCAAGCACGAGGAATGCACCGTTTGCGGCGCCAAGCGCAGCGAGAATACGGTCATCGACAAGCTCCCCGACGGCGGCAACACCGACAATACAGGCAGCAGTGATAATAACACCAATAAGCCAGGAAATGACGACTCCACCAAGTGTCCTCAGACCGGTGACAGCAGCAACCACATCGGTTGGCTGGCTGCTCTGTACGTCAGCGGCGGCGTTCTGACTCTGCTGGGCGTAAGCGGCAAAAAGAGAAAGGAATCCGAGGTTGAATAAGCCGACGCTTCCGAAATCGAAATAGCCTAAACACAATAGGCGGTGACGGATCATTCCGTCACCGCCTATTTTCCTGAAAGCGGGCTTGGCAGCAAGTCCCTTTCCGAAAGGCGGCAAGCGACACCCACATTCTGACCGTGTATCCCCAACCGAACGGGGACGGCGATCTCCGGCACAGTTTCAATAGCGCTCAGCAAGTAAAAAACTTGGTTGTAGCCCCCTCAACTTTTCGGCATGGAAAGTGAGGGGGCTTTCTCTATAGCCTCCGCCCGTTCTTTGAAAACCGAATAGTACAGAGCATCCTTTTGTAGGGCGTAATTTTTTTTGTTGCCTAAAAGCAAATTTACTCACTGTCAAAAGCTTGAACTCACTACAAATAAAAAAACGGTAACACCAGCAGGAAGCTATTTTCCTGCTAATGTTACCTCATTTACAAGTATCACAAGATTTAAAGGGGAAATGATAAAGACTTTGTAATGCTTATCGTAATTCTTGTAGCTTTACGCTTAATTCTTGTAAATGTTTTTTGGCTCTTTAGCTTGATAGCCACCATACATTGATGCACATCCGCAGGCAGCTATACCCATTCTCTTAGTCGCTCTGGCAATAAGGCTGGCAAGCAATTTCTTAAATGATCTCATTCTTATCACACCTCTTTTCTTTGATCTTCGCTGATATTATTAAAACTGCAATTAATAGATTTGTTAACAGGATCATAGATCCAACCATCTGATATCTATTGATAATCGCCCCGCCAAACAGATCAAGCAACAGAAAAACTATCATTCCCATCGCTTTGAACTTTGGCTTTTTATCTTTTTCTATAGGCTTATTTTTGTTCTCCACAGGGCAGAATACAAAAGCTATTATCTCTTCAAACACCACAAAGGCAGCTATCACCCATATATTTATATATCCGCATACCTTGTCATTAAGAAAAGCTGTAGCAATAAATGTTGAACACATCAACAGATTGCATCTGAAATATGTATCTGCATGATACCCTCCGATAATAACCCTGACAGCAATAAACACTGCCAAATATATTACGCTTTCCAGCAAATGCCCTGTCAATGCTCCCATAAGCAATACAAGCACAATGTTTAACATTGATGAGATAGTTATTTCTATGCCATACCGATAAAAATCCTGTACCTCATCTGCTTTGCCGATAGCTTCCTGCTCGGTCAAAAAATTAAGTATACCCGATACAACAAGATCCATAAACTATCGCCTCGCTTTTGTCTTACCCTAATTTGAATTTTACTAGAATAACAGCAATATGTCAAGCTTTTTGGAATGAGTTGCAGGTTTTTGTCACGAAATGCAGCAACGGTCCGGAACAATTAGTTCAGGACCGTTGTATCTGCCATCAATGTTACCTGACAGCAAAACATTCCCTCCGACTCATAGAAATCGCATCTGCCATTATATTTTTTTGCTATCTCTCTGATTATTGAGGTCCCCAGACCATGCTGCTTTTTATCAGCCTTTGTGGTCGTAAGCCTTGGATTACTATCCATAACAGAATGATCTATTGAATTTTTTATCAAAAACGTATATGTATCCGTTTCTCGGTCGATCTTCAGATACAGAAATTTATTTGCGTCGTCGGCTATTTCCTTGCATGCCGTTATAGCATTCTCCAACGTGTTGCTCAAAAGGTCGCAAAGGTCAGTTCCCTTTATTCCCTCAAAATCTGAAACTGTTATGCATGATATTTTTATCCCCAAGGAAGAAGCCATCGTAAGCTTTGCGTTAACGATAGCATTTACAATATTATTTTTCGTTTTAACATAGGACTCCGACTTCCCGATAAGGTCAAAGCTTTCTGAGATAAATTTTCTCGTTTCATCTATTTTTTGTACTTTCAACAGTTCATTGACCGTTTCATATTTGTCTTTTATATCATGCCTTAGTTTTCTCATGGCGTCATATTGCGACTCGGCGTTTCCGATAAACTGCTCAAGATACTGCTCTCTTAGTTTGACTATCTCCATTTCCTTGATCTTCTGATTCTTTTTTATCAAAGAATTTATTATCCAGAATATAAGTATATTAAGAACAAAGACAAGCATATATGACAGATTTATATACAGCCTATGGCCATCGTCTGCCAAAAGGGACAGTTCATGTATTACCATAACGAGAGAAAACGAAATAATAAGCACTGCAATTATCGTAACCCAATCTGAAGCCGTATAATCATCTGTATGTTTAAAGGCCATCAGTATTAATCTAAATACAATGAATATAGAGATCTGGATCATTATAAGCGTCACAAATCTAAGCAAGCTTTGTTCGACCACAAGCTCCCTGAGGAATATTTTAAAAAATGACGATACAACATTTAGTTCCAATGACGTTATCAACAAGATCGCAACCTGCGAGAGGGATATGGAAAGAAATTTCTTTACAGCATTGTCACTAAAAAAGCAAAACGCAAAAACAAGCAGACTTGCCCAGTACAAAGCACTTCCAAAGCCCTCAAATACAGTGAAATAATTAAAAGCAGTGACCAGACAGCCTTCACAAACGGCAAATATAACAGCCCATATCTTAGCCCTTTCATGAGATCTTGGCGTAAGGAATCTATATATAAACCATGTTTCCAGACCGCCCTGATAAAAGTTTATCAAGATCTCAAATATCGTCCACAATGTAATAGTCATCACTTTCTCCTCAGATATTCAGTCAAAGCGTCGTCAACTGCATTCTTATATCTTCGGCTCATGGGAAGCTCTGAACCGCTTTTGAAGATCACTGTTTCATTTGAACGGCTTATGTTAAAAACATATTTAAGATTGACGATATATTTTTTATGCACCCGTATAAAATCAAATTTACGATAAGCTTCTTCTATCTCGCCAATGCTATCTCTGACTGCAATGGTATCCTTATTATTTGCAAAATGATATATGATGCTGTGGCTATTGCTCTCTATATAAGTTACATCCCGAAGCTTTACAGAGATCCTTACCTGCTCCCTATTCTCCAAAACCACTGTCTTTTCCTGCTTCAGTGCGTCCGTCAACTGTCCTGCTACCATATGGAGCCTATCCTTCACAACATCAGCGTCAGGATCTTTGCAGATAAAATTCAGCGGTCTGAAATTAAAGCTGTCATAAACCAGTTCCTGATGACTTGTCACAAAGATCACGAAGCAATTACCATTCTGACCTAGCTGCCGCGCGACTTCAAAACCGGTCATTTCAGGCATATCAAGGTCAAGAAATATAGCCGAAAAAGGCTTTTTACCATGGCTGTAAAAAAAGCTCTCAGCTTTGGTAAACGTTTCTATTTCAGCCTTGACCGACCTTGATTCAAGTTCATTTGCCAGCATAGATTTAAAAAACTGAAGAAAAACAGCATTATCATCACAAACTGCGATCCGCATTTTTTCACGTCCTTTTATAACATAGTCTATGTACGATTTTATATTACCATAATTATACCATAAGGTCAAGCCATAAGGCATATCACAACGCCCTGCATCAAGACCACACCTGGCTGCAAACAAAAAAAGGGCTGTTGTCACAGCCCTTGAGAGTGTTGAAAAAGGCTCAAGCAAACGGGTCACCGTATTTCTGCCAAGCAGAAATTGCACCGTTTCCCTACAAACGACGTAAATACGCTGTTTGTAGATAGTGGCGAACAGTGTTGGCACGTTGATCTGACACTTTTCCAACTTATTTCGTTTTGGATCCTTACCCCTTAGGCTTTTTCATAGTAAGCGAAATACGCTTTTTCTTCAGGTCAACGTTAAGTACCCAAACCTTAACTACCTCCCCGACCTTTACGACCTCAAGAGGGTGCTTTATAAATCTGTCGCACATCTGTGAAATGTGTACAAGTCCGTCCTCGTGAACGCCGATATCAACGAACGCTCCGAAGTCTATAACGTTTCTCACTGTACCCATAAGCTCCATGCCCGGCTTCAAGTCTTTAAGCTCCATGATGTCACCGCTTCTCATAAGCGGTGGAGGCAGCTCGTCACGAGGGTCACGACCCGGCTTTTCAAGCTCCCCTACTATGTCCTTTAACGTCGGCGCACCAATGCCGATATCTGTGGCAAGCTTCTTCATGCCCAATGCATTGACTTTCTCAGCTATCTGCTTTACGTCGCCCATGTCCGCAAGGCTCAGCCCACACCTGTCGATAAGAGCCTGCGCTGCCTTGTATGACTCAGGGTGAACAGCCGTGTTATCAAGCGGATTTTTTCCGCCACGCACTCTCAAAAAGCCTGCGCACTGCTCAAATGCCTTTGCGCCAAGCTTCGGAACTTTCATAAGCTGTTTTCTTTCCGTAAATGCGCCGTTTTCCTCACGGTAGGAAACAATATTCTTTGCAACTGTCATGTTTATTCCCGATATGTATGACAACAATGAGTACGAAGCCGTATTAAGGTCAACGCCTACTGAGTTTACGCAGTCCTCAACAACGCCCTTTAAAGCCTCGTCCATTCTCGCCTTTGGCATATCATGCTGATACTGTCCAACGCCTATGGCTTTTGGGTCTATCTTTACAAGCTCTGCAAGAGGGTCCTGCAAACGGCGTGCTATTGATACTGCTGAACGCAGTGAAACGTCATACTCAGGAAACTCCTCAGCTGCAAGCTTTGAAGCGGAGTAAACGGAAGCGCCTGCTTCAGACACCACCATGTAAGAAACTTTCTGCGGTATCTCTTTAAGAAGCTCGGCTGTGAACTGCTCCGTTTCTCTTGAAGCAGTGCCGTTTCCTATGGAGATAGTCGTAACTCCATATTTCTTTATAAAGCCCGTCAGGATACGCTTAGTACGCTCTGTATCCTTTCTTGGCGGAGTAATGTAGATTATCGCAGTGTCAAGCACCTTGCCCGTAGCGTCCACTACAGCCGTCTTACAGCCGTGAGCATATCCGGGGTCAAGGCCAAGAGTAACAGTATCTTTAACAGGCGGCTGCATAAGAAGCTGTCTGAGATTAGAGGAGAACACCTTTATTGCACCCTCCTGAGCGTTTGCCGAAAGGTCAGCCCTTATCTCACGCTCTATGGACGGATAAATAAGCCTTTTATAGCCGTCCTCGCAGGCAGCCGTAACAAGCTGACCGCACTCTGACTTATTTTTCACATATTTTGAAACGCAGGCTCTCTCCCCTGCGCCCTCTGGAACATTCACTGAAACTTTCAGAACGCCCTCTTTTTCTCCTCTGTCCAAAGCCAGAACTCTGTGACCTGCTATCTTTCCCACAGCCTCGGCATAGTCGTAATAGTTCTCGTACACTGACTCGGCATTCTCGTCAGACGCCTTTGAGCTTATAACGCCTATCTGTGAAAACAGCGTTCTTATGTACTTTCTAAGGTCAGCGTCGTCAGAGATATCCTCTGCAATTATATCCATTGCACCCTGCAAAGCTTCGTCCGCAGACTTTACGCCCTTTTCCTCGTTGATAAATTTTGACCCCTCGACCTGCGGGTCGCATTTCTTATCCTGGGTCAAGATAAGTTCAGCCAGTGGTTCAAGCCCCTTTTCTCTTGCCACCGAAGCCCTTGTTTTACGCTTCGGCTTGAAAGGTCTGTAGATATCCTCTACCTCCACAAGGGTCTTTGCATTTTCGATAGCAGACATTATCTCATCTGTCATTTTCTCCTGCTCAGTGATAGAAGAGATTATCTCGCCTTTACGTTTTTCGAGATTTCTCAGGTAAGTGAGCCTGTCAGCGATCTCTCTAAGCACCTGATCGTCCAAAGAGCCTGTAAGCTCTTTTCTGTATCGAGCAATAAACGGTATAGTTTTATCGTCATCAAGGAGTGCAACAGTGTTGTCTATCTGCTCCTGTCTGAGCTTAAATTCTTCCGCAAGGGTCTTGTTAATGTCCATGTTTTTACCAATCCTTTTTATTACTTTTTGCGTATTATCACATATAATATTATAGCACATTTTCGATAAAAACGCAACGAAAATGCGGTCGAAAACTGTAACAAAGATATTATAGAATACATATAGGATTTATCAGAAAATTAATAAAAGCAGGCAAAAATGCACTTGAAAAAAGAGCATAGATATGATATTATAGAAGAATAAAACAGTATTCAGGAGTGTTTATATGCTAAATCAGTTTTCAAGAACCGAGCTTTTATTCGGCAAAGAAGCAATGGAAAAGCTCAGCAACAGCAGGGTTGCGATTTTCGGCATAGGCGGTGTAGGCGGATATGCAGTTGAAGCCCTTGCACGAAGCGGTGTAGGCGAGCTTGACCTTATAGATGATGACAAAGTGTGTCTGACCAACATCAATCGTCAGATAATTGCCACAAGAAAAACAGTAGGAAAATACAAGGTAGACGTGGCGGAGGAGCGTGTTCACGACATCTGCCCTGACATAAAGGTGAACACATACAAGTGTTTTTATATGCCTGACACAGCGGATCAGTTTGATTTTACTCAGTATGATTACATTATCGATGCCATTGACACTGTTACAGGCAAGCTGGAGATAATAAAGCGAGCAGACGCTGCAGGCGTGCCTGTTATATCCTCAATGGGTGCAGGCAACAAGCTTGACCCTACAGCATTCCGTGTGGCGGACATTTATCAGACAAAGGTCTGCCCACTTGCAAAAGTCATGCGACGAGAGCTTAAAAAGGCAGGCATAAAGTCGCTTAAAGTTGTTTACTCAGAGGAACAGCCTATCAGACCGATAGAAGATATGGCTATTTCATGCCGTCAGGACTGTATTTGTCCTCCTGGTACGGCAAGAAAATGCACAGTGCGCCGTGATATTCCAGGCTCAACGGCATTTGTTCCGTCAGTGGTGGGGCTTATCGTTGCAGGAGAAGTTATTAAAGATCTGGCTAAGAAATAATACAAACAAGGGACGAACCATTGATCAGCTGTGGTATAATGGTTTTGGAATTTGGTCGGGTGATCTGCTCGACAAATCGGAATTTAATGTAGTAGGTGAAAATATGAACGCTGATTTCAGAATAAACGGAAAAGTGATAGAAACAGAAAGGCTCATTCTTAGACCATTCAGACAAACCGATTTGGAAGATTTTTATGAATATGCGTCCGTCGAAGGCGTTGGTGAGATGGCAGGCTGGAAACACCATGAAAGTATTGCCGAATCTCAGAGTATTATGAATTCATTTATCAGCAATGATAAAGTATTTGCAATTTGCTTGAAGGAAAACAATAAAGTAATCGGTACTGTTGGCATAGAAAAGTATGGGTTAGAAGATGCTTTAACAGAATTCAAGGATTACTACGGCAGAGAATTAGGTTATGTTTTGAGTAAAGACTATTGGGGAAACGGGCTTGTACCCGAAGCTGTAAATGCAGTAATAGATTATTTGTTCAATGAATTGGATTATGATTTTCTGCTTTGCGGTTATTATAACTTTAATGAACGCTCTAAAAGAGTTCAGGAAAAATGCGGCTTTAAACCATATCGTTCTTTGGCTATGACAACACAAATGGGAACAAAAGAACAAGGTACTTTAATGTTGTTGATGAATTCAAAGAAAAATATCAAATTGGTTTTTTCTCATCGGGAAACTTTAATCTTCGAATAAACGTTAAATTCCAATTTATCGAGCAGATTATTTATCGCAGCACTCATAACGTGTGCTGTGATTTTTTTAGACAAACAGTGCTTCCGCACACTTACATTAACGTAAGCATACGAAAGCACTGTTTCCATACATTACATTTACAAACTGCAATACTAAATCATATATACAAAAAAGAGCCATAGCAAAAGCTACAGCTCTCTGGCTCCCCCTGTTGGACTCGAACCAACGACCCTTCGGTTAACAGCCGAATGCTCTACCGACTGAGCTAAGGAGGAATATGACTAAACAGAGAAGAATATTATCTTCTCTGTTTAGTAAGGTGTCGGCAGCACCCTATCTTACCGGGACGTTACCATCCAAGTATTTTCGGCGAAGAAGAGCTTAACTACTGTGTTCGGCATGGGAACAGGTGTGACCTCAACTCAAACGCCACCGACTAAGTGAAGAGGAACGAATCCTCAAAATTGAATAATGAAAAAGCTGTTGGTTAAAAGGAGTAGTCATAACCAATAAGGTTAAGCCCTCGACCGATTAGTACTCGCTAGCTAAACACGTCACCGTGCTTACACTTTGAGCCTATCAACCTTGTAGTCTTCAAGGGGTCTTACTCTGTAAACAGAAGGGATATCTTATCTTAAGGGCGGCTTCACGCTTAGATGCCTTCAGCGTTTATCCGTTCCGCACATAGCTGCCCAGCTGTGCCACTGGCGTGACAACTGGTGCACCAGAGGTGCGTCCATCCCGGTCCTCTCGTACTAGGGACAGCTCCTTGCAAATATCCTACGCCCACGACAGATAGGGACCGAACTGTCTCACGACGTTCTGAACCCAGCTCGCG
>OJAI01000131.1_pt1 | contig 53989 bp, 46 predicted proteins | sample 1588891 | NCBI WGS metagenome assembly OJAI01 (sample SAMN03283255) | human gut metagenome | biome: human-associated habitat; material: feces | host: Homo sapiens | place: USA | collected 2013 | reverse complement strand
CAGATAGTGTCAATAGATAATTAAAAATCACTTACACACTTTTCTTGACAAACCCTGGCTTAATTTAGCTTGTTTCAGCAGTTGTTTTGTTACACTTTTAAAACCTAGGATCATTTCATCTGTATATCCTTTTTCTAGCATTTCCTGAATAAACTGAAGAATTTGATCTTTCTTTCCTTCTTCTCTTCCAAGTTTTCGTCCAAGTTTTCTACCTCGTTTCTCTCCTCTTTTTTCACCTCTTTTTTCACCACGCTTTTCTCCACGCCTTTCACCTTCCAGTCTACCTTCATTTCTTGCCTGTTTGCTGATTTCTTCTTCCCATTCTTCAATGGCCTTGCACATATCTATTTCATCTCCTTCTTCTTTGCTTATGATCACTTCCAGTCGTCTGGATCCTGTCAGGGCACATATCATCATCACGACTTCCTTGTCGATCTTTTGTCTGTATCTTTTCTTGATCGTTTCCAGATCTTTTTGAAACATCAGCAGAGCAATGTCGATGCACATCTGGATATCCTTGTTTCTATATCGTCTTGGATCATCTTTGCAGATCTGGACCAGGTTCATTCTGCTTTCCAGCATATTCGCATCGTTTATTTGTTTGTATCCGAACATATCCTTCAGGCTTTTATGATGCTTCCATTCTTCCTGCCCGTAATAGATCACAAATGTGATGCAGGGGATCAGTCTATCTTCTTTCTTGATCCTGGATATAGTTTCAAGAGGATCTTCAAGATCCCTTGTTTCCCTGTGGTTTCTTTTTAGTCTCCTTATCTGGGATTCATAGCTTTTCATATCATACATGGCATTGCGATACGGCATGGTCAGATCCTCGACCAGCTGGTTTTCAATGGCAAGATACATTTCCTGTTTGTCTGTTGTCCATTTCATGATGACATCACGGGTATAGTGATCATATCTGCGATCGACAGTAACAAGATCACAGGGCTGTATGATATCTTTGCCTGCATATAGATTGGCGTTCATAAAAGAGGCAAAGCAAGCAGGATCATACCAGAAGCGGTTGGAAACGGTATCGAATCGATTCATAGGTAGGACCCATCCTTATCCTCAAGTGTACGATAGCACAGAATGAAACGGTTGTCATTGAACTGCTTATTTAAGAATACTGTATTCATCTTATATGTCCTCCTAATGATCTATCACACCTCAAATAGGAAAAAGGACAAAAAAAATTTTAAAAAAATGTAATAATATCGTTATGGATGTTAGCTAAGCTATTTCCTGTCTTGTTTTTTTTTAGAGGCTTTGATATAAATATCGTATGAAAAAATTTGTGCGAGGAATTAGAAAATTTATTCAACTGTTACGTTCTTTTGGTCGAGCATTACATAATCCAAGAACTTGTATCTTATTTGTGATCGTGATTGCCTTAAGCTGCGTTTCTGTATTTTTGTATGTCACAAGACCAACACAATTAGATAAACTGGGTATATCATATTTAGAACTTTTAGATAGAAGTGTTGTTCAAGAAAATGTTTCTGAGAAATTCAAGAATACATATGAAGCCAATGATTATTTAATTTATGGTGAGAATATGATGTTCTATGCCAATGAATACGATGGCAATGTAGATCCAATGCAGGGGATGAATGTACTTCTTAGAAATGTAGAGACAGAAGAAGAAATCAGCTATACTTTTTCTGGTGGTGTAGATTCTGGGATTGGTTTAGCTTCTCTTTCACAAGGTTTGTATGAAGTCTATGTATATGATAACTATGTCAAAAAAAGATTATATTTCCAGGATGAAGAAGAATCTTTAAATTTTTCTACTATGCGCCGTAATGAAATGGTTAAAAATGTTCAGGTTCATGCTTCTAAAGATTATTTAAAAGACTTTGGAGTCAATATGGATAAAAACTATGTTTTTATTTCTGTAGTGGATAATATACCGATGGTTAGGACCATTGACGTTTTGATCGATCCAGGTGGAAATGTATACAATGAAGCGGATAACTCCATTGATTATGGCGTTGGCAATGACTTGATCAATGAGGCATCGGCAAGTTTGGAATTAGCTGAGATGTTAAAAGAAAAATTAGAGGCCAAGGGTTTACGTGTGGAATTAACACGAGATGCAGAGTCAACACCTAGCTATTATGGAAAGAGTGGCAGAGCAGGTATTGGTTATGAGAAACAGGCTAAAGTATTTATTTCTTTAGGCATGCTTGTGGATGAAACACAAACTCGACCAATTATGATGATATCGCCATATACAAGTGGTTTGCTGGCGAATGAAGTTTCATATACTTTGTTGCAGAATGGAATAGAATTGCCAGATATCAGTGCACAAGAGAATTTAAATCTAGGTATCTTATATGATTCACTTCGTGTGGATGAAGAAGGAAATAGTACGAAATTTGAATTATATCCTCAGTTAAGAGAAACAGGAGGAAAAGCTACGTTTGCTGGACAGGCAGAAAGCTCCAAGTCGAATCAAGCATATGCGGATTATTATGGAATGAATTCGATATATTTTCAGTTTGCCAATTTAGCCAGTACTGACAGCATTAATTATTATTTAGAAAACAAAGAAACGATCGCAACAAGTATTGCGGATGCGATCACAAATTATTATGAGATAGAAGGGGAAACGGATGAAACTACAACTGAATGATGTTGTGAAATCCTATGGAGCTGATGTCGTGCTCGATAGGGTGAACATTCAGATCAAAGATAATGAGAAAATTGCACTTGTAGGGCGTAATGGGTGTGGAAAGACGACTCTATTAAAGATCATATGCGAAAAAGAGCCTATGGATTCAGGCTCAAGGTTTGTAGCCAATGGAACAAAGATTGGTTATCTTTCTCAAATTACCTTCTTAGATGAGACAAAAACGGTATATGAAGAACTGTTGGATGCCTTTAAAGAAGTTCGTTCTTTAGAAAAACAATTATTAGAACAGGCAAATCGCTTAGAATTTGATGCCAATGAGAAAGAATTAGAAAGGTATGATAAGCTTCAACAGCGTTTCGAAGCTTTAAATGGATATCAGTATGAAGTAGAACTTCAAAGTGTATTCTTTCATTTTCAATTTACAAAAGAAGATCTAGATAAACCATTAAACCAGTTCAGCTCAGGGCAAAAAACACGAATTGCCTTAGTAAAACTTCTTTTAAGCAAGCCAGATATTTTACTGTTGGATGAGCCGACAAACCATTTGGATATGGATTCGATCGAATGGTTGGAAAACTATATCAAACATTATCCATTTGCGGTTATTCTGGTAAGCCATGACCGTATGTTTTTAGATAATGTTGTCGATGAGATCGTAGAAATAGAATTTGGCAAGAGCATGCGCTATGTGGGAAATTATACGCACTATATCAAAGCCAAAGAAGAATATTTAAAGAAAAATCATGAAGCTTATATTCGTCAGCAGCAAGAAATTCAACGATTGGAAACACTAATTGATAAATTTCGCTATAAGAAAAACAAGGCTGCTTTTGCCAAGAGCAAACAAAAGTATTTGGATCGTATGGAACGTATCGAAGATTCTAAACAAGATTCTTCCAGGATCAAGGCCAATTTTTCATCGTATCGAAAGGGTGGAAAACGTGTTTTAAGCGTTGAAGATTTAAAGATTGGTTATAATGATAACGTGTTATCAACTGTCTCTTTTGAATTGCTTCAGAAGCAGCGAATGGGTATCATTGGTCCAAATGGAATTGGAAAATCTACTTTGATCAAAACCTTGGTGGGACAGATCGAAAAAATATCTGGTGAATTTAAATTTGGTCATCAGATCGACGTTGGATATTTCAATCAGGAAAGTGCTCAGATGGTCTCAAACAAGAACGTTTTGGATGAATTATGGGATGAAGATCCAAATGCGACACAAACGGAGATTCGTAATATTCTGGCAAGCTTTCTTTTTACGCAGGAAGAAGTTTTTAAGGATGTTTCTTCACTTTCAGGTGGAGAAAGAGTGCGTCTGGCTTTGGCAAAGTTAATGTTGAATCATGATAATTTATTATTGTTGGATGAGCCGACAAATCACTTGGATATTCCGGCTAAGGAAGCGTTGGAAGAAGCTTTGATGAAATACGATGGTACGATCCTTTTTGTAAGTCACGATCGTATGTTTTTGAAAAAGATGGCTAATCGCATCTTGAAAATGGAAGCGGATAAAAGTTCTGTATATGATCTGACTTACGAAGAATATCTTGAAAAGGCCAAAAATGATGAATTGGTAGAAAGCGTACAGGAAGTTAAAGAACAACCGGCAACAAAAGTTTCTTTCCAAGATTCTAAAGCTCTAAAAAATCGTGTGGCTAAGTTAGAAAAAATGTTGGAAGAAGCTGAACTTGATTTAGAGTCATTGCGAGAACTGCGTTATGAACCAGAGTATTATCAAGATTATCAGAAAATGGAAGAATTAGATCAACAAATTGATGATAAACATAATGAAATCAATGCCCTAATGAATGAATGGGAAGAAAAAATGGCATTAATAGAAAAGGCAACCGCATAATGGTTGCCTTTTAGCTTAGATAGCTGATTTCACTGAGTGGCCATAATACAAGAAAATCCTTTGCGAGGATCTGTTCCCTTTTGACAGGACCAAAATCACGTGAATCTTGTGATAAGGGACGATTATCACCCATGAGGAAGTATTCATCTTCACCGAGTTTTACTTCACTGAAATTTTTTGTGAAGTAATAATTCTTAGATACCCAATCATCTTTATACGAAGTGTTCAAATAAGGTTCGTCCAAGGGTTCGCCGTTAATGTAAATAACTTCATCTTTACAGGAAATTGTATCATTGGGCATTCCAATTACACGTTTGATGACTTCGGATGTTTCATTTTCTTCAATGATCTTTGCGACTACGATATCATAACGTTGGATACCATTGATATTGGCATTTAACACATTTGTGACACCTTTTTGGTGATTCTGCAATGTTGGATGCATGCTTCGCCCAGAAACTTGTTTTGGTGAAAATAAAAAAGTGTTGATAAAGATCACGATCAAAGAGCAGATTAGAAATGTTTTTATAAAATCTAATATATCTTCAATGAGAAGACGGTCATCTTCATCATTATATCTATATGTATTTGTTTTTTTCATGTCCCTAGTCTAGCACCAAAAGGATCAAATGTCTATTTGACAGAGTTTTATTTATTTACAATTGTAATTTACATTCTCTTACATTTTCTTTCTTGACAAATGAATTTTGTTTCATTATGATTAAAACATAAATTTATGAAAGCGTTGATAAGGAAAAAATAAACATGAGCGTTCTATAGCGAGCTGTTGGTTGGTGAAAAACAGTGGACCTGTGTTTATGAACTCACCTTTGAGCTGATAGAGTGAAATCAAAGTAAGTCTATCCGGTTGCCTTCCGTTAACAAGGCAACGATTCGCAATATTGCCGATCGTACTGAGGGGTCGTGTTACGACAATAAGAGTGGTACCGCGGGTTTATTCTCGTCTCTTAAGGAATTTTTTACCTTGAGAGACGTTTTTTTATCTCTTGAGGTTCTTGGCAAAAAGGAGGAAATAGAAATGATGGATGCCAGTAAATATTCAATCGGTTATTATGCACCGCCAGTCAATGAATACCGTTGGGTCAAAAAAGATCATATAGAAAAAGCGCCCATATGGTGTTCGGTCGATCTAAGAGATGGTAATCAGTCTCTTGTGATTCCAATGAGTTTGTCAGAAAAACTTAAGTTTTATCAACTGTTGTTGGAAATTGGTTTTAAAGAAATTGAAGTTGGGTTTCCAGCTGCCAGTGAAACCGAATATGAATTTTTACGAACGATCATTGAAAATGACATGATTCCTAGTGATGTAACTGTTCAAGTTTTGACCCAGTGTCGAGATCATATCATTCGTAAAACGTTTGAAGCCGTAAAAGGGGCTCCTAGAGCTATCATTCATTTTTATAACTCTACATCGGTTGCCCAAAGAGAGCAGGTCTTTAAAAAATCAAAAGAAGAAATAAAACAGATAGCAGTGGAAGGTGCTAAGTTAGTCAAGAAACTATCCGAGGAGTATGAAGGCAATTTCTTATTCGAATATTCACCTGAATCCTTTACCGGTACGGAACCGGAATATGCATTGGAAGTATGTAATGCGGTTCTTGATGTCATGCAGCCAACAATCGATAGACCAATGATCATCAATTTACCTGTGACTGTTGAAATGAGCATGCCACATATTTATGCCAATCAGATCGAATATTGCAGCGATCGACTTCATTATCGTGATGCGGTGATCTTGTCGACACACCCACATAATGATCGTGGAACTGGTGTGGCCGATACAGAACTTGCCTTATTGGCAGGAGCACAGCGTGTGGAATGTTGTTTATTTGGAAATGGAGAAAGAACGGGAAATGTGGATGCGATCACTTTGGCTATGAACATGTATTCACATGGAGTGGATCCAAAACTTGATTTTTCAAATATGCCACATATTTGTGAAGTATATGAAGAAGTGACACGTATGAATGTGTCTTGTCGTCAGCCATATGCTGGATCTTTGGTTTTTGCCGCTTTCTCTGGTTCGCATCAGGATGCCATTGCCAAAGGTATGAATTATCGAGAAGAAAATCATTTGCATAAATGGAATGTTCCGTATTTGCCTATTGATCCTCATGATGTATCACGTGAATATGATGCCGATGTCATTCGTATCAATTCACAATCTGGAAAAGGCGGTATTGGTTATATTTTAGAAAAGAGTTATGGCTATGTCATGCCAGCCAAGATGCGAGAGGATTTTGGTTATCGCGTAAAAGATGTATCCGATAAATCACATGCAGAATTAAAACCGGATGAAATCTACTCGATCTTTAAAGAGGAATATTTAAATGTAAGTCGTCCAGTCGAAGTCCTGGAAGCTCACTTTGTGCAGGGCGATGAAATTGAAGCCCATGTGATAGCTCGTTTTGGCAATCAGGTGCATCAAATATATGATAAAGGGAATGGGCGCTTGGATGCAGTTTCCAATGCCTTAAAACAAATGCTTCCAAACAGTTTCAGTCTAGAGACCTATTCAGAACACTCTTTGGATGATGGTTCGCATTCTAGAGCCGCAAGTTATGTAGGAATTGTTTGTGAAGATGGACATAGAGCCTGGGGTGCAGGAGAAGATACTGACATTATTCGTGCTGGTATCAAAGCGCTGGTCTCGGCAATTAATAATCAGTAGGGAGGAAATGTATATGGCAATGACAATGACCCAAAAGATCCTGGCAGCTCATGCCGGATTGGAAAGTGTTAAACCAGGCCAGTTGATCATGGCTGATTTGGATGAAGTCTTAGGAAATGATATCACGACTCCAGTTGCGATCAATGAATTTGAAAAAGCTGAATTTGATTCAGTGTATGATAATGAAAAGATCAATATCGTGCTAGATCACTTTGTTCCTAATAAAGATATAAAGGCTGCGATGCAGTCAAAGGCGTGTCGTGATTTCTCGAAAAAACATGATATCAAAAATTTCTTTGATGTTGGGAAAATGGGGATCGAACATGCATTACTACCTGAACAGGGAATCGTTACAGCAGGTGATTGTATTATTGGTGCAGATTCTCATACTTGTACTTATGGTGCTTTGGGTGCATTTTCAACAGGTGTTGGTAGTACGGATATGGCAGCAGGAATGGCAACAGGAAAAGCATGGTTTAAAGTTCCAAGTGCCATAAAAGTTAATTTGATTGGAAAGCTTCAGCCATATGTTAGTGGTAAAGATGTTATCTTATATCTAATTGGAATGATTGGTGTCGATGGCGCTTTATATAAATCTCTTGAATTTAGTGGAGAAGGTGTTTCTTCTTTAAGTATGGATGATCGTTTATGTATATGTAATATGGCGATCGAAGCGGGAGCCAAAAATGGAATCTTTGAAGTGGATGATATTACGATTGATTATTTAAAAAATCGCTCACAAAGAGAATATACCATTTATAAAGCAGATGAAGATGCTGAGTACGAAAAAGAAATTACAATTGATCTAAGTCGTTTAGTTCCAACTGTATCTTATCCGCATCTTCCTGAAAATACATATCCGGCAGGTGAAAATAAGATCAAGGTCGATCAAGTTGTCATTGGAAGTTGTACAAATGGACGTATGGAAGATATGGAAGCAGCTTACCAAATCTTAAAAGGAAGACAGATTGCTTCAGATGTTCGTGTGATCATCATTCCAGCCACGATGCAGATTTATAAAGAGTGTATTCAAAAAGGATATACGGAAGCCTTTATTGATGCCGGTTGTGTTGTTTCAACACCAACTTGTGGACCTTGTTTAGGCGGTTATATGGGAATCTTAGCAGAAAATGAAGTATGTATTTCAACGACAAATCGTAACTTTGTTGGACGTATGGGACATGTTAGCTCCAGCATTTATTTGGCAAGTCCATATACAGCGGCAGCCAGTGCCCTTACAGGTTATATAACAGATCCAAGAAGTATAGGAGAATGAATATGAAAAACGTACAAGGAAAAGTATTTAAATATGGAGACAATGTGGATACGGATGTGATCATTCCAGCCCGTTATCTAAATACCCCGGATGCTAATGCACTGGCAGCACATTGTATGGAAGATATTGACAAGGATTTTGTCAAGCAGGTCAAACCAGAAGATATTATCGTAGCTGGTTATAACTTTGGATGTGGATCAAGTCGTGAACATGCGCCACTTGCGATCAAGACTTGTCAAGTTGGCTGTGTCATTGCGAAAAGCTTTGCCCGAATCTTTTATCGTAATGCGATCAATATCGGTATGCCAATCTTAGAATGTGAAGAAGCCTGTGACAAGATTCAGCCTGGAGATGAAGTTCATGTCGATTTTAAAACAGGTGTTATCCATGATATTACACAAGATCTGCAGTGGCAGGCAGAACCATTTCCTGAGTTTATCCAGGATATCATCGATAAAGGTGGCTTAATGGCCTCATTACGTTCAAGGAGCAAATAAGATGAAAAAGAACATAGGTGTTATTTGGGGAGATTGTTCCAGTCCAGAAATAGTAAGAGAAGCATTGCGCATCTTAAATAAAATTGCCTTAAAGTATGATCACGAATTTGTGTATACAGATATTGCGATGGGAGGTGAAGCCATTGACAAGTATGGCGAACCACTTCCTGAGCATGAACTTGAAAAATGTTTAAACAGTGACAGCGTATTGTTAGGTGCCATAGGTGGACCTAAATGGGAAGGCATGCCAGGACATTTACGTCCTGAAAAAGGATTGTTAAAGCTGCGCAGCAAAATGAAATTGTATTCCAATCTTCGACCTGCCAAGATCTGGCCACAATTACAAGATGCATCTCCTTTAAAGAAATCCATTGTGGAAAAAGGAATTGATTTTGTGATCGTTCGTGAATTAATTGGTGGTGTGTATTTTGGAAACCATGAAACTAATGAAGTAAATGGTCAGCTTGTTGCCAAGGATACAATGTCTTATAGCGAGGAAGAGATTTATAGGATCGGCCGTATCGGCTTTGAAACGGCAATGAAGCGAAACAAAAAACTTTGTATGGTAGATAAAGCAAATGTATTGGATACTTCAAGATTATGGCGAAAAGTCATGGATGAATTGAAAAAAGAATATCCAGAAGTGATGTATTCAACAATGTTTGTCGATAATGCTGCCATGCAGATATGTAAAGATCCTTCACAGTTCGATGTCATTGTAACGGAAAACATGTTTGGCGATATCTTAAGTGATGAAGCGAGCGAAATCACTGGCAGCATTGGTATGATTGCCAGTTCAAGTCTTGGCAAGAGTAGCTGTGGTTTATATGAACCAATTCATGGTTCTGCTCCAGATATTGCCGGTAAGAATATCGTGAATCCGATTGCCTGTATCTTAAGTGCGGCTATGATGTTACGCTATAGTTTTGATATGGCTGATGAAGCAGATGATATAGAAAATGCAGTTTCTATGGCATTAGATCAAGGATATCGAACAACAGACATCATGACAGAAGGTATGAAATTAGTATCTACCAGTGAGATGGGAGATGCGATATTAAATAATATTTAATAATGTAAATTCTTTTCAAATAATGAAAATACTTTCAAAAATTACGGTGAAAGTCTTGATTTTATATTGAACAAGTGCTATAAAAATCTTATACACTATTGCGATAAAGAAGAAAAGGGTGAGAATATGTTACTGACGGGTGCACAGATCACGATTGAAACGCTGATCGAGCAGGGATGTAAAGTTCTTTTTGGATATCCGGGAGGACAGGTCATCGATTTGTATGATGCTTTGTATGAGCGTGAAGACAGGATCAAGCATGTTTTGACAGCTCATGAGCAGGGGGCATGTCATGCCGCTGATGGATATGCTCGAGCAAGTGGTCAAGTCGGTGTTGTTATGGCAACCAGTGGACCAGGTGCTACCAATCTTGTAACGGGGATTGCGACAGCTTACTTGGACTCTATTCCTTTGGTTGCGATCACAGGAAACGTTCCGAATTCATTAATTGGGCGAGATAGTTTTCAGGAAGTGGACATCACCGGAATTACTTTACCAATCACAAAACATAATTTTATCGTGAAGAACATTGAAGATCTTGCGGATACGATTCGTGAAGCTTTCAAAATTGCGAAATCAGGAAGGCCGGGCCCAGTACTCGTCGATATTCCAAAAGATGTTCAACAAAGCAAATTTGAATATACACCACATGAGGTGGTCGAAAAAATTGAACAAAGACCGGCCAAGGAATATAAGATTGAAAAAGCAACCAAGATGCTTATGGAAGCAAACCGACCATATATTTATGTGGGAGGTGGAGCCATTACAGCCGATGCGACTGAAGAAATCATTCAGCTTGCCAATACGATCGATGCGGTTATAGGATTGACCCTTATGGGGCTTTCGGTCATTCCTGGAAACAATGAGAGATTTTTAGGAATGGAAGGAATGCATGGGGATTATGCATCCAGCATCGCTCAGGATGAAGCTGATTTGATCCTAACGATAGGAGCTCGATTTAGTGATCGTGCTACTGGAAATGTCAGCAAATACGCAACGAAAGCTAAGATCATTCATATTGATATAGATCGTGCTGAAGTTGATAAAAATGTATCGGTCGATCTAGGTGTTGGTGGTGATCTTAAACAGGCTTTAAATGAAATTCTTAAACTTGTCAAACCGAAAGAGAATGCAGAATGGCAAAATAGGATCAAAGAATTAAAAGCGTTTAGTAAAAAATCCATTGATCAAAATATGCCAAAAGACGAATTGAACCCATATACTTTGATCAAGGAAGTCTCTAAGCATACAAGTGATGATACAAAGATCGTGACCGATGTTGGTCAACATCAAATGTGGGTTGCCCAATATTATGAATTCAGAAAACCACGTACATTTATTACCAGTGGTGGTTTAGGTACGATGGGCTTTGGCCTTGGAGCAGCCATCGGTTCTGCTATGTATACCAATGAGCGAACCGTATTGTTTACTGGAGATGGAAGTTTTGGAATGAACTTAAATGAGCTTGCTACAGTGGCGACGCAAAATCTTCCAATTGTGATCATCTTAATGAACAATGGTGTTCTTGGTATGGTAAGACAATGGCAGAATTTATTCTTTGATAAACATTATTCGCAGACTGTTCTTGAACGTAAAACGGATTTTGTAAAATTGGCAGAAGCCTTTGGTATCAAAGGGTATCGAATCAGCGATGTGTCTCAAATGAAAGGTGTCATAGATCAGGCGTTTAAGGAAAAGGGTCCAGTATTGGTTGATTGTTACATAGATAAAGACGAATTTGTTCTTCCAATGCTTCCGCCGGGAGGATCTTTTGAAGATATTATTACGATCAAGGAGGACGCATGATGGAAAAATTTGTAATAGCGATCTTAGTTGACAACCAGCCGGGTGTCTTAACACGTATTTCCAGCATGTTTACTCGACGTGGTTTTAACATCGATAGCTTGACCGTTGGAGAAACCGAAGATCCTAATCTTTCAAGGATCACGATCGTTACACATGGAGATGACTCGGTTCGCAAACAGATCATTAAACAATGTAAAAAGCTATACAATGTTATGGAAGTAAAAGTAATGGACGAAGAACAAAGCGTTAAACGCGAACTGGCGTTGATCAAATTAAGAAATCGTCCAGAAACAAGACAGGATATCTTATCAGCGGTCGATATATTCCGCTCTAAGATCATTGACTATTCTCCAAACACTCTATGTGTTGAAATAACCGGTGAAACATCAAAAATCAATGCATTTATTGCCGCGGTACAACCGATAGGGATTTTGGAGATGTGTCGAACGGGTATCGTTTCTTTAGATAGAGGATGTACGTATCTAAATCGAAATACCCGTACTACAGAAGATCAAAAGGTAGAATAGAAAAGAGGAGTATTATGTCAAAAATTTATTATCAGCAAGATTGTGATATTCAGAAATTGGATGGAAAAAAAGTAGCGATTATTGGATATGGTTCTCAAGGACATGCACATGCCTTGAACTTGAAAGATTCAGGTGTGGACGTTGTTGTTGGACTTTATGAAGGAAGTAAATCCGCTGCCAAGGCAAAAGCACAGGGACTTGAAGTATACAGCGTTGCCGAAGCTACTAAGATGAGCGATATCATCATGATCTTGATTCCGGATGAAAAACAAAAAGCTGTATACGAAAGTGAAATTGCACCAAATCTAAGCGAAGGAAAAACATTGGCTTTTGCCCACGGATTCAATATCCATTTTGGATGCATCGTTCCACCAAAAAATGTCAATGTTATTATGATCGCACCAAAAGGACCGGGACATACTGTTCGTAGCGAATACGAAGCCCAAAAAGGTGTACCTTGTTTAATTGCGGTTGAACAGGATGCGACAGGAGATGCATGGGATATCGGTTTAGCTTATGCAGCTGGTATTGGAGGAAGCCGTGCTGGTGTGCTTGAAACAACATTCCGTACCGAAACAGAAACCGATTTATTTGGTGAACAGGCAGTTCTTTGCGGTGGTGTTGTAGCCTTGATGCAGGCAGGATATGAAACTTTGACAGAAGCCGGATATGATCCAGTAAATGCATATTTTGAATGTATTCATGAAATGAAGTTGATCGTCGACTTGATTTATCAATCTGGATTTGCAGGAATGCGTTATTCAATTTCCAATACAGCTGAATATGGAGATTACATTTCTGGACCAAAAATCATCACAGAAGATACGAAAAAGGCAATGCGTAAGATCTTGAGCGATATTCAGGATGGAACATTTGCCAAAGACTTCCTATTGGATATGTCACAAGCTGGTAACCAAGTTCACTTTAAGGCAATGCGCAAGCTGGCTGCCGAACATCCAAGTGAAAAAGTTGGTGAAGATGTACGTAAGCTATATAGCTGGTCTGATGAAGATAAACTGATCAATAACTAAAAAAATAAGGCAATCCTTTTGGATTGTCTTAATGTTTAGAAGTGAGAGGAATAATTATGGATAGCAAAGTAATGAAATCAGGGTTTGATAAAGCACCGCAGCGCTCTTTATTACATGCGTTAGGTCTAACAGAAGAAGAAATTGAGCGACCTTTGGTTGGAATCGTAAGTTCCTATAATGAAATCGTTCCAGGACATATGAATCTGGATAAGATTTGTGAAGCTGTTAAGATGGGTGTCTCTATGGCTGGAGGAACACCTATAGTATTCCCGGCTATTGCGGTATGCGATGGGATTGCGATGGGACATAAGGGCATGAAGTATTCGTTGGTAACACGTGATCTGATTGCCGATTCAACTGAAGCCATGGCTTTAGCGCATGCGTTTGATGCTCTTGTTATGATTCCTAACTGTGATAAGAATGTGCCAGGTTTATTGATGGCAGCTGCAAGGATCAATGTACCAACGATCTTTGTTTCAGGGGGTCCAATGTTGGCAGGACATGTAAAAGGACATAAGACATCTTTATCCAGCATGTTTGAAGCTGTGGGTGCCTATCAGGCTGGTAAGATCAGTAAAGAAGAATTAAAAGAATATGAATTAAATACTTGCCCTACCTGTGGTTCCTGCTCGGGTATGTATACAGCGAATTCACACAACTGTTTAACAGAAGTTCTTGGTATGGGACTTGCCGGAAATGGTACGATTCCTGCTGTATATTCAAAACGTATTGAACTTGCCAAACATGCAGGTATGCAAGTTATGGAATTGCATCGCAAAAATATTCGACCACGAGATATCATGACAAAAGAAGCGTTTGAAAATGCTTTAACGGCAGATATGGCTCTAGGATGTTCAACCAATTCTATGTTGCATCTTCCTGCAATTGCCAATGAATGTGGTATTGAGATCAATTTGGATATTGCCAATGAAATCAGTGCAAGAACGCCAAATCTATGCCACTTAGCTCCAGCAGGACCTACATATATTGAAGAACTGGATGCAGCTGGTGGTGTCTATGCGGTATTAAATGAATTGGTAAAAAAGGATTTGATCCATACCGATGTTATGACTGTTACCGGTAAAACTTTAAAAGAAAATTTAGTAGGACATGTCAATAAAGATCTAAATGTCATTCGTCCAATTGATAATCCATATTCACAAACCGGTGGTATTGCGGTATTAAAAGGAAATTTAGCAGAAGATGGCTGTGTTGTTAAGCGTTCTGCCGTGGCAAAAGAGATGTTGGTTCATGAAGGACCAGCGAAGGTCTTTGATTCGGAGGAAGAAGCTATTCAAGGAATCTTTGGCGGTAAGATCGAAGCAGGAGATGTTGTCGTGATTCGTTATGAAGGACCTTCTGGAGGTCCTGGAATGCGTGAAATGTTATCACCAACAAGTGCGATTGCTGGAATGGGATTGGATAAAGAAGTTGCCTTGATCACAGATGGGCGATTCTCTGGAGCTACAAGAGGAGCGGCTATTGGACACATTTCACCGGAAGCCGTTCAAGGTGGACTGATTGCCTATGTCAAAGATGGCGATATGATCTCTATTAATATTCCAGAATACAAAATTGAACTAAAAGTTTCAAATGAAATAATTGAAAAACGTAAAAAAGAGATGCCAATCAAGGTCAAAACGGATGTGACTGGGTATTTGGCTCGTTATGCAAAGATGGTTTCCAGTGCCGATAAAGGGGCTATTATTAATAAATGAATCACCAGTTTGTCATCTTCAGAGATCTTTTCGAAGATGAAGTAATTCAACGATTCTATAAGCTGATAAAGCATCCTTCGGAAACCAGGTATGCAAAATTTGTCAGTGCTTTATATCAACAAGATACGACTGATTGGACGCAGTATTTGACTGATAGTATCTTGTCTTTAGAAAACTGTATGACGCGAATTGCCAGTTCAGGAAAAGATGTTCCTGAACTGATGATTCAAAGTGCTAAACATGAACTATCCATATTATCTTCATACGCAAAGATGAAATCAGATGATTTCTTCGAAGGCATGCATGCTTTATGGCAAAGTCATGAAGTAGATCTGGAAACAATTTACTTTGAAAGATTATCTCATATCGATCAATATGGGTTTGGTGATTTTGCTCGTTATAGTATGTTTCAAATTCAGGAAAGTACAGACCATGATTTTTGTTTGGAACCAGTCAAGTATCCAGATCCAATTTGCTTAAGTGATTTGATCGGATATGATTTACAAAAACAAAAAATCATTGCGAATACAGAAGTATTATTAAATGATCATCTTGCCAGCAACGTATTATTGTATGGCGATGCAGGAACTGGAAAATCGGCAACGGTAAAAGCCATTGCCAATGAATATTCGAATAAAGGATTGCGTTTGATCGAACTTGGTAAAAAACAATTGTATCTATTACCAAGATTGTTGGATCTTCTTTCCAGTAATCCATTAAAATTTATCTTATTTATAGATGATCTATCGTTTCAAGATAATGATGATGAATTTAGTGCTTTAAAGGCTGTGTTGGAAGGAAGTGTTTCCGTTCGTTGTCATAATACGGTGATCTATGCCACCAGCAATCGTCGTCATTTAGTAAAAGAAACTTTCCAGGCTCGCGAAGGAGATGAGATCCATCGTCAGGATACGATGCAGGAAACCATTTCTTTATCTGAACGATTTGGTATCAAGGTATATTTTGAAAAACCAAAGAAAGATTTGTATTTAGATATTGTTTATGGTTTAGCTAAACAGTACAATGTAAAGATGGATGAGAAAGAATTAGCCTTAAAAGCAGAGCAGTTTGCCTTAAGAAAGAGCGGGCGCTCAGCCAGAGCCGCAAGACAATTGATCGAACAATTGGCGGCTTTATCAAAGGAGGATGAAAATGCTTAGTCTAGATAAGATCTATCATGCTCGTTTTGTATTGAAAGACGTTGCTAGAAAGACCGATTTGATTTATGCACCAAAGATAGATCCAGAATCCAATGTCTATCTAAAAACGGAAAATCTTCAAAATACAGGATCTTTTAAACTAAGAGGAGCTTATTATAAGATTTCTCAATTATCAAAGGAAGAAAAAGAACGTGGTGTCATTGCCTGTTCAGCTGGTAATCATGCCCAGGGAGTCGCATTGGCGGCTACTAAAAATAATATTCCTTCGATTATTTGTCTTCCAGATGGAGCACCTATCTCAAAAGTTGAGGCAACGAAGGAATATGGGGCAAAAGTTTGCCTGGTTCCTGGGGTGTATGATGATGCCTATAATAAAGCTATTGAATTAAGAGACAAAGAAGGATATACATTTATTCATCCTTTTGATGATGAAGATGTCATTGCCGGCCAAGGAACGATTGGTTTGGAAATCTTAGATCAGCTTCCTGATGTTGAAGCTGTTGTCGTACCAGTTGGTGGCGGAGGCTTGATTTCAGGAATTGCCTATGCTTTAAAGTCTTTAAATCCAGACATCAAGGTATATGGAGTACAGGCTCAAGGTGCTGCCAGCATGGTTACCTCTTTAAAAGAAGATGAAATCGTTAAACTTGAAGAAGTGGGAACGATTGCCGATGGAATCAAAGTCAAAGAACCAGGTGTAAACACTTTTGACATGTGTAAAAAATATGTCGATGATATCGTTACGGTTTCTGATGATGAGGTAGCCAGCGCTATCTTAGCTTTGATCGAACAGCATAAATTGATCACAGAGGGAGCTGGTGCAGTTTCTGTAGCGGCTGTCATGTTCAACAAGGTGCCTGTTAAAGGTAAAAATGTTGTCTGTTTATTATCAGGAGGGAATATCGATGTTACGATCCTTTCCAAGGTAATAGAGCGAGGTCTTTTGAAATCCGGAAGGTCAGATACACTTATGATCCAGCTTGAAGATAAACCAGGACAGCTTCAAGGTGTATCGAGTACAATTGCCAAGTATGGAGCAAATGTAACAGGTGTATTCTATGAAAAAGCCAGTGAAGGCAGTAATATTACAGACTGTGTATTACGAATTAATGTGGAAACACGTAATTTTGATCACATTCATACATTGCGTGAAGGTTTAAAATCAGAAGGATTTAAAATTATTGAGTGAAGGGAGACAGAACAATGATTACAGTACATACCAATAAGGCACCAGCTGCCATTGGACCTTATTCGCAGGCGATTATTAACCAGGGGTTGGTTTATACTTCAGGACAGATTGCCATTAATCCTGAAACATCAAATATCGAGGCAACTACGATTGAAGATCAGACTCGTCAAGTGATGATCAACTTATCTGAAATCTTAAAGGAAGCAAATTCCAGTATGAAAAATATCATCAAAACAACATGTTTTTTGGCTGATATCAAAGATTTTGCCGCTTTTAATGAAGTGTATGCAGAATACATCACGACCAATCCAGCTAGAAGCTGCGTAGCTGTTAAAGATTTACCAAAAGCTGTTTTGGTTGAAGTCGAAGTTATCGCAACGATCAATGAATAAAGGGGTACGATCATGTACTCTTTTATTATCTTAGGGATTTAAAATATGATGAAAACCTGGTGTATTTCAACGATTCTTTCATTGGGATTGTTTTGTATTTCGCCAAAATCAGGCAATGTTTGTTCGTTGCTGGTTATTCTTTATTTATTCATAGGTATGTTGACTTTGGTATATTTAAAAAAATTGGAAAATCAAACAGATAAGGCGATAAAGATAATCATGATTAGCACGATCATAGAATCGATCCTTATGTTATTTCTAGTGATTTCTTTTATTGTCATGGAAATATATCTTTGGAATGGGCAGAATATCCTTGATACAAACAATGCGCTTTTAGCCATTATTCCAAGTTCTCTTTACAATTCAGTAGGTGTATTGGTTGATATACTGGGACTTATCTGTCTGATCGTTTCTTTTATAAACTTGATTCATATCTATGAAAATAAGGCAAATCTAGCCATTGAAAGGAACGAACTTATATAAAAAAGGGAAGGGATTTGTATGTCTTCATTAAAAGTTCTATATGCATATTCAAAAGGGTTGAGAAAGTATTTTGTCGCAGCCATATTATTTGTGATCATAGAAACATCTTTTGAAGTGATTATTCCGCTTTTGATGAGCGATATTATCGATATTGGAATTGTCCAGAAGGATACATCCGTTTTTATTGAAAAAGGGATCCAGATGATGATATGCGCACTTCTATCTTTGATTTGTGGGCTGTTATACGCACGTTATGCTTCAAAAGCTATTACGCTTTATGGAGAAAAGTTAAGATCGATTCAGTACGCAAAGATTCAGGAGTATGCTTTTATCAATCTTGATCATTTTGAAACGAGTTCTTTGATCACAAGACTTACAAGCGATGTTACAGTGATCCAAAATTCTTTGGTCAATGGGATACGACCTTTTGCCAGAGGCCCTGTGATCTTATTGCTGGGTCTTGTGATGTCATTTATTATCAATAAAGAATTGTCTATTATCTTCTTATTTACAACACCTGTTTTAGGGATCATTTTATTCTTTATCGTTCGCAAAGTAGCACCTATGTATAAGTATCTACAAAGAGCTGTTGATCGTGTCAATCAGATCATTCAGGAAAATTTAACAGCTATTCGTGCTATCAAAGCCTTTGTGCGAGATGAATATGAAGAAGATAAATTTGAAAAAGTCAATCATGATCTGGCAAAGATCTCTCAGGATACATTTCACTATGCATCTTTTAATACGCCGGCTTTTCAGTTTACGATGTATGCGGCCATTGTTGGTTTGATGGTCCTTGGTGTGCAGATGATCCAGGCCCAAACAATGCAGGTAGGTGAATTGACGGGTGTCTTGAGTTATGTCTTACAAATCATGAATTCTTTGATGATGATCTCCAATGTATTTCTATTGATGACAAGATCGATTGCTTCCTGCAACCGTGTGGTTGAAGTCATTCGAGAGCCAATTGAATTAAAATCACCATCCCTTCCATTAACACCGAAAGATGCATCCATTGATTTTAATCATGTATATTTTAAATATGATCCAAATGCCAAAGAAAATGTTTTAAGTGATATAGACTGGCATATTCCTTCAGGTTCAAAAGTAGGTGTCATGGGGGCTACAGGAAGTGCTAAATCGAGTTTGGTTCAATTAATTTGTCGTTTATATGATGTTAGCGATGGTAACATCAAAATTGGTCAAGTGGATGTCAGAGATATTGATTTGGTGCAGTTACGTGACATGGTGGGTATCGTTTTACAGAAGAATACATTGTTTTCTGGAACGATCAAAGAAAACTTGCGTTGGGGCAATCCCCATGCGACAGATGAACAAATCAAAGAAGCTTGTAAGATTGCTTGTGCAGATGAGTTTATTGAGCAAATGCCAGATAAATACGATACGTATATTGAACAAGGAGGAAACAATATCTCAGGAGGTCAAAAACAAAGGCTTTGTATTGCGCGTGCCTTGTTAAAAGAACCGAAGATCTTAATTTTGGATGATTCAACCAGTGCGGTTGACACCAATACAGATCATAAGATCAAGGAAGGTTTGGCTAATATGAAATCATTGACCCAGATCATTATTGCCCAAAGAGTCAGTTCAATTATTCACTGTGATCAAATATTGGTGTTGGAAGATGGAAAAATTTCAGCTGTCGGTACGCATGAGGAATTGCTGGCTAATAGTGAATTTTATCGTGGCTTATATCTTTCACAACAGAAGGGGGCAAGCTTATGAGACCTCAAAATTTAGGACAAACCATTCAAAGATTAATGCACTACATGGGCAATCACGCAATCTTTTTTGTATTTGTTGGAATATTGGTTGCGACCAGTGCTCTAGGAAATTTATTTGGAACGTATATGATACGTCCTATTGTCAACGATGTTTTAAATACCGGATTAGACCAGGCATACATACAGATTGGTATCATGGCTTTGATTTTTCTGGTGGGTGTATTATCGACACTGGGCTATACGCAACTTATGGCTGTAGCAGCCCAAAAAGTAGTTCAGGATATTCGTCGTGATTTGTTTCATATCATGCAGAAGCTTCCTTTGCAGTTTTTTGATGCACATTCCCATGGGGAATTGATGTCACGTTTTACTAATGATGTGGATACTGTATCGGATGCATTAAATAATTCTTTTGCGATGATGATCCAAAACTTTATTCAAATGACAGGAACGTTGATCTTATTGTTTGTATTGAGCTGGCGCTTATCACTTGTTGTTTTGATTTTCTATGTGTTCATGTTTGCCTATATACGATTCTCCAGCGCCAAGAGCAAATCCTACTTCTCTTTGCAGCAGAAAAACATCGGTTTGATCAATGGGTTTATTGAAGAGATGATTTCAGGACAGAAAGTCGTAAAAGTCTTCAATCATGAAAACGCCAATCAAACTCAATTTGAGCATTTCAATAGGAAATTGCAAAAGAGTTCTCAAAAAGCTCAGGGTTATTCTCAAACGATTGTACCTATGGTGGTTTCCTTATCGTATATCAATTATGCGATCGTATCTGTTGTAGGTGGATATATGTGTTTGCAGCAAACGATGGATGTTGGGTCTCTGGCAAGCTATCTTGTCTTTGTTCGTCAAGCGGCGATGCCAATCAATCAATTCACCATGCAATTGAATTTATTACTAACTTCTTTATCTGGTGCTGAGCGAATTTTTGAATTAATGGATATGGATCCTGAAGTGGATGAAGGTAGAGTTACTTTGGTTAATGTTCGAAAAGAGAATGATCAATATATTGAAACCAAAGAAAACACGGGGCTATGGGCTTGGCGTCATCCTCGTGAAAACGGAATAGAGTATGTAGAATTAAAAGGAGATGTTCGTTTTCATCATGTTGATTTTGGCTATACTCCAAAGAAAACGATTCTTCATGACATCAATTTATTTGCCAAACCGGGACAGAAGATTGCCTTTGTTGGGGCTACAGGAGCTGGAAAAACAACGATTACGAATTTGATCAACCGTTTCTATGACATTCAAAACGGTTCAATCACATATGATGGAATTGATGTCAAGCTGATCAAAAAGGCGGATTTGAGAAGATCGTTAGGAATGGTATTACAGGATACGCATCTATTTAGTGGAACGATCATGGATAATATACGTTTTGGTAATTTTGAAGCCAGTGATGAACAATGCATCAAAGCAGCAAAGCTAGCCAATGCGGATTCATTTATTCGAAGACTTCCACAAGGGTATGATACCCCTGTTTATAACGATGGAGGTAACTTATCGGCTGGTCAAAGACAATTGTTGGCTATTGCCAGAGCTGCTGTTGCCGATCCACCCGTATTGATCTTGGATGAAGCAACCAGTTCAGTTGATACGCATACAGAAAGCTTGATTGAAAAAGGTATGGATCACTTGATGGAAGGAAGAACGGTCTTTGTCATTGCGCATCGTTTATCAACTGTTCGAAATGCGGATGTGATCCTTGTTCTAGATCATGGAGATGTCAAAGAACGTGGTAGTCATGATGATTTGATTGAACAAAAAGGAATGTATTATAAGTTGTATACAGGAATGTTTGAGTTGTCTTAAACACAAACGTTCCTTTTTTTATAATTTTCTATTGTAAATTATAAAAAAAAATAATATAATATTTAAGCGCATTGGGGTATAGCCAAGCGGTAAGGCACCAGACTCTGAATCTGGCATTTCCCTGGTTCGAATCCAGGTACCCCAGCCAATATAAACATAACGTCATTCAAAGGAATGGCGTTTTTTTGTATGTTTTGTCCTCTTATGCAGAAAAATGACCTTTGATGCAAAAAATATAGCTTTTTATACATTTATACTATATATTTAAGTAAAGAGGATATCATTCAATAAAACAAATATAAAAAAATATTCAAAATGATATTAATTATAGTACTACTCATTTTCATAGTTCTATTGGTATTTTATGTAACGAAGTTCAAAATGCGCTAAAACTCATTGTATATACATAATATTTATAAATTGAGTCATTATTCAGGTTTGGAGGATTTATATAGTGATTAATATAGAAATAATAGAAGACAATAGAAATGATGCGTATAAATTAGAAAGTTTAATAAAAGATTTATTTGAGAAAGAGCATATAGAATATAATGTGAGATGGCATAATACGATCATTGATGATATGGATTATTTTCAAAATATTGATATTTTATTTTTAGATATAGAGATTGGTGCTGATGATGGAATTGAATATGGCAAAAAACTGAGGAACACAAATCCAGAGATTTTAATGATTATCACCTCTAATTTTCCACAATATTTAATAGATGGATATACTATAGAGGCAAAACGCTATTTTTTAAAACCTATTGATCCGACAATATTTGATGTAGAAATGAAAAATGTTCTAAAAACATCTTTTAAGCAATCATTTGGCTTTTTGGATCATAAAATTTCAAGAAGCAAAATCAAGTATAATCAAATATTCTATGTGGACTTTCAAAATCGAGTAACGTTGCTTCATCTTAAAGATGGTCATGTTTTAAAAACTCCATATACATTAAAATATTGGATCGATAAATTATCGGATAAAGGATTTTCACAGCCATATCGATCTTATGTGGTTAATTTATATCAAGTCTCTGGCTTTAGCAAAGATAAAAAAGATTTAGTTTTATTAAATGATGAAAAAATACCAATTTCTAAACATTTTAGAAAAAGTTTTGAAGAAGATTATCATAAGTTTTTAGGAAGGATAATTTAATGTTTTTAGATATATTTTTTAATCTAATTTTTCTTATATATTTTCTTCATAATTTTTTCAAATTAAAACGAACGAATCTTTCTGTTTTTATCTTTTTATCGTTTTTTATAGTTGAGTATCTATTAAATTTTAATGGTGCTAATGGTTTAAGTAAATCAATCATTCTATTTATCAATCTACTTTTGATTAGTTTAATCTTTGAAGGTCGATTTTCAAATAAGTTAGTATATTTTATTGTTGCTTATTTTATTATTGCAATAGGTGAATTGATTGCAATTAAAGTTAATGAAAACATTTTTTTGGGCGTACCATTTGAAACTTTAAATGGACATTCTTTTGATTATGTTATCTTAACATTTATAACTCAAATTATTAATTACAGTGTGGGCTTTATAGTGACAAAAATATTAAATGAAGACCAAATGACGAGAATTACCTTTGCATCTTTAATTCCACTGATAATGACAATTTTATTTGTGTTTGATGTTAGAGATTTTACCACCTGGGTAAATAATGAAAGCGGTTATCTAGTTATTTTTATTGCATTGATTATAATATCGCTATTATCAATCTTATATCAACATAACTATTATTTAAAAAAGAAACTTCAAAATGATTATAAACTTGCACATGTAGAACAAGAAATGTTGAAGTCAAGATATGATTTGTTGAACAAACATTATAGAGAAAATTTTAATTTTTTACATAACTTACTTCATTCAATCAATCATTTAAACATGACGTTAGAGTCGACAAATATTGATGCCGCCAAGAATGAGCTAGAAATTTTATCAAAAGAAGTATTTGAGAAATACAGTATGATTTATACTAATTCACCTGTTATTTCTGCCATATTAAATGATAGACAAGAATTAATTGAAAGAAATCAAATTATTGTATCAACAACTTTGATTGATGATGTTTTTGATAATTTGGACATATCTAAACAAATGGAATTCTTTTCAATAATAATTGATGTCATTTTGGAGTCCTGTATTTCGAGTAAAAAGGAACATAAAATACTCATCATAAAGTCAAATTCAATTGGAGAACAAAATCTCTATAATTTTATATTTACTTCAAATGATGATGTGGAAAGTATTGTAAATATGATTAAAGAATATATATTAAATGAAAAACTAGATGTGTCCATTGATTTTGATAACAATGAGGAAGTGTCTAACATTCTAGTTATTAACCATGCAAAATAAATGATTGGTATTTGTATCATATATATGCACTAATATTTCTGTTATTTCTTGCGTATAAGGAGAGGAAGGTCTATATGAATAAGGTTTCGACAAAAGTATGGATAATTCTTGGGATGTTAATGATTTTGATTTTTGCGGGTTCATATTTGTTAGATATACCTTTAAAAGATGTGTTTTTCAAATCTAACATACAAGAAGAAACAAAAGAAATTTCTGAATGGATTACGGAAACAGAAGGTATTGCAAAATTCAAGTTTTCATATAGGGTGAATAAAGACGATTTAATAAGTGAGGTAATACGTATTGTAGAATGTAAACCGGTAGATGAAGGTATAACAATTGAGAATGCTAAAATAATAAATGTTACTTTATCGCCTAATCGAAAAGTAGCTAATATAGATTTAGAAATTAGTTATAGAAATTCATTAGGACAGGAATTTACTTATGAATCACTTGTAATTCTTAGTGGTATGCAATCAAATGTTTGAATAAAATTCCTCAATTATCTTATAAAAATATGAAAGAGACAAATTAAGTTTCGTATATCTTTTTGCATAAAAATGAAAATTTAAAGGGAAACTCTTTAAATTTAGAGAAAAGGTTTGGAACCAATTTGTGCTAGAACAAAGCACCAGAAAGGAACTGAATATGAAAAAATCAATCAAAATGCTTATGGCAGCAATCATGTGTTTTAGCGTATTTGGATGCAGCAATCAATCTTCAACTGAAACTGTGACAAATGATACGACTTTGACATCTGAACAAACGAGTTCAGATTCTACATCGGACAAAACTGATAAAAATGTATTTTATCTATCTAACATGACAGATAAGGAAGAGTTTTATCTCAATACAGTAAATGATTCATGTTATTTACCTTTTGAAGTTTCGTTTGATAAAAACTATAGTAAACTAACTTGTAAACTATACCAGTTGGACAATCAATCATGGAAAAATCTTCAAGAGTTTGATTTAGAGCTCAGCGGGGATACATTCTGGTTTCTTGTGCCTGATAGTTTGTTAGAAGCGACTGTGTTTTATAAAAACGTAAATGTTGAGCAGCAATATTCAACGATAAGCACTGGAAGGCCTTTTGAAACGATAGAGCCATCTTTTGGAATTCATGGAGTTACTTCTCATTATGCATCAACAGATAGTGTAAATGTAGAAGCGGGTGTGGAATTCCCTGTAATTGCCAATATTTATTGGAAAAGTTCAGATGATTCCTTATTTGCGAATACAGAAGACTTTTATTATCCAGAGAAATTAGATCTGGGTAAAAATGAAGCTTATTATATGCTTACATTTACTTTCTTTGAGTAGTTTTAAATCCGCAAATAAATTTTTCTATTGCAACGTTGATTAAATTAGTTCTGATAATAATTATTTGCCTATATTAGATAATTAATAATAGTATAAGCCAACTTGTATTTATAAATACATGAGAATACGGAGACCAGTTTAAAATGAAGAAAACATTTAAAAAGAAAGTAATTGTAGTGCTGTTGTTGATACTGGGAGTATTGTTATTAGCTCTATATTTTTTCTTGAATCAAGTTTCGAATCAAGTACGTGAAGATTTTTGGAATCTAACGGCGCAAGCTTTAGATTATAAAGATCATGAAGCCGGAAAGTGGCATATAACGGTAGAAGAAAATGTAAAAGATCATCCCAAAATATTTATTCAAAATATAGAAGAAAATGCAACCGTTTCTTACAGTTTTAGTGAAAATGGAATTTCTTATATTTATGATCTGAAGAGCACTGAAGATGACTACACCATTAATAATGAAAAAATGACCATTACATCTACTGATTCAGACTATAAAAAATATTCTGTAGACTATATGAATGTTATCTATCATGGACCTTTATATTTTGATACAATCACAGCTTCAGGAAATATAACAGTTCAAAATTACGGTTCGGTTATTTTTGATGATACACCGTTTTTAAAAGAAATGATGGAAAGAGAAAGAACATTGATTCAGGAATTTGAAGATAAGTTTGATTTAGATTATTCAAAGACAGATTTTGTAAATCTTCCTGAATTGTTCAAAGATGTACAGTTTGATGGAAATACAAATTACAATGAATCATTAAATGCAATACAGTATTTCAGTAATGCGGATATCAATGCGAAAGGATATCAAATCCAAACATTTTTAGAATTAGATAAAAATGGTAACACAGGTATTCTTGGTACATATGTAGCTGAGCAAAAAATGTATGGATCTCAAGTTAATGTCACTCTTCAACCTAGAAGTATTGAGAATTGTTATGATCTGATTCCAGTTTATGATTATGATGAGGAATATACAGCATATATATTTGAAAATATGATTTATCTTTATCCAATTGATATTACAGATGAGGCATTGGACCAGGAAATACATAACAATTGTCCAAATAGTGTAAACCAACTTAGTTCAGATATTAAACCAATAGAGATGTGGTAGAGAAATTTACTAAAGAAAGAGGTCTAGCATGATTGAAATTGAAGGAATTCTTACTAAAGATATATTAAAAGAAGTATATTATGAAGGAGGGATTTTTCCTAATTTAAAAAAAAGAAATTATTTTTGCCTTTTTCTTATTGTTATCATGCTTTGCCTTACTCCTATGTTGAAAGAGTATAAAACTTTTGGATATATATTGCTATTTCTCGGGGGTATGAGTATTATCTTTGTGAATCTCCTCGCTTGTTACGCTAAGAAAAAAAGTTTCTCTGTATCGTGGAATAGATATCAATTGTTATATAAAAAAAATAAAATTCCTTATAAAATAACATTTGAGGATAATCAATTTACTCTTATTATTGATTATTCAAAAAAATGTTTTAATTACGAAGATGTTTTAGGATATAAGAAATTAAAAAATCAAATTATAATTTTACTCAAAAATAAAATGTTTGTGATGGTTGTTATTGATCCAAATTCTGAAGAAGCGAAAAATTTATTAACATTTTTACAGAATAAGAAAATTTCTGATATGAGTTGAATTTTGTCAATTGTTTTAGGAAACCAAATCTAAACTTAACTCTTGCACAATAAAAATTGACCATATTCTTATTTGTTTATTTATAGTATATAGGTGAAGATAGGAATATAAATATACAGATTTAACAAAATTATAATAGATAGAAAGCTTATATAGAATCTGTGAAAAAGAATAAAAGTAAAAAAATAGGAGGTTTGCATTTATTCTAAAGATCTCGGTTATCCTCATTCATTTTTTAATTATTCGTACAGTATAGGCTGATTTTTTGATGGCTCAGCCTATACTTTTGGAGGTGAATTTTATGAGCACCAAAATCAAATCGTTGATAATAATATCTATAATAATGTGTTTATTTTCTGGATGTTCTAATAATTCAGATAATGAAATCACTTTTTACATGAATTTTTATGAGGATGCAAATTGGTATGATAGAGAATCCTTGGATTTAAATTCCAGTCAACCACAAGAGATAATTAATGATTATACAGAAGAATGTAATAAGCTATTAGAAGAGAAGGGATACGATTTTCATGTTGTTTTCAAGATTCAAAGTCCTAGCAACAATTTGTCAGATTCTTATACTAAAAGCTTTTTAGAGGATATGAATCTTTCATCTTATCATGATGAATCAGCCGATATTGTCAAAAATCAATTTAAAAATGTGGATATGATGATTGATTTAAATGAAGTTATGAAAGATGAGATGAAGAAACAACTTCTAGATACATTACCTGAAATGGTATGGAATATAGAATCCTATAAAGGGCAAAATTTTTATATACCGGCAAACCAATATTGTTTATCACAAAAAGGAATGTTTGTTCCTAAAGAAATTGCCCATTTATTTACATTGAATGATAAGGGATATTTTAATGATTTTGATAACTTTGTAAACATTGTAAAGGCAGGAGATCAAGTTACAAATCAAGCATATATTCCATTCTTTTCAGGTACTCATTTTAGTGCGTTTGTCCATGATGTGTATGATCCTGTATTTGCTCCTTTATTTGATAGTACGATTTATATAAAAGAAGAGAATAGTGACTATAAGGTTGTTAATCTAATGGATGAAAAGATTTATCAAGATTTTTATATCATCAAGGAAAAATTGATTGAAGACGGGATGACAGAACTTTCAAGAAGCACACTTACAGAAGATGGTGCAGAAAAAGAAATTATGATTGCTTTTGATGATTGTACATCTACTGAGTATCCAAATCGAGTGTTCATTCCTTTAGAAGAAAAATCATATGGATCCTATAACATTAATACAGGGTATGGAATTTTAAAGACATCAGACAATGTGGAAGATAGTTTAACATTTTTGTATTTATTGAATACGGATTCGGATTTCTGTGATTTGTTTACATATGGTTTAAAAGGAAAAGACTATGAAATTAAAGATGGTCTTGTATATCCTTTAAGAGATGATTTATTAATGCCAAATCAATATGGCGGGATCAACGCAATGGTAAATACAGAAAAGGCAACCCAGACTTCTATGATTTCGACTGATGTAACCAGAGCTCTAGAAGAGGAAGTTAAAGCCTATGCTCCAAGAAAAATTGATGGGTTTAAACCAACCTATACTGAAGAATCAATGGAACTGGTAGACTATATCGCAGGATTAGAAGGATCACAGGTTTATTCGGATGGGAATAATTTGGAGTATATAAAAGAGTTGAGCCAGAAACTAAAAGACATGGGCATGGATAAAGAAATAGAGCGTATACAAAAAGAGTTAGATGAATATATGAAAGAGTGATTTTATGAAGCTTGAGATTCGTAATTTAAATAAAGCCTATGTTAAAGATCGATTGGTCCTGCAAGATTTTAATTATGCTTTTGTACCTGGAATACATGGGCTCTTAGGTCCAAATGGTGCTGGTAAGTCTACATTGATGAAAATTATTGTTCAAATACTAGATAAAACATCAGGTTCCATCTTGTTTAATGAGAAAGAAGTTGATTCATCTTTTTTAAAACATATTGGATATATGCCGCAACATTTTTGTTTGTATGATGATTTTACTCTTAGAGAGAATCTCAATTATATTTCAGCATTAAAAGGGATAATGAAAAATGAAATACAGGAACAAATCATTCGTGTTTCAAAAAATGTTGATTTGTATGATAATTTAGATGATAAGTTATCAACTTTTTCGGGCGGTATGAAACAAAGAGCTATGTTTGCACAGGCTTTATTAGGTGATCCGGATATTCTTGTTCTTGATGAACCTACAGCTGGATTGGATCCACAGAAGAGGATTGAATTAAGAAATTTGATTGCGAAAGTCGGTCATCAAAAAATTGTTTTGATTGCTACTCATGTGGTCAGTGATATTGATGTTATTGCTGATCAAATATTACTCATAAAAGGTGGACACTGTATAAAATCTGGTTCAATACGATCTTTGACCGATTCAATTTACGGTAGTGTTTATACAAAGAAAATTGAACGAAATGAACTAGAAGATTATGAAGACAAATATAAGATTAGCAATTTATCTTATATCAAAGATGAGTTGATGATTCGTTATATAGCTGAAGAAAGCCATGAAGGAATGACAGTATATCCAGATTTAGAGGAAGTTTATTTGTATTATTGCGGTGATGCGTATGGTAAGAAATGAAATCAAAAAGTTTTTTGCGAATACGAAAAAATCATTAACCATTCTGATCCTTTTTCTATTGTCTACAACTTTTCTTTGTATCTCGATGATGCAAACTGAAATGGATCTATCGACCTATCGTCTTACACATGAGCAGATTAAAGAAGGAACTATAGATTTAAATATGATTCAAGAGAAAATTGATAAATATGAATATTATTTAAATCCTAATCACATAGAAGAATTAAGTAACAAATATGGAATCGATTGGATCTTAGAACAAAATGAAAAACTAGAATCAGGAATCTCATATGATACGATCCAATATCAACTCTCAACTTTAAAACAACTACAAAAAGAAGTTTCCACAGTTTTGACCTATGATGATTTTAAAAAACAGATTGAAGATCAATATAAAGATTATGAACAGCTTCCTAGTTTTTTAAAAAGTGAAACTGCTGGACAAAGGGCAAGAAAAACATATGAAGCATATGAAAATTTAACTATATCAAAAAGTTTAACAGTTCAGCCTTCTTTAGGATTAGAGTCTTTATTAAAATCGCCAATCATAATTCTTTCAACATTTTTATTTTTACTATATTTATTGATGAATTGCATATTTGTTGAAAGAGAAGAGCATCAATTAATTTATGCAGCTTCGACGATTAATGGAAAAAAGAAACTTTATTTTTCTAAGTACACAGCTCTTTCATTTTTGACCATATTATTTTATGTTCTTCAATTTGTGTTTGCCTTTTTGTTCTCAAGTATCTATTTTGGATATATTGATTTATCTGTACCGGTGCAATCTTTGAGCTTTGCACAAGGATGTCCTTATTCTATAAATGTTTTTACATTTTTGGTTTTATATTTGGTAGTGGTTATTATTTCCTTATGTGCCTGTAGCGCTTTAGCTTTTGTTTTATGTGCCCATTTGAAACTAATGCCTTTGGCAATAGCCCTCATAGTAATTTTTATAAGTATTGAATTCATGTTGTTTGAATTCGTTTCACCTTTAAGCAAATACTCATTGCTGCATTATTTGAATATTTGGTCTTATTTGATGCCACTTCAATTGTTGGCTAATGTGGAGTTTATTTCTCTTTTTGATCTTTTAATACAAAATAAAGTTCTGTTTATCTTCTATTTAGCGATATCCATAATTATCTTTGTAAGTTTTTCTGGATTCAGCTATGAAGCAAAAATGATAGAGAAAAGAATGAATTTCATATCATCGAAGCAAGTACACTCACTAGTCTATTTTGAAATGATCAAATATTGGATCAAAGAGAAGGGAATACTTTTAGTTGTTGTTTTAGGCGTTATATATGGTTTTTGTTTAAATAATCAAAATAATATGTCTACATGGGAAGATAAAGTTTTTAATCAGTTTGTAGATGAGATTGGGGCAACAGTTAATAAAAAAGCAGATAAAAAAATTCTTTTACAGCAACAGCAATATGATGAGTGGAATCAAGAATTATCGATTGTACAAGATATAACAGAACAGACGTATTATTCAACGCTATTGTCAACACAGCCGGTTTTCGAAAAATATAAGGCAGTTTATGAGTCTCGAAAACAAGATAATTCAAGTTTACCAATCTTAAAAGAGGATCAATATCGATTCTTGTATTACGATACCAATGCTTCTATTTTACAGGTTTTATTTATATTGTTTTTTGTGGGGTATATGACACCATCACTTCATAATAAAGATAAAGAATCGAAGATGATTGATTTGCAAAAAACAACGTTGAATAACCAACGAAAAATTAAATATTTTGTGAATGTGGCGGGAGTTCTTTTGCTCATTGGATTATTTACATTGTTGGATCTAGTCTATATAAATGTTAATTATCCGAATATAGAATGGACACAATCAATTAATGCATTGGAAATGTATGCAGATTTTCCTGTTTCTATCTCGATTGGCGCGTATTTTGTCATAAGTTTCTTGACTAAAATTTTCTTGTATATGTTTACGGTTCTAATTTTTACTCGCATATGTGAGTGGATCAATAAGCGAACAGAAAGTATTTTGATATTTGAAATTATATTTACTTTACCGGTATTAATTTTTTATTCAACCAGGTTTTCTGCATTTACATTAATTTATGAACTATACCATCCAGTATACTGGACTATTGCTCATATTTTATTTCTTTTGATTATGATAAGCACTTCTGTTTATTTTGCTTTTAAAAAGAGAAGGGGATGATAACATGAAACGATTGATATTTGTCATATGTACATTGTTTGTCCTTTGTGCCTGTGGTTCTTCACAAGTGAATACTAATGTGTCTATAGATGTAAAAGAACCTGTTTTATTTTATTATGGTTTAACGGAAGATGGTGTTTTTGTGAATAACACGACAGGTGCAGACACAGATGATTATCGACTCGATTTCTTTGATTTTCAAAATCAAAAAACATACCCTTTCTGTACTCGTTCAAATTGTCATCATAATAGCAAATATTGTCAGGCATATCAGATGGCACATTTTGAAAATGGAACCTTGTTTACTGTGGCAGCCTATAAAGATTATTTATATTTGATTTATGAAATGAGTGGGGATAATGGATTTGATAATGTCGGCTTCTTTATAGCACGTTGTGGCATGGATGGAGAGAATATAGAGAAATTATTTGAAAGAAAAGGCGGTATACAGATTCCAAACTATGCTTATATTTATAAAGACAAGATTATCTATTCATATAATACTCTTTCTGTTACTAGTATGGGTGGTTCGACTTCAACAGTAGGTGTTTTAGAGATGTACGATTTAGATACAAAACAGATCACGAATATTGTAAATCAAGATTTACAGGAAAATAGAATGAATCTATTTTTGGGAGCAAAGGATGATTTGATTTACTTTATTGATTGTGATATGACAACGATGAAAAAGCCTGTATATTCATTCGATTTAAAGACACAGAATAAAGAACTTGTAGATGAAAACTGTCCAACTGATCGTTCTACACTTTATCAAGGATATTTGTATTATGCAGATGAAGAAAACAATAAAATAATTTCTTATGATATCTTAACTCATGAAAAGAAAAACGAAGCAGAACTTCCTGAACAAGAAGGAACTTTGTATTTATCGACAAAAGGCGGTTTAGTGAATCTTCGGTATGTTTCTGATCAAGAAACTTATACTTATATTTATGATGTTGGAAACGAAGAATACATTTTAGAAAAATCCAGTGATTGGATTGATTTGGATACAAAATTCAATGATGGATATATTGGAACAAAGAATAATATTATTGGAATGTTTTCAGACGATTTAGAGTTTATTCCATTTGTTGAAATTGTTACGTGATTGATAAGATTGGGAGAAAGATCATGAACATAATTGAAGTAAGAAATGTTACGAAAGTATATAATAAGAAAAATCCTTTCGTCGCACTAAAGAATGTTTCACTTAATGTCAAGAAGGGAGAATTTTTAACTATTGTTGGACCAAGTGGAAGTGGAAAAACGACTTTATTAAATATAGTAGGTGGAATTGATACAGATTATGAGGGAATGAACAAAATTAAAGGGATTAATTATCATGAATTGTCAGATAAAGAATTAGCTTCCAAAAGAAGAGAAGATGTTTCATTTATTTTCCAATCCTTTCATTTGATGCCTTCGTTAACGGTTGAAGAAAATATCTGTTTAAGTGCAAAAATCAAGAAGTATAAAGTAAATCGATTTGAATTAAATGATGTTTTATCACAATTTGGATTGATGGAGAAAAGAAAATCTTTTATTGATGAATTATCTCGTGGTCAGCAACAAAGAGTGGCAATCGCGCGCAGCCTTTTGTCACGAACAGATATTATATTAGCAGATGAACCAACAGGAAATCTTGATAGCAAGAATGCACAATTAGTATTTGATATCTTAAAATCTTTGACAAGAGAAAAACAGAAAACGGTGATCTTTATTACGCATAATATGGAATTGGCCAAACAATCCGATCGCATTGTACAAATCAAAGATGGTGTTCTTTATGAAACATAATGTTAAATTGATCTTGCATTTAATTTTAAGAAAGATTCAATATAAGAAAAAGCATTATTTTATCTATGTTGGAATCCTATTTATTTCTTGTTTCCTGGTGACTACTGTATTCTTATCAAGAGATGTCTTTCATACATACCAGAAGAATTCTGTGATTGCATTTGATGGGAATTGGAATATAAACTATTCACCAGCATTGATCGAAGAATCAAATATTACACAGGAAGAGTCTTCGTTTATTAAAGAAAATTTACAAATTGTGCGAAAAGAAATTATGTTGGGGTCAATTGAAACAAATGAGAACATAGATTTTTTAACAATTCCTGTTTATGGAGAATCTGCATTTAATGACAGTTTACCAATTCATCTGATTGAAGGAGAGTATCCTAGTAATCATATTGAAGTTGTAATTAATAAAACGTATTTAGAAAACAATGATCTTCATGTAGGAGATTTTATATCCTACATGAATTATTCTAATGAAACAATAAAGAGTAAGATTGTTGGAATTTATGATGGATCAATATCAAACGCTGTTTATACATATTTAGATTCAGGTACAAAGAGTTATGACAAGGTTTATGCTACATTTAAAGATCGTTCAACTTACGAGTATTTTTTGAATGAAAGTCTGTCAGGAAATACACTTTATGAGCTGAATCATGATTTAAATTCCTATATGTATCCAAGCGTAACAACTATTGATTATATGGCATTTGGCTTTGCGGGTTTTATTGCACTATCTTTATTCGTGCTGGTATTGAATATATTAGAAATCGTCTTAATAGAAGAGAAAGAGTATTACCAATTGTTATTTGAACTAGGTGCAAACAAAACCTTTATCTTTGGATTTTTGTTTTTTGAGTTTTTTGTATTAGGAATACTTGCCTGTATAACTGGTTTTATCTTTACATTGGGTTTGGCCGGTCTAAGTATATTTTTGATCAAACAGCTATTGGATTTCTCTTTTTTAACCTATTTGGAATTTTCAATTTCATTAGAAAGTATCTTGTTTATTATCTTTTTATTTCTTGCGCTTTTAATAATCATTTTATCTCTGGCATGTCATAAGGTATGTAAAAAGAAGAAACAAAAGCGAATTTTTAAGATTAGGATCAATAAATCATTTCCGGTTTCTCTTCAATTATCCATTGTTGATTATATTAGAAGAGCTGAAGGAATAGTGGTTGTTTTAGTGATAACTATCTTAATGATCATTGTTTCTGTTTCTCAAATCATGGTCGATAATAGGATTCAGATGTTTGAAGAAAACTATTCATATACTGTTCCATTAAGTGTAACTATGGACTTCTTTGATTCATCTCCGGATAAAATAGGGACAGTGATCAATCAATTTAATACAATTCTAAATAAAGAAAATGTGGAATATGACTATGATTTAGAATCGAGTTTTAAATTACAAGTTGATGGAGTTCAAGTTGATTCTAAAGTTTTGACGGTATCAAATGTATCAACAATTAAAGAAGATAATAATATTAAAAGTGATTTGCCAATATTAATTTTTGATGCCAATAACATTAATCAGGTTAAAGAAGTTAGGTTACTATCTCAAAATGATGAACTAATAAAATCAATTGATTTTATAAATCTGGGAGTAGAAGAGGGCGAGCTTAGTAGTTTTAACTGTGATTATGCATTAATTGTCAGTTTTGAACAGATGAAGGAATGGTTGATACACTCACCTGATGATTTAACCAGGTTACATGTAAATGTGTATGGGGAAAATATATCAAGGATATCAAATGTTTTATCAAAAGAACTTCAAACAGATGAAACACAAAAGCTATATATTTATGAGAATCAATCATCTTATATGAAATTTAAGCATGATAGTTATGTGTTAAAAGGTCTATTGATTATAGTGATTGGTGTTTTAATGATCTTTTCATTGGCTATAGTAAAGAACATAAATCGACAATATTTGTATAATCATAGAGAGGATATAAATCTTTTATATTATCTAGGGCTTTCAAAGACTCAAATAAGACGAATCTATTTATTTCAAAGTCTATTTTTGTATTTTGTTTCTCTTTTAGCAAATGTCATCATTATGCTGGTGGTATTCAATTTTTTAAATAACTATCTAATGAATATGAATAATTTCTTTATAAGCTTTATGATCTTCAATTTAATTTTAATAGTATCTTTGTGGATCATGACATTTCATAATTTTAAATCTGTCACAAATTAGAAGGAGAAACTTGTATGAAAAGAAATCCATTTGTATTTGTCCTTATATGTGCTTTGTTATTATGTGGCTGCTCTTTCCATGATGAATCTATTGATCGTGTGTATTATAGAGATCAATACAAAATTAGATATGAAGAAGAAATTGGATTTAAATTATCAAAGAAGGAACTGAGTACTAATGAAGAAATTTATTTAAATGCATTTAGTAAGGGTTATAACGTTGTATATACTTTTGAGACAAAGGAACCGAATATGACATTTGAATTGTTTGAGTATAAATTAAACGATGGAAAATGGCAAAGAGTTGATAGTGATATGACAATGAATACAGCCGTGATCAAAGAAGATACAGGTGAAATTATCATTGGATGGGATTTGTTAGGACAAGAACTAGGTTTGTGTGTAAGTACAGGTAATGGTGTAGAAGATGAAGGTGTTCATTCTATACAGGAAGAAGAGCTTGATTTCAAAGATGGAATTTCAGTTGTCTATGATGCTTTATCTAATTCGCATTTCAACGAAGATGAAAAATGTGTGATGATTATGCGTGCTGGTGAAAACCAAGATCTTATTTCTATTGATGAATACAAAGATCCTGAATCAATACAAGTCAATGCAGGCGAAGAATATTATGCATTGACCATACGTTGTGTTAAATGGAGTGAATTAAATGACTAAAAAGAGCTTTATTAAAATTTTTATATGTATATTTGTTTTTGTGTTAATGATAGGTTTTTGGATTCAATATAACACCTTTTCAACTGTATTGTATGAGGATGGGACTTTAATGATTGAACAAAGATCTTTAAACAAATGGATTAGTCAATTCAATCATGGAAGTATTGTGAAAGAATATCCATCTTTAAAAAAACATGGATATGATTTTTTGAGTTATGGAACCAAAGAGCCTTTATGGTATGACAAAAGGGAAGATATTACTTCTGTTCAAGTGGCAACACCGATATCACCATCTATTACGGCTTATTGGTTTTATGGCTTGAGAAATGTAGAGGATATTGATGTTTCTAATATTGATACATCTAGAACAGAGAATATGGCATATATGTTTTCTAAAGCTGGATATAACGCAAAAAGCTTTAAGGTAACTGGTTTGTCGGATTGGGACACATCCAATGTAACGGATATGCAGTGGATGTTTCGAGCAGCTGGAGCGAATGCCGATTCCTTTGTTTTAGATAAAGGATTGGATCATTGGGATACTTCGAATGTACGAATCATGGTCTATATGTTTGATGCGGCTGGTGAAAATGCAAAGACATGGAAGATTGGTGATCTATCCAATTGGGATACATCAAGTTTAATTGCCTGCAGTGATATATTTACAGTTTATGGCACCCTGAATCCAAATATTGATAAAAAGGTTTATTCGTGGTATGAAGATTTTTTAGAAGAAGCTATTAAAAACGCTAAAGAACTCGGATTAAATTAAGAAAACCAAGCTTGATTAAGTGTTGAAAGAAAAGGTTGGTTGGGTTAATATAATAGGGCGAAAGGGTGAATAAAAGAATGAAAAAAACACGTACACGTTTTGCACCAAGTCCTACTGGATATATGCATATCGGTAACTTGAGAACAGCGTTATTTGAATATTTGATTGCGAAACATGATGGAGGAGATTTTATCCTTCGAATTGAAGACACCGATCAGGAAAGACAAGTGGAAGGTGCTGTAGATGTAATATATGACACAATGAAAACTTGTGGTCTAAACTGGGATGAAGGACCAGATATCGGTGGAGAACATGGGCCTTACATTCAAAGTGAAAGACTTCCTATGTATAAAGGGTATGCCGAAGAGTTGGTTAAGTTAGGTGGCGCACATTACTGCTTCTGTTCAGAAGAAGAAATTGAAGCACAGCGTAAAGAAGCAGAAAGCTTGGGAATTTCTTTCAAGTTCAATGATTCTTGTAAACATTTAAGCAAAGAAGAAATTCAGGAAAAATTAGATGCGAAAGAACCTTATGTTATTCGTCAGACAATCAATGAAGTAGGAGAAACTTCTTTTGACGATATGGTATATGGGCACATTGAATTTGATGGAGATTTATTGGATGAGCAGATCTTGATCAAATCTGATGGATTCCCAACTTATAACTTTGCCAACATCATTGATGATCACCAGATGGAGATCTCACATGTTGTTCGTGGAAATGAATACTTATCCAGCACGCCTAAATATAATTTGATTTATGATGCTTATGGATGGCAAAGACCAACATATGTACATGTACCTCCTGTTATGAAAGATGAACATCATAAATTATCAAAGCGTAATGGGGATGCCTCTTTCCAGGATCTTGTAAAGAAAGGGTATTTGCCAGAGGCAATCATCAACTACATTGCCTTATTAGGATGGGCTCCAGAAACAGAGCAGGAAATCTATACAATGGATGAATTGATCAAGGTCTTTAACATTGAACGTATTTCTAAGAGTCCAGCTATTTTTGATATCGATAAATTAACTTGGATGAATGGTATGTATCTAAGAAATATGGATGAAGAAACATATTTTGAAACGGTAAGACCATATTTGGAAGAAGGAATTCATTCAGATATCGATCTAAAAGAAGTTTCCAAGATCATTCAACCAAGAATTGATCGTCTAGATCAAATCGTTGAAAGCGTTGATTTCTTCGACACATTGGTTGATTATGATCTAGAGATGTATCGTCATAAGAAGATGAAGACGACAAAAGAAATTGCGTTAAAATCTTTGAAGGCTGTTTATGAAGCTTTATCTACATTTGATAACTGGGCTGATCAACAGGCTGTACATGATGTTTTATTAGCATTACCTGCACAGTTAGAAATGAAGAATGGTCAGGTATTGTGGCCAGTTCGTACGGCATTGACAGGTAAACAATTTACTCCAGGAGGAGCTATTGAAATTGCACATATTCTTGGAAAAGAAGAAAGTTTACGTCGTATTCAGATCGGTATCGATCGTCTTGAACAAGCATTAAGTGAACCGGCAGAATAATTCTGGCGGTTCTTTTTCAAAAAGGGGGCATCAGACATGGAATGGTTAATACGTATAGGAACAACTTTGTTGATTGTTGCGGTTGGCTTTATTCTAGGACCAGTTTTAAAAAAGGGAATTATAAAACTTTCTAAAAATGCTTCCGACAAAGGGGCTTTGACCTTTATTGGATCTGCTGTTTCTTTGTTGACAAAAATTGCAGGAATTATCATTGCCTTATCTCAATTAGGTGTGAATACCAATGTCATCGTTGGAGCTTTCTCGGCTGCCGGTTTAGGAATTTCCTTGGCATTAAAAGACAATATGGCCAATGTTGCCGGAGGGATGCAGATCTTATTTACACGTCCTTTTATGGTGGGGGATTATATTTCGGTGGAAAACAAAGAAGGTACGGTCGTTCGCATTGAATTGATGTTTACCGTCGTTAAAACGCCTTCTGCACAAGAGATTATCGTTCCAAACTCTTTAATGGTACAGGAGATCATCATCAACTATTCTCGTGATGAGTATCGCCGTATTTCGCTTCAATTTCCTGTCAGCATTTCAACAGATGTTCAGGCATTGCGTGAGGTTTGTATCGATATCTTAAAGAAGGATTCCAGTGTGATCATGGAAAAACCGTATGAAGTGATCATTGATAGAATGGATGAAAGATCAATTTGGATGGGTGTTTATTGTTGGACAAAATTTGATGAATATTGGGATACATATCATAGACTTTATGACGCGATACAAAAAAACAGATTCACACAGACGATTGAACCGCCTTATGAATCTGTACAGATCTTAGATAAGCGCTAGATCTTTGAACGCATTATAGATTCCATTATCCGTTATGCTGGTCGTAATTAGATCAGCTTTTTCTTTTACTTGAATGCTGGCATTTCCCATGGCTACTGAGATGGCGGCCTTTTCAAACATACAAAGATCGTTATGACCATCTCCAATGGCAATTGTGTCTTTGTCATCCATTTTGTAATAATCAATCAAGACTTCCATACCGGTTGCCTTTGTGATTCGCTTGGAAGAAATCTCGCCGCTTTCTTTTCCTAAGGGAGCAAATGTCGCTGGAATGACATCTAAGACAGGGCTTAGATCTTCATACACTTTTTGATACGGCGTCTTGCTTTCAAGGAAACTGATTTTATTGATTGGGTGTTCATGTAAATCATTGACCACATGTACTTGATGGTACAAGGTGTATAGACCATGCATCTTGCGTTGTTCATCATCCAGATGTCTACATTGGATCTCCAGCAATTCTTTTAAGCGATCTTTTGTTTTCTGGGTCGCAAAAATGCCAACACTGCTTTCATAGAGAGCTGGAATTTGGTGATCATTCAAAAAGTTATATACTGTATTAAATTCGAATTCATCAAAGGTTTTTTCAACGATTTGTTTACCATGCACAAAAATAGAAGCTCCACTTCCGGCAATGATGCCATCGTAGTCGATCTTGGTCAGATCTCCAAAGATCTCGACTTTTTGTCTGCCAGTGCATAAACAAATTTTATGCCCATTCTTTTGGGCATGATTACAGGCGTCTAAGGCGCTGCTTGGTATGTATCCACTATGATGAAACAGAGTTCCATCAGCATCTAAAAAAACGATTTTCATTTATGTCTCCTGTTCTAGATTTTTGACGAGATTTATTTTACAATATTTTTATGAATATATATAGTTATTTTCAACGAGTTGAACGCAATATTCAAGGAGTTCCTTCTAAACATACTGGTTTATATAATGAGACGATCAATCAAACGAAACTTGCTAATTTATCTAAGACATCAAGCTATGAGATCATAAGCTGGGCAAGTGATCTTTTGCAGGATGATAACAATGAGTTTACAGGCTTTAAAGAAGAAATGAAAAAACGGGTAAATGAAAAGAAAGAACATTTCTGGTTTCGTGAATTTTTAGATTTTCCTTTATATCTTTTTATTTATATCACATGTTTAAATGTGCTCTATGATATGATTGGAAATGGATTTCAATCATTTATGGTTTTGATTACACCGGGCTTTTTGATTCAGATCATTGGTGTATATGTATCCATTAAGTTATTATTGTTGTTTTTGATCAAACAGCCGGATCGTTCAACGCTTGTTTTTTGGCTGGGATTAGCTTTTTTATTTTTTATCTACATGCTTAGCAACTATGCTTTGCGAGCTTTTGATATGGTTATATTTACAATGCCAATATGGTTGTGGCTGATCGTACAGATTGTTTTATTAGTGGGAAGTTATTATTATATAAAAAAAGAGGATTTGATTTAGTTTTTGGGAGAATTTGATTATGGATAAGATCGTAATTTTGATTTTGGTGGCGGCTTTCGGAATTATCTTTGCCCTAGTGCCATCAAGGACATATAATATACTGACAAAAACATTGAGTTTTGATAAAAAAGGAATACGTTATATACGAAGAAGACATGATAAAGTCGATGCATTGGCAAATCTTTTTTTGTTCATCGGGCTTATTTTTTCTGTTTTCTATTTTGTTCTTCCTTTTTATTCGCTGATCTATGCGGTATTTTTGATTTTTAGTTTTTTATGTGTTTTAGGGCAGGCGAATCGCGTGTTAAAGAAAAAGAACAGAAATGTGTATAGGATCGTGATCTATGGTTTATATCTAATGACAGCTATCGGATTGGTGAGCGCCTTAGGATTGTTAAATAACCATGTGGCGGATATGATGGTAACGACATATAGAACAGATTTATTTGCGGGAAATGTTTTTGATATTTTCTATCTTTTGACCAATCATAGTATTATCGTTTATATCTTGCAGGGAATTCTTTTCTTTATTCCTGTTTACTGCATGTGGTCACAATTTAAATATATGCGTTTGGAAAATACTTATAAAGCTATGAATATCATTACGTATGTGATCAAAGTATTGTTTATTTGTTTTGTAATGGCATTTCTGGCAATTGAAGGCTTTGACTTTATCAATTTTGTCTATCAAGTTGAATATAAAGAGGCTTAGCCTTTTTTTTTGTATCTTTTCGATGTAAAATTGAAACAATGAAAGAAGGATGAATATGATCAAAGAAAGATTAATGAAATTACGAGAAGAAATGAATAAAGAAGGAATGCAGGCTTATATCATTCCTACAAGTGATTTTCATGAAACGGAATACGTCAGTGAATATTTTGCGGCTAGAAAGTATATGTCTGGCTTTACTGGAAGTGCCGGTGTATTGGTCGTTCTTTTGGATAAGGCAGGACTATGGACGGATGGTCGTTATTTTATCCAGGCTGCAAATCAATTGGCAGGCAGTGGTATCGATTTGATGAAACAGGGACAGGAAGATACACCTTCCATTGAAGAATATATCATTACCAATTTAACGCAGGGATCTGTTGTTGGATTTGATGGAAGAGTCATGAATGTAAATGATGCCAACAAGTATAAACAAGCATTTATGATGCATGATATCAAAATGGTAACAGACAAAGATTTAGTTGGAAGAATCTGGGATGATCGTCCAGCTTTACCTTGTACACAAACCTTCCATTATGATGAAAAATATGCAGGAAAATCAATTTCTGAAAAACTAACACAAGTAAGAGAAGCTATGAAAGGATACAACTGTCGTTCTCATATCGTAACAAAGATCGATGAGATTGCCTGGTTGTATAATCTAAGAGCACATGATGTTCCACATTTTCCAGTGGCTTTGGCTTATACGATCATCAAAGAAAATGATGCGATGATCTATATTGATGCCTCTCGTCTTGATGAAGAATCTAAAACTTTATTTGCCCAGAATCATATTCAAGTGAAAGACTATGAAGCAATTTATGAAGATGTTAAGACTTTAGAAGGACCTGTTTTGGTGGATGGCAATTTTGTAAACTCTAAGATCGTTTACAGCTTGAATACAGAAATCGTTTATGCTCAGGATCCAATTGTGCTTTTAAAGGCCATGAAGAATGAAATAGAATTAGCGAATACACGCAATGCCCATATTAAAGATGGAGTTGCCTGCACAAAATTCATGTATTGGTTGATGCAGAATGTAAACAATGGAATCAGTGAAATGAGTGCCCAGGAAAAATTGCAGGAACTTCGTAAAGAACAGGCAGATTATCTGGAAGATAGCTTCAATACAATTTGTGCATATAAAGAACATGCAGCTATGATGCACTACAGCTCTAATGAAGAAACGAATGTAGAATTAAAGCCAGAAGGAATGTTGCTGGTTGATAGTGGTGGACAATATTTGGATGGTACAACGGATATCACACGTACCTTTGTGCTTGGTTCAATTACTGAAGAAGAGAAAAAATGGTTTACCTTGGCTTTAAAAGGGCATATTCGTTTGGAAAAGGCAAATTTCTTGTATGGCTGCCGTGGTTTGAACTTAGATATTCTAGCACGTGGACCACTATGGGATCTTGATATGGATTATCAATGTGGAACAGGCCATGGTGTGGGTCATTTATCAAATGTACATGAAGCACCAAATGGATTTAGATGGAAGATCGTACCAGAACGCAATGATTCCTGTGTGTTAGAAGAAGGCATGATCACATCCAATGAACCAGGAGTGTATGTAGAAGGTAAATTTGGTATTCGTCATGAAAACGAAATGGTCGTTGTCAAAGGAAATAAGAACTTCTATGGTCAATTCATGCATTTTGAAACATTGACATTTGTCCCATTTGATCGCAAAGGAATTGATAAGAGCTTATTGTCTGAAGATGAACTTGCATGGTTGAATGAATATCATGTTTCTGTATATGAAAAGATTTCTCCTTTCTTGACAAATGAAGAAGCAGAATGGTTAAAAGAAGCTTGTAGACCTTTATAATGAAAGAAAGAATGATTGAAACAGAGTGTCCTTTTTGTGGACACTCCTTCTATATAAAACGAGATACTTTGATCATAACGACAATGTCGCCACTTGCGGTTGAACGTTTGTTGGATCGGACGTATTTTTCTCATCTTTGTTCAAGGTGTCATAAACTATTTTACTTAACCTATCCTTTGATGGTGAGAAATCCCAAAAAACAATACAGCTTGTTGTTGACAGAACAAAAAGATGTATCAGGTTTTGATCCAGAAGAAAGAGTTGTCGTGGTAAAGAATGTGCCACAATTTTATTTGGCGTTTCACTTGTTGGAAAACGATCTAAACTTTAAGATCGTTTTAAACAAAAAGAAGCGCATTGAGGATAAGTATAAAAAAATGATCTGGTTTGATGGATATGATGATAAGAACCATTGTTTATGGTTTGATGTCGATGGTGAAAACAAAGCGGTTCTTCTTTCAAAAGAAGAGGAAAAAAATATCCATATAGTGTATAATCAAGCTGTGTGAAAGAGAGGGTCTTTATGAAGATATTAGTTACAGGTGGTGCTGGGTATATCGGCAGCCATACGTGTGTTGAATTGTTAAATGAAGGATACGAAGTCGTTATTGTAGATAATCTATATAATTCGAATCAAAAAGCTGTGGATCGAATTGAACAGATCACACAGAAAAAAGTGACGTTCTATCAGAATGATATATTGGATGGAGAAGCTTTGGATCAAATCTTTGCCAAAGAAAACGTAGATGCAGTCATTCACTTTGCGGGTTTAAAAGCGGTAGGAGAATCTGTAAGAAAGCCAATCGAATATTATACAAACAATATTCAGGGAACGCTGATTTTGACAGATGTTATGCGTAAATACAATGTTAAGAATATCATTTTCTCATCCAGCGCAACAGTGTATGGAAATCCAGCTATGATTCCAATTATAGAAGAATGTCCAAAAGGGGTCTGTACGAATCCTTATGGTTGGACAAAATGGATGTTGGAACAGATCTTAACAGATATTCATACAGCGGATCCAGAATGGAATGTAATGTTGTTACGTTATTTTAATCCAATTGGAGCGCATGAAAGTGGCTTGATTGGTGAGGATCCTAAAGGAATTCCAAATAACTTATTACCATATGTAGCTCAAGTTGCGATTGGAAAACTTGAATGTGTTGGTGTCTTTGGAGATGATTATGATACCCCAGATGGAACCGGTGTTCGTGATTATATTCATGTTGTTGACTTGGCAAAAGGACATGTCAAAGCTTTAAATAAGATCAAAGAAAAAGCCGGTGTAAAGGTTTATAACCTGGGTACTGGAAATGGCTACAGCGTTTTAGATGTCATTCATGCCTTTGAAAAAGCCTGTGGACATGAAATTCCATATCAAATCAAACCACGTCGTGAAGGTGATATTGCGACATGTTATTCTAAATGTGACCTTGCCAAAGAAGAACTTGGCTGGCAGGCACAATATAATTTGGATGATATGTGCGCTTCAAGCTGGAAGTGGCAGACTATGAATCCAAATGGATATAATGATTAGATCATCTTCGGATGGTCTTTTTATTTTACTTTTAGAACAGCCCTTTTTATAATGGATACTAGGAGGATCTTATTATATGAAGCTAAAAAATAAAGTCGCTCTTATTACAGGAGCATCTAAAGGAATCGGAGAAGGTATTGCCGAAGTCTTTGCCAAAGAAGGGGCCAATCTTATTCTATGTGCACGAAGTGCATCCACAAAACATATTGCCGATACATTGGCTGAAAAATATAATATCAAGGCCGTTTATGTAAACTGCGATGTAACCAAAAAAGCGGACTGTCAAAATGCAGTCGAAAAGGGAATGGAAACATTTGGTCAGATCGATATTCTTGTATCCAATGCCGGTGTCTGCAAGTTAGGAAATTTCTTGGAAACAGATGATAATGATCGTGATTTTCATTTTAATGTAAACATCAATGGATGCTGGAATATTTCTCAGGCTGTATTACCGGGTATGGTCAAACAAAAACATGGTGCTATCGTTATCATGTCCAGTGTAACCGGGTATATGGTTGCCGATCCTGGTGAAGCTGCTTATGCGACAAGTAAAGCTGCTTTGATTGGTTTAACTCGTGCTTTGGCACGTGAATTTGCCGAAGATGGCATTCGTGTTAACGCGATTTGTCCAGGGTATGTCGATACGCCAATGGCACAAAGCATTGCCGTGCAATCAGATGCATCCAACCCAGAATCTGTTAAAGCAGGTATTGCCGGAGCGACTCCATTAAAACGTCTGGCAACTCCACAGGAAATTGGTGATCTTGCCGCATTCTTGGCAAGTGATGAGAGTCGTTATATTACGGGCACGCAAGTTGTCATTGATGGAGGCAGCACGCTTCCAGAAACGATCAGTGTAGGAGTTTAAGATGAAATTAATATCTTGGAACGTAAATGGGATTCGAGCTGTTTTAAATAAGGGATTTGTGGATATCTTGAATACCTTGGATGCAGATATCTTCTGTATTCAGGAAACAAAAGCTCAGCCAGATCAAATCGAAGTTGATTGTGATCTATATCCATATCAGTATATCAACAGTGCCCAAAGAAAAGGGTATAGTGGAACGATGATCTTTTCTAAGATCGAACCTTTATCAGTCCATTATGGAATCAATATTCCTGAACACGATACAGAAGGTCGTGTGATCACACTTGAATTTGATTCGTATTATGTCATCACTGTGTATACACCGAATTCTGGAGATGGTTTAAAACGTTTAGAATATCGTATGGAATGGGATAAAGCTTTTTCTAACTATATTCAAAGTCTGGATAAACCTGTTTTATTAACAGGGGACCTAAATGTTGCTAACGAAGAAATTGATATCAAAAATCCAAAGACCAACCGCCGTAATGCGGGATTTACTGATGAAGAACGAGACAGTTTTAAAAAGAATCTTTTGACGATCTTAAAAGATTCCTATCGTACTTTGTATCCAGACAAAGTTGAATATTCCTGGTGGAGTTATCGTTTTAAAGCACGTGAAAAGAATGCCGGCTGGAGAATTGATTATTGGCTTGTTTCTGAAGAATTGATGCCGAAGGTTAAAGATTCTAAGATTTTGACCGATATCTATGGAAGTGATCATTGCCCAGTTCAATTGGAAATTGAATTGTAATAATTTACATTCTTTTACATTTGTGAAAACAATTTACATTTTTTTGTTGACATTAATTTTCTTTTCGTGTATCCTACTACTATATTCAAAAACTCAGTGAAGAAGAGAGTAGTCATAAGGCGTAAAAGAAGCGAGCTGATGATGGTGAAAGATCAGCATACAAATTATGGTGAACCGCACTTTGGAGAGGGATATCTGAACTAGAGTAGGATATCAAGTTGTCTACTTTACAGACTAGAGGTGGTCATAGCTAGGCTATGGCAAATAGAGTGGTACCGCGATATATGTCGTCTCTTGATTGATTTCAAGAGACGTTTTTTTATGGGAGGGAAAAGAGATGTATGGAAATACTTTAATGGCAGTAACGATTGATTTTACCAAGATGATCAAATGGATCCCAACTTTTATAGATGGAACGATCGTAACTATTGTCTTGGCATTGATGACTGTTATCTTAGGATGTATTTTAGGATTGTTGGCTATTTTGATGAAACGATCACATATAAAGGTGTTAAATGCGATATCAACAGCTTATACACAGGTGATTCGTGGAACGCCAATGTTACTTCAGTTATATATTTGGTTGTATGGCTTTCCAATGATTGGAATTTCCGTTCCATCAATTCCAATGTTGGGAAGTATTTATGGAAGTCGTGAGTTCTTGACGGCAGTGGTTGCCTTGGCAATTAACTCAGGCGCATATATTTGTGAGTTATTAAGAGGCGGTTTAGATTCCATTGATAAAGGTCAGATGGAGGCTGGACGCTCATTAGGATTTTCCAATTTAGAAACGATGCGATATATCATCGTCCCACAGGCGATTCGAGTTGTCTTACCGGGATTATGTAATGAATTTATCATGATGATCAAGGAATCAAGTATTGTTAGTGTAGTAGGTGTATTCGATATCATGTATACATCCAATATCGTAAAGGCATCAACATATTCTGTATTTGAACCATTGATCATTATCGCAATTATCTATTTTGCCTTAACTAGTGTTCTAACGACGATTATGTCTTTGATCGAAAGGAAGTTGAAAGTATATGCTTAAAACAGTAGATTTACATAAATCATTTGGGGATTTGGAAGTATTAAAGGGAATCAATACAGAGATTCATAAAGGAGAAGTTGTGGCCGTTATCGGACCTTCGGGTTCTGGTAAATCCACATTTATTAGATGTCTGAATCTGTTAGAAGAACCAACGAAAGGGCAAGTTTTCTTTAAAGATACGGATATCACGTCCAAAGCCAAAAAGGAAGTGGATATCGATAAGGTTCGAGAACATATTGGGATGGTATTTCAGCATTTTAACTTATTTCCACATATGTCGGTCTTGGATAATTTGACATTAGCTCCAATCAAAATAAAAGGAATGTCAGAACAGGCTGCAAAAGAACAGGCAATTGAATTGTTAAAGAAGGTTGGTTTGGAAGAAAAGAAAGATGCCTATCCAAATAACTTGTCTGGTGGACAAAAGCAACGTGTTGCGATTGCCAGAGCCTTGGCTATGAATCCAGAAGTGATGTTGTTTGATGAACCAACAAGTGCTCTTGATCCGGAGATGGTAAAGGAAGTATTAAATGTTATCAAAAGTCTTGCCCAAAGCAAGATGACCATAGTGATCGTAACACATGAAATGGGCTTTGCCAAAGAAGTTGCAGATCGTGTCATGTTTATGGATGAAGGAATCATTATGGAAGAAGGAACACCGGATGAGATATTCAATCATCCAAAAAATCAAAGAACAAAAGAATTTTTAGATAAAGTTATGTAGAAAGAAAGAGGAAACAATTATGAAAATGAAAAAATTAGTTAGTGTAGTATTAGCAACAACGATGATGATAGGTGTAGCTGGATGTTCATCGACAACATCTGGTTCTGCGGATAAATTAGAACAAATCAAAGAAGCAGGTAAGATCGTACTAGGAACTTCTCCAGATTTTCCACCTAGTGAATTCTATATCTTAGATGAAAATGGCGAGAAACAAATCGTAGGAAGCGATATCTCTTTAGCGCAGGCTATTGCGGATGAAATAGGTGTTGAACTGGAAATCAAGGCAACCGATTTCAATGGTGTATTAGCCAATGTACAATCAGGAAGTGTAGATATGGCGATTTCTGGTTTTGCTCAGACAGAAGAAAGAAAACAAGTGATGCAGTTTTCTGAAGGGTATCAAAGAGAAGACAGTGCGGATTATCAAGGAATCTTAACTACAAAAGAAAATGCCGAAAAATATAAAACTTTAGAGGAATTTAAAGCAGCAAATCTAACAATTGCGGCACAATCCGGTTCTATTCAGTATGAATTGGCAATGAAGTTGACGGATGAAGCCAATATCAAACAATATGGAACAACAGATGCTTCTGCTTTAGCTTTAGATGCTGGAGATATTGATGCAGTCATTGTTTCTTCAAACTCTGCTTTACCTATGTTGGATACATTTACAGATTTAACATTACTTCCTAAAGATGGATTTGATTTAGACCCAGATGCAATGTATTCCACAAATGTTATTGGATTCCCATTAGGAGATGAATATCAGTCATTGATCGATTTATGTAACGATGTAATTGAGAAAGCTAGAGAAAATGGTGACTTGGAAAAATGGGTGACAGAAGCGAAAGAATTATCTGCACAGGCTGTTGAAGTGGAGGAATAGTCAATGGATAATAAACAAACGATCTTAGATTTCATTGTTTCCAAAACCGATGATTATATGGCTTTGGTCAAAACAATGTATGAAAATCCAGAGATAGGAAATCAAGAGTTTGAAACAATGGAATTATTGACAAAATATTTGATAGATGCAGGTTTTGAAACACAAAAAGGGTATGTTGTACCAACCGGATTTATTGGAACATATGATACAAAGAAGGAAGGTCCAACTATTGCCTTTATGTGTGAATACGATGCTTTACCTGAAGTCGGACATGGATGTGGTCACAACTTGATCGCAGGAATTGGAATTGCTGCTGGAGAAGCTTTAAAACAAGTTGTAGATCAATATGGTGGAAAAGTAATCGTGCTTGGAACACCGGCTGAGGAAAATTTTGGCGGCAAGGTTTCCATGGCCAATGCCGGTGTCTTTGATACGATTGATGTTGCCTTGATGGTGCATCCAGGTACTAAAAATGGTGTAGGCTCAAAATCACAGGCATTGAATCCAATCAAATTTGAGTTCTTTGGAAAGAACGCCCATGCCTGCCATCCAGAACAAGGGGCTTCGGCTTTAGATGCAGCAGTTATGACTTTTGTTTCAATTAATATGCTTCGTCAATTTGTTGAACCAGGTACTTATATTCATGGCATAATTAAAGATGGAGGAACTGCAGCCAATGTGATTCCTGCTTATGCAAGTTTAGAGTATTATTTCCGTGCTTCTACAATGAAATACGCTAAAGAAGTAACAGAAAAAGCTATTAATTGCGCTAAAGGTGCATGTCAGGCAACCAATACAACCTTAAAAACTTCTGTTTATGAATGTCCTTATGAAGATACGCTTGTCAATTACACATTGGCAGAGATGTTAACCAATACATATCATGAACTTGGACTGCAGAATGTAGATCCAGTGGATGAAGAAGCTAAAGGAAGTACAGATGTTGGGGCAGCTAGTTATAAATGTCCTACGATCCAGGGAAATATCAAAATTGCTTCAGATGATGTTTTAGGTCATTCTAAAGAAATGGCAGCGGCTACGATATCTGAAGATGGGAAAAATGGCTTAATCAAGGCAAGTCAGGCAATTGCTTTGGTTGCTTTGGAGTTATTGGAAAATCCAAATAAATTAAAACAAGTAAAAGAAGAGTTTAATCAATCTGTTCATGGTTAAAGAAGTCTTTGTGTTCAAAAGTTTTGACATTTATTCATAGCCGTTTTATAATCGAATCAACAATAGTGATAAGGACATGAATGCATGAATCTTGGATGTAGAGAGAAAAGTGGTTGGTGAAAACTTTTTGACAAAACATGTGTTTACTCCCTTTGAATTGCCCTTGAAAAAGTGTGCCGTACTCTTGCGTTAAAAGAAAATGAGGTGCATACAATTATTGTATGAACAAAGGTGGTACCGCGTGCGACAGACGTCCTTTGAGATGACTGTCGCTTTTTATATGGAAATAGGAGGAGAATTAAGATGATCGACATTAAAGAAAATGCTGAATTAAATGTATTGAATCATTCATGTGCACACATGATGGCACAGGCCGTAAAAAGATTATATCCTCAGGCAAAATTCTGGGTCGGACCTGTTGTCAGCGAAGGTTTCTATTATGACATGGATCTAGGAGATGAAGTTATCAAAGACGAAGATCTACCTAAGATTGAAAAAGAAATGAAGAAGATTGCCAAAGATGGTAAACGTATCGTACGTAAAGAAATTACTAAAGCTGAAGCTTTGGAAATGTTTAAAGATGATCCATATAAGATTGATTTGATCCAGGATCTAGAAGATGGAACAATTACTTGTTATCAACAAGGTGAATTCATTGATTTATGTCGTGGTCCTCATGTGGAAACAGTTAAACAATGTAAAAACTTTAAATTATTGAAGCATTCTGGTGCCTATTGGAAAGGGGATGCCAATAATAAAGTATTGCAGCGTATTTATGGTGTATGTTTTCCAACAGCTGAAGAATTGGAAGAACATTTAGCTTTATTAGAAGAGGCAAAGAAACGCGATCATAAAAAGATTGGTAAAGAAATGGGATTATTTACAGTCAGTGAATATGCTCCCGGTATGCCTATTTTCTTGCCAAATGGTATGATCTTGCGTAATATCTTGGAACAGTTCTGGTATGAAGAACATACAAAGGCTGGCTATCAGTTCATCAAGACACCTATCATGATGTCTAAAGAGTTATGGGAAACAAGTGGACATTGGGAACACTATAAAGAAAACATGTATACAACTATGGTAGATGATCGTGAATTTGCGATCAAACCAATGAATTGTCCAGGCGCTTTATTGGTATACAACAGTACTTTGCATTCATACAAAGAACTCCCATATCGTATCGGAGAATTAGGCCAGGTACATCGTCATGAAGCAAGTGGTGCTTTAAATGGTTTATTTAGAGTTCGTACATTTACTCAAGATGATGCACATTTGTTTGTTACTCCAGACCAAATTGAGAGCGAAGTTAAAAATGTATTGGGATTGATCGATCGAATTTATTCTGTATTTGGTCTTCCTTACAACATTGAGCTTTCTACACGTCCAGAGAGTGGATATATTGGTTCTGAAGAAATTTGGCAAAAGAGCGAAGAGGCATTGGCAAATGCATGTATCCATGCCGGAAAAGAATATAAAGTGAACCCGGGAGATGGAGCATTCTATGGTCCTAAATTGGATATTCATATCAAAGACAGTTTAGGTCGTGTATGGCAGTGTGGAACAATTCAGTTGGATATGAACTTGCCAGAACGCTTTGGCTGTACATATGTTGACAAAGATGGTTCTAAGAAAACACCGGTTATGTTACACCGTGTTATCTATGGTTCTATCGAACGTTTCATTGGTATCTTGATTGAACATTTTGCAGGTCATTTCCCATTGTGGCTGGCTCCAAGACAATTTGTCGTAATTCCAGTTCATCAGGAAAAACATCTAGAATACGCACAGAAGGTTGTAAAAGCGTTGCAGGATGCCGGTATGCGTGTGGAACTAGATGATAGAAATGAAAAGCTGGGATATCGTGTACGTGAAGCACAGATGTCTAAAGTACCGTATCAGATCGTAGTTGGTGATGGTGAAGCCGAAAATGAAACAGTTACGATTCGTCAGAGTGGTAAAAAAGAAAGTAAGACAATGGCACTAAATGATGCCTTAGAAAAATTTGTTAAGGAGGTAGAAGAAAAATGTCTGTTAGAAAAATAATATCTTTGGCTTTATCTTTAGTTTTATCGGTATCATTGGTTGCTTGTTCTTCTAGTAATGAACCACAAGAACCAATTAAGATCCTTTCACCTACAGGGGCACCTGCCTTATCATTATTATCTTTGTATGAAAATGAAAATGTGGAAATTGAAACAGTAGAAGGTACAGATGTACTAACTGCAGAATTATCTAAAAAAGATAGTGAATATGATATCATCGTAGCACCAACAAATTTAGGTGCTAAATTGTATTCGCAGGCAGAAGCTTTTAATCTTGAAGCGGTATTGACCTGGGGAAATCTATATTTGGTTGGACCAGAAGGTTCTGATCTAACAAGTGCATCTATTGCAGCTTTTGGCGAAAAAGCGGTTCCTCAATTGGTTTTCCAGTATGTAATGGATACAGCTAATATGAATGTTACATATTATGCCAGTGTTCAAGAAGCTCAGCAGGCTTTATTGACTGGGCAGTCTGAAGTTGCCTTATTGGCGCAGCCTGTTGCCGCTGCAACGATTGCCAAGGCTAAAGAACAAGGAAAAGAGTTATCTGTTCTTGAAGATCTTCAAGCACTTTGGAAAGAAAAAACGGGCAGTGATGAAGATGGATATCCACAAGCTTCGTTGTTTGTAAGAGCGGATGCTAAGGTTGATTATGCTTTAGATCTGTTGCAAGATTCAGAATTAAGCGAAGATGAAATGAAAGAAATTATCGATAAAGTTGGTGTTGATAAGCTTGGCGTTCCAAATGCTGAAATTGCGGTTAATACATATGCTAAACAGAATATTCGCTATGAAGCAGCAAGTGATGTAAAAGATCAAATTGAAGAATTCTTAAATCTATTTAATATTGAACTTCCAGAAGGATTGATCAAGTAAGAGCGAGAAATCGCTCTTTTTCTATATTTTAAAAGTAAAATATAATTGACATAAAGTAAATTATAATGGCTCGTCCTTTGCACATAAAGGGTAACAATCCTTTATTTATCGTGTCTTTTTGA
>OJAI01000112.1_pt1 | contig 59031 bp, 42 predicted proteins | sample 1588891 | NCBI WGS metagenome assembly OJAI01 (sample SAMN03283255) | human gut metagenome | biome: human-associated habitat; material: feces | host: Homo sapiens | place: USA | collected 2013 | reverse complement strand
GATATCTACACATTCCACCGTTACACCGGGAATTCCAGTCTCCCCTACCGCACTCCAGCCCGCCCGTACCCGGCGCAGATCCACCGTTAAGCGATGGACTTTCACACCGGACGCGACGAGCCGCCTACGAGCCCTTTACGCCCAATAAATCCGGATAACGCTTGCGCCCTACGTATTACCGCGGCTGCTGGCACGTAGTTAGCCGGCGCTTATTCGAAAGGTACACTCACCCGAAGGCTTGCTCCCAAACAAAAGAGGTTTACAACCCGAAGGCCTCCATCCCTCACGCGGCGTCGCTGCATCAGGCTTGCGCCCATTGTGCAATATTCCCCACTGCTGCCTCCCGTAGGAGTCTGGGCCGTATCTCAGTCCCAATGTGGCCGGTCGCCCTCTCAGGCCGGCTACCCGTCGAAGCCTTGGTGAGCCGTTACCTCACCAACAAGCTGATAGGACGCGACCCCATCCCACGCCGATAGAATCTTTCCCACAATCACATGCGATCATGTGGAACATCCGGCATTACCACCCGTTTCCAGGAGCTATTCCGGAGCATGGGGCAGGTCGGTCACGCATTACTCACCCGTTCGCCACTCTCACCACCAAGCAAGCTTGATGGATCCCGTTCGACTTGCATGTGTTAAGCACGCCGCCAGCGTTCATCCTGAGCCAGAATCGAACCCTCCACAAAAAAAACGAAAGGGAACCATTGATGACCCCAAAAATTGACGCGACTTCTTAATAAGGAAAAGAAGTCCGCACGAAAAACCCCGGCCCCCATCAAGCGCCCTCGCGCACCCACGGGCAAACACCCGCAGGCGGGAACCGGACTGGCATAAAATCAACCAAAAAAGTAGTACAAACACACTCTTGAGTTCTCAAACCACCACACATCAACAAGCTTCGTTCTCAGGAGGAGAAGTCCGCCGTGCTGAGCAGCAAGAGATAAACATACACGGGATGGGCGAACAACGCAAACCGATGGGCGCAGGGAAGCTAGGAACCGTTGCAATGACGCGGTTCCTTCGGCGTGTCGCAAAAGCCTGTTTTTTGGCTTTCTGATACCAGAATAGACCTCTGAATACCGCTCCACACGGCACTACACTCACTGTATTTCGGCGTGTCGCGGATTGTTCACCGCCCATTCACCGCGTCCGCGTCGCCGCATGCCGGGTACAGCGCGTTCTAATGTTTCAGTATGAACGAACGAAACATCATCGAAACCCAACCGGAGCGCACGGATCTGCCGCTCATCGTGATTCCCGTGATCGTCGAATCAATGATCGAGCCGTTCGCCGCCAACTTCCCCCTGCTGCACGATATCGCCCGCATCCGCATGCACTGCGATTTCACGCTGGACACCGACACCATCCTCGAACGCACCAAGGATGCCGAAGCCGTCATCGTCATCGGCTTCCACATCACCGATGACATATTGGACGCGATGACCGTTCGGGGCCATGTCTCGTGCTTTGCGTTCGGCGGCACCGGCGTCGCCAGCTACATCAATCTTCCCGTCGCGCGCGAGCGTGGCATCCGCGTGTGCAACGTCGTGCATTACGGCGACCATGCCGTGGCCGAGCACGCATTCGCCCTGATCATGGAGCTCGCCCGACAGGTCGGCCGGCTTGACGCGGAGGTGCGCCGCGGCGACTGGGGCGGCATCGACGGCATCGGGCTGCACGGCAAGAAGCTCGGTCTGGTCGGATTCGGCGGCATCGGCCGGACCGTCGCCCGCATCGCCAATGGCTTCGGCATGAAGACACTGGTATGGAACAGCCATGTGCACGGCATCGATGGGTTGGACATCACCCTCATTGACGATATGGATGAGGTGTTCGCGCAGTCGGATATCGTCAGCCTGCATCTGCCGCTGCTCGACGGCACCGCAGGCATCATCACGTCTCGGCAGCTCGACCGGATGCGCCCCGGTTCGATGATCGTCAATACCGCCCGCGCAGAAATCATTGAACCGGGGGCGTTGACCCGCCGGCTTCAACGAGGCGACGTGCGTGCGGCCATCGACGTGTTCGACCATGAGCCGCTGCCGATGGACGACCCGCTGCACTCCTTGGACAATGTCGTATTGACGCCGCATGTGGCATGGCGTGACGACGAGGCCTGCGTCAATCTGACCCGACAGGTGATCGACGCGGTGGCCTCGTATTTCACTGGCGGCGACTATAACGCCGTGCTGTAGCACCAGTCAGCCGTGGCGGCGCTTGCCGCGGCACCGCTACAGTGAGGCGGCTTCGATAAGACGAACCGTATATTCGGACTTGGGATCGCCCAGAATGCTTGCAGTGGAGCCGACCTCCACCACATGACCGTCGTGCAGCACGAGAATACGGTCCGCTATATGCTGCACGACGCCCAGGTCGTGCGAAACCATGATCAGCGCCGTGGACGGCCTGACCTGTCGGATCGCGGCGAACGTCTCCAGGATCTGCAGACGAGCCGGCACATCGATGGCGCTCATCGGCTCATCGGCGAGTATCACGTCCGGCTCGGTGATGATCGCGCGGGCGATGGCGACGCGCTGCGCCTGGCCGCCGGACAGATCCATCGGATATCGGTCGATGAACACGCCGGCATCCAATCCGACCCGTTCCAGCGCCGCGTGCACGTTCTCGCGAATGCCTGCGGGGTCGGGCCTGCTCCCCCGCCGTCGCAGGGACAACGGCTCGGCGACGATATCGCCGACCGTCCATCTGGGGTCCAGTGATCCGTAGGGATCCTGATATATCAGTCCGGAATCGTGGCGCAGCCGCCGCAGACCGGAGCCGCCACGCAGCACCGGCGTGCCGCGGTACTCCACAGTGCCGCCATCGGCGTTCTCCAACCCCAGCATGATGCGGGTCAACGTCGACTTGCCGGAGCCGGAGCCGCCGATCACAGCAAGGCACTCCCCCTCATATACGTCCACGTCCACGCCGAACAGCACCTGATGCGCGGCGGCGCGGCGGCCGAACGACTTGCAGATCGACCGCGCGCCCAATACGACGGCGGGCCTGTCGAGTTTCCGCTCGGAACCACTTGTTGACGGTTCCGTCATGGAGGGTGACGCGGCAACTTGGGATATACGGAAATCGCTCACGATGACTGCTCCTTATCCCCGACATCCCCGGCATGCAATGTCAGTTCCCGAGCAGCCCCGACCAGCCGCCGCGTCCGCTCGTCGCGCGGCGAGGCGAGCACGTCGGCGGTGCGCCCTGACTCCACTATCCGCCCTTCGTCAAGCACATAGCAGTGCGTCGTCGCGTGGGCCAGCACGGCGAAATCATGGGTGATGAACAGCAGTGACGCGCCCATGTCATCGACCAGGGAGACCAGCAGGCGCACGATCTGCCGCTGGGTGATCGAATCAAGCGCGGTCGTCGGCTCGTCGGCGATGATGAAACGCGGAGAGGTAATCAGCGCAGTGGCGATGCCGACGCGCTGCTGCTGCCCGCCGGACAACTCGTGGGGGAATTTGCCGAGGACGTCGTCCGGCAGCCCGACCTTGCGGATCATCGCACGGACACGCTCCCGACGCTCGACGGCGGTCAGGTCATAATGGAGCCGCAGCGGTAGTCCGACCTGCTTCTCCACACTCATCACCGGATTGAGGGATGCGGCCGGATTCTGGAACACCATGCCGGCGTAACGGCCACGGATGTCGGCAAGACGCCTGTCATCCGTACCGACCGTCTCCATGCCGCCCATCACTACCGAGCCGGACACCACGGCATGCGTCGGCAGCAGGCCGAGCATCGCCTTGGAAATCATCGACTTGCCGGAGCCCGATGCCCCCACCAGGCCGACGCGCTGCGCGTCGGCGATATCCAAGTCGACGCCGCGCACGATGGGCGCACCGCCGATGGCAATGTTCAGGTCACGAACCGTAACGCTCATCGCGCACCTCGCAATCGGGGATTCGTCAATGGGTCGGCGGCGTCGCGCAGCGCGTCGCCGAACAGGTTCAACGCGACCACCACGAGCGTGACGATCAGCCCCGGCCACAGCACGGTCAGCGGGTACACGTTGATGAACTTCACGGACGTGGCCAGGGAGTGCCCCCAACTGGGCACGCCCGACGGCACGCCGATGCCAAGGTACGTCAGACCGCTTTCGGCCAACACCGCGGTGCCTGCCGACAGTGACAGCTGCACCGTCAGCACAGGCGAGATATTCGGCAGGATATGGCGCGCCAGCACGTTCAGTCCCGAAGCGCCGTTCGACAGCGCCGACTCGACATAGGACGAACTCGCGGCGAGCATCGCCTGAGGGCGGGACACGCGCGCCAGATTCAACCCGTATCCGAATCCGCACGCGATCACGATGACGGCCACGGACGGACCGAGCGGCACGGCGAGAATCAGCGCGATCAGCACCGTGGGAATGGATATCAGCGCGTCGACGACGACCACCGATACCGCCGAAAGCGCCGCGTGTCTGGACACCATCAACGCCACGATGGCCAGTCCGAACACCGCAGCGACGGCCACGGTCAGCACGACGATCAGCAGGTTGGTGCGGGAGCCGGCCAGCAACCAGCTGAACACGTCGGCACCGGTGCCGTCGGTTCCCAGCCAGTGGTCGCGCGACGGCTTCGCCCACACATGGTAGCCGTCGGTGCTCCACAGCGAATACGGGGTCCAGACCAGCGACACCGCGGATGATGCCAGCCATAGGCCGAGCACGATCAGCGAAAACTTGCCCGCGGCGTGGCCCCACATCGTACCCAGAACGACACGTGCGGCGCACACGCCGCGGGCAGTGCGGGCACGGTCTTGCGCCGTCGTCGCGCTGTTCCCGGAAGACGGTTTTCCGGCTCCGGCTTGAGTCTTGGCATCGATCGGTCGCGTCATGCGTTCACCTCCGTGACATCGTCAGCCGACTTCAGCCGCGGGTCAAGCACCCGATGCAGCAGGTCGACCAGCAGGCCGATCAGCAGGAAAAAAGCCGCCAGCATGAACAGCTCGCTCTGCACGGCGATGAGATCACGGTTGCCGACATCGGTCACCAGACCGTTGCCGATGCCCGGCAGCGCGAACAGGTTCTCGATGATCATGACGCCGGTGACCATCTCCGCGAACGTCAGTCCGATGACGGAGACCAGTTGCGGCATGGCGAGGCGCAATCCCACGCGCAGCACCGCCTGCCGGCGGGTCATGCCACAGGACATGGCCATGTCGATGTAACCGGAGGATGCCAGTCCGCCCAATGCCGAGCGGGTGTACCGCATCAGCCCGGCCCCCACGATGATGCCCACCGAGCAGGCTGGCAACACCAGCGACATCAGCGCCGAACCGAAATCGGACCACCCGCCTTGGGGGAATCCCTGCGATGGAAACACGCCAATCAGTCCGGTTCCACGCGAGAACAGCAGGATCAGCAGCAGACCGCCCCACAGCGCGGGCACGGCGCCGCCGATGATGGCGACCATGTGAAACATGCCGCGAGCGGCGCGGCTGCGGGCCAGTGTCGCCTCGCATCCCAGCGGAATGCCCAGCCCCATCGCGATAAGCAGCCCGAGGACGATCAGCGGGAACGTCACCGATGCCCGCTCGCCGACCTGGGCGCTGATGGAGCGGCCGGTCAGAATGGAGGTGCCGAAATCACCGTGCAGCAACGCGCCGATCCAGTCGGCGTATTGCGCGATCAGCGGCCGGTCCAGACCGAGTTGCGAGCGCAGCGCGGCGACCCGTTCCGGCGGGGAATTCAGCCCGGCCATCACCGAGGCCACGTCGCCGGGCAGCACGCGCAATGCCGCGAACACGACGATGGAGATGCCGAACAGCGCCGCCGCGAACAGCAGCAGACGGCGTATGACGAATCGCAAGTGGACTCCTTCCGGTGAGAGCGCCGCGCATCCCGTCACAGCCCCCGACCCCGACGGCCGGAATCGCCTGTGCCGGGATACGCGGCGATTTCAGCCGTCACTTGGTGTAGGCGACGTTGTACAGCGGCAACAGGGTCTGGTTGAGGTTGATCGGGAAGCCGGTGACGCCCTTCGCGTACGCGGTGGTGACGCGGTAGTTGAACAGCCAGTCGGCGGGGGCGTCTTCGGACACCTTGCGTGCGGCTTCGGCGAGCAGCTTGTCGCGGTCGTCGTCGTTCGTGGCGGCGATGGCCTTGGCGTACAGGGCCTGGACCTCCTTGTTGTCGTAGTTGTAGTAGTAGGTCGGGTCGGCCCACTGGTAGAAGTCGTGGCTTTCGTTGTGGTCAACGAGCGAGATGTCGTAATTCCTGTTCGTATACACGTCCTGCAGCCACGTGGAGAATTCGACCACGTTGACCTTCAGGTCGATGCCGATCTTCTTGAGCTGGCTGCGCAGCTGGTCGCCGATCTCGGTGCCGTATATGTTCGCGTAGGTCAGGCTCAGCTGCAGCGGCTTCGATTCGGAGTATCCCGCCTCGGACATCAGCGACTTCGCCTTGTCAAGGTCGTACGGGTAGATGCCGGTCAGGTCCTCGTAGCCGGGGTCGAGGGAGGGGATCGGGCCGCCGAGGGCGGTGTCCGAACCGCCGCGCGAGGCGATGATCTCCTTATGGTTGATGGCGTAGCGAATCGCCTGGCGCACGCGCTTGTCGGAGGTCTTCGCTCCGGTGCCGTTGAACGCGAGCACGAATTTGTCGGTATCGTCGCCGGCCTTGACCACGTAATGGTCGCTGTCCTTGGTGAACGGTTCGGCCAGGTTCTCGCTGATCGGCGCGAGCACCTGCACATCGCCGGACTTGAGCGCGTTCACGGCCGCGTTGTCGTCGGTGAAATACCGCACGACGACCGTGTCGGTCTTCGCCTTGTTGGCGCCCCAGTAGTTGGGGTTCGCCTTGAGCGTTATGGACGAGTTGGTGACGAACTTCTCGACGGTGTACGGGCCGGAGCCGATCGCCTGGGTCTTCGCGTCGTATTTCGCGTCCTTGTCGAACACGAGTCCGGGACGGCCGGTCAGCACCCACAGCAGGTTCGCGTACGGCGCGCTGAGCTTGAGTTCGACGGTGTTCGGGTCGCTCGCTTTGACGGAGACGAAGTTGACCAGCGAATCGGCGTCATGGTACTGCTTCGTGACGAGCTCGTTGATGGACCATGCCACGTCGTCGGCGTCGAGCTTGTCTCCGTTCGAGAACGTCATGCCGTCATTGAGATGAAACGTGTATGTGGTGCCGTCGTCGCTGACATCCCATGTCTTCGCGATGGCTGGTACGACCTGATTGTGCTCGTCGCGCGCCACGAGTCCCTCGTAGACGTTGCCGATGAGTACCTGGTCGATGGCCGATCCGGCGGTGTTGCGGATGTCGAGGTTGGTGGGCGCGAGTTTCAACCCGATGGTGACCGTATCGTTCGCCTTGGCGCCCGTCGTGTCGTTTTTGCGTCCGGCGAACGCCGCGATGCATCCCGCGACGACGGCGACGACCGCGATCACGGCGACGATGGCGACGATCCACCATGTAGCCCGCCGGTGCCCGGCGGCGTTCTTGGCGCGGCTCTCCAGCTGCGCGTCCATGCTGGCCGCGGCGCTCTCGTTCGTCGCAGCGGTTTCCTGTGTGTTCAGATCTTCGTTGTCGGTTGCGCCGGCGTCGCCGTGCGCACCATGGTTTTCAGTCATGATTCCTCTTCATTTGTATTGTGATACTGCGGCTGGCCGCCCTTGCGGGTCGTCCGCCACAGGACATTGTAGCGTCAGGTCGAACCCGACTCGCGCGCATGCCGCGCTGGCGTTCTATCATGGGTGAAGGCATCCGTTCATGATGCGCCCACGCATCACGATTCATAAGGGGATTCGCATGCTCGTAGCGGTCGACATCGGCAACACCAACATCGTTCTCGGCTTCCTGGACGGCGACGACATCATCGGCACCTACCGAATCACGACGAAATCGAACCACACGTCCGACGAGTACGGCCTGATGATCACGCAGTTCCTCGCGCTGAGCGGTCTGCGTCCCTCTGATATCGATGACGTGATCATCGCGTCCGTCGTGCCGAAGGTCATGCACTCGTTCCGTGCAAGCATCATCAAGTTCCTGAACATCAATCCCATGGTGGTCGGCCCCGGAATCAAAACCGGCATCAACATTCGCATCGACGACCCGAAGTCGCTGGGTTCGGACTGCCTCGCCGACTGCGTGGGCGCGTATTACACGTACGGCGGTCCGGTGCTGGTCGCCGATTTCGGCACCGCCACGACGTTCAACTACGTCAATGACGAGGGCGTGATCACCTGCGGCCTGATCACCACGGGCATCCGCACGGCCGCGGCGGCCTTGTGGGGCGAGACGGCCCAGCTGCCCGAGGTGGAAATCACCAAGCCTAAATCCATTCTCGCCACAGGCACGAAGACCGCGATGCAGGCCGGACTCTACTACAACTTCCTCGGCGGCATCGAACGCACGATCCGGCAGTTCCGCATGGAGCTGGACGAGCCGTTCACCGTCGTGGCGACCGGCGGCCTGGGCCGCGTGTTCAAGGATGACACGGAGCTGATCGACGTGTATGACCCCGAGCTGATCTTCAAAGGCATGGCGCTGATCCACAGCCGCAACTCGCATCGCTGAATCGCGCGGGCAGGCAGCGGGTTCGCGTGACCGGCTTCGGCATTGGCCACGCCGGCGCAGGTCATTTGATGGTGAAGCCCTGATTGACGCCGTACTCCTTGAGGTCGCGCTGCCATGCGGCGATGCCGCTCATCAGCGTGATCTTCTTGCCAGGTCGGTCCGGCAGTGTAATCGGACCGCCATCGTCATTGGTCAGTCCTGCGTCCTTGCGCGCCTTGGCCCGGTCGTATGCCTGCTTGGCCGCCGACCACGTGTATGCGTCTGCGGTGGCGCTGCGGAAGTGGCTGCGCGCGTACACTTCGAACGGCAGGTACTGGTATCCGACCGACACGGACGCCGCTGCCTCGGACAGCACCTCGTTGAACCGCTGCCCGCCGAAATACTCCACCTCGGCGTGATGCTCACTGGTGACGGTGGTCTTGTTGAGGAATTCGCCGCTGTTCAACGTCGCATTGTCGGCCGGGAAGGCGCCACCATCGACGCGGGTCTTGATGCCGGATTTGTTGTGGCAGACATAATCCACGAAACGGAATGCCGCTTCAGGCTTGCGTGTGGTGTGCAGCACGCCCAGCGCGGAGCCGCCGTTCTCGGCATTGGTGACCGTGCCGTCCTGAGTCGGCATGCGCGTGACGCGCCACAGTCCCGATGTGCCCGGCACGTCGGCCAGCAGCAGCGACGGCATCCAGGCTCCGGCGAACACGGAGGCGACCGACCCGCCACCCAGCGCACGTTTCCAATCCTCGGACCAGACTTTGAGATGGGTGTTGACCAGTCCCTCGTCGATCATGCGCTGCCAGAATTCGGTGAACGTCCTGGTTCCGGCGTCGCCCTTGAGATCGACGGTCACGGTCTTGCCGTCGGATGACGTATGGAAAGGCCGACCGCCCGCGAGCCATATCATCGCATTGTAGAAGCTGGCGTCACCGGCGTCTGCGGCGATGTACACGCCGATGTTTTTCAGCTTTTTCGCGGCCTCGTAATAATCATCCCATGTGGTGATCTTGGTCGCGTCGACACCGGCCTGGCGGAATGCGTCATCGTTGTAGAAGAACGCCATAGGCCCGGAATCCATGGGTAGCGCGTACGTGCGCTGCGCGAGCTGCACCGACGCCCAGGTGCCTGGGGTGAAGAACGAGCTGTAGCTGCCGACACGACCGGTGAGGTCCATCAGCTGGCCGCTCACCGCGTACTGCGGCAGGGCATAGTATTCGAGCTGCACCACGTCGGGCGTGCCGTACCCGTCCTGTATAGCGCTGTTGAGGTGGTCGTAGCCGCTGATGTTGTTCAGCTTCACGCGGACGTCTGGATTAGCCTTCTCGAAATCGGCGATCAGCGTCGTCATGCTGGGTTCCCACGACCAGACGGTGATGACGGTGCGCGTGTCCGGCTGCCCGCAGGAGGCGACTGCCAGCGTCATCGCACAGATCGTGAGCAACGCCGAGATACGCAGGCGCAGCCGCCGCAACCGTGCCGATATCGTCATGTCATCTCCTTAGCGTGCTCGATGTATCGGGAAGAATTTGCTCATCGTAGAGTCTACACGCGCGCTGCAACAGGTGAAGATGCGTGAAGGCCCCTCCCTGATGAGGGGAGGGGCCTTCACACGAGGAGGGGATGACCGAAGGTCACCGTATTCCGGTCATTACCACGCCAGATTGTTTGACCGCGAAGGTTACTTGACGGTGTAGCCCTGATCCTTCGCGTAGTCCTTCAGAGCCTGTTCCCAAAGCGGCGACGCCATCGCTCAGCTTCTGGTTGCCGGTGTAGGACTTGCCAAGGTAGTCGCCGAAGATACCGCGGGCCTTGACCTTCGGGTCGCCAGTCAGGTTGATGGTGACCGTCTCGCCTTCGGTGGAGAACGGCGTCGCACTGGCCAGCCAGGTCATCGAGTCGTAGAAGCCGGCGCCACCGGTGTCGGACGTGATGTAGTAGTTGTCGCCAAGGGTGTGAATCTTCTTGGCGTCCTGATAGAACTCGTCCCAGGTCTTGTCGCCCTGGCCGGTGTTCACCAGGTTGACATTGATGCCGGTCTCCTTTTTGAAGTCCTTGGCCACCTGAGTCAGCGTGGGACCCCAAGCCCACACGGTGATTTCCTTGACGTCGCCTTCCTGCTTCGGAGCGGAGCTGCTGCTTGAGTTGCCGCACGCAGCGACGCTGACCAGCATCGCCGCAGCCCGGTAAGCGCCAGCGCCTTCTTTCCCATAAGGCGTATGTCGCGTGTCACCGCAAACATACGCCTTTCCTAAGCCCTTACAGCCCAGTGTTTCCAACGATTATCGCCTGAGCACGACAACGCCCGTCGGATCGATGGTGGCCCGCCCGTCGTCGACATGCGCGAGCGAAGCCGCGATGGCCTCCCCCTCAACGTCGACGGTCACCGGTTCATGGGTGCGGTTGAACACGAACTCGAAGTGGCTCGCCGCCGCGGCGTCGGCGCGTTCGACACGCAGCACGCGGCCATCACCGGCGAGGTCCGACAGCCCCATGGAACCCAGCATCGCCGGCAGGCTCTTCGCAAGCCCCTGACGGCCCAGACGGCATCCGACATATACGGTCCGCCCGTCGCCATACCCGTTGGCCACGATGGCCGGCACCTCGTTCATGCCGGTCCAGCGTTCCGCCTTATAGGAGGCCAGTACCGTGGACGTGTCGGCCGTGGACGTGATCACATCGGCGAAGTCATGCGCCACCGTGCCATTGTCCAGGTCGAGGTGATCCAATGCGCCCGGCATGTCGTTGCCCATCGGGGCGAACTCTTCGACGCGCACGCCGACGACGTCACGAATCGAGCCCGGGTAGCCGCCAAGCCAGATGTGGTCGTTCTCGTCGCCCAATCCGGTGTAGTATGTCACGAACAACTTGCCGCCGTTCGCCACGAACTCCCGAACCCTACGGCTCGTCTCTTCGGACAGCAAATACACACACGGCAGCACGGCAATCTCGTAGGAATCCCAATCGGACCGCACCGGAACCACGTCGGCGGTGATGCCGTTGTCGGCAAGCGCGCGGAACCAATCCAACGGCTCGGTCCAATGATCGACCTGCTGGGTCGGGTTCGCGGTGTACTCGGTGGCCCACTGGGACTCGTAGTCGAACACGACGGCGACCTTGGACTTGACCGTCTTGGTGCCCATCAGACCCTCGTCGGACAGACGTCCCAGATCGGCACCCAGCTCGCACACATCACGGAAGATCTGCGAATCCTCGCCCGCATGCGGCACCATCGAGGAGTGCCACTTCTCCGCGCCGGCCTTGGACTGTCGCCACTGGAAATAGCAGATGGCGTCGGCGCCCATGGCGACCTGCGCGAGGGAGTCGCGCACGACCGAGCCCGGCTCCGCACGGTAGTTGATCGGACGCCAATTCACCGCGGAGGTGGAATGCTCCATCTGGAACCACGGTTCCTTGCGTGAAATGCCGTCCATCAGCGACGCGGCGTACGCAACCTCGTCGAAATGGGCCTCGCCCGGCGTGAAGTAGTGGTCGTTGGAGACGAAATCGACCTCCGCACCCCAGTCGTCATAGTCAAGCATCGAGCCGCCGGCGGACACCATGAAATTGGTGGTCAGCGGCAGACCCGGCGTGATGGACTCCAGCACGTCACGTTCGGCGATGTAGAGCTCCTTGAGCGCGTCGGAGCTGAACCGCTTGTAGTCGAGCAGCTTGCCCGGGTTCATGAAGTTGCCGTCACCGATGTAGCGAGGCGGGATGATCTCGGAGAAATCGTTCATGTGCTGGGCCCAGAACGCTGTTCCCCAGGCCTCGTTCACCGCGTCGATGGTCTTGTAGCGCTTCTTGCACCACTTCTGGAAGGCGCGCATGGCGTCGTCCGAGTAGTCGAAGCGGTTGTGGCAGCCGTATTCGTTGCTCACGTGCCAGGCCACCACGTATGGGTTGCCCTTGTAGTGCTCGGCCATACGACGGCACAGGTTCAGCGCGTACTCGCGGAACACAGGGCTCGTCGGGCGCCAATGCTCACGGGCGCCCGGCCACACGGTGTCGCCGCGCTCGTCCTTCCACAGCACCTCCGGATGGGCCTGGGTCAGCCACATCGGCGGGGAGGCGGTGGCGGAGGCGAGGTCTACGGCGACGCCCGCCTTGCCGAGCTTATCGATGGCACGGTCCAGCCAGTCGAAATCGTACTTGCCTTCCTCCGGCTCGATCTTCGCCCATGAGAAGATGCCGACTGATACAAGGTTGACGCCGGCCTTCTTCATCAGACGGATATCATCGTCCCAGACCTCCTCCGGCCATTGGTCGGGATTGTAATCACCGCCATACCAGAGACGGGATTCGGCGCCCTTCAGCGGCTGCGGCCAACTGTGCTTTCTGCGTTTACTCATGTTCCGCTCCATTACTTGTTCATTGTCTGACGCCCCCGGCCGAACCGTCGCATCGACGAAAAATCAACTGTGACATGCGAGCGGGCTGGTGCCATATCGCGCCAGCCCGCATCGCACACGGTGAGCGTCCCTCCATATCATATACATGTTCCGTATGGAGAGCCAGCCGCTAGGCGCACGTCAAGACCGTCAGACGAACGTGACGCATGCTGCAAGCGGACACTGGCCCTCCCGCGAGATCACTCCTTGACGGCGCCGGCGGCGAGGCCGGACTGCCAGTACTTCTGCAGGCACAGGAACGCGATGACCAGCGGGATGATCGTGATCAGCGAGCCCGTGATGACCAGGTTCTGGATGGCTTGGCCGCCCGCAGTGGACGCTTGGTCCTTCCACTGGTTCAGACCGATGGTCAGCGGGAACCAGTCCGAGTCCTTCAACATGATCAGCGGCAGAAAGCAGTCGTTCCACGTGGCAACGATCGTGAACAGGGCCGCCAGCGCGATGCCCGGCACCGAGATCGAGCCGATGATCACCGCGGACACGGCCTTGCGGCCCGGGAAGCGGAACTTCGCCAAAGCGTAGCCGCCCATGATCGCCAGCAGGGTCGCGCCGCCCGCGCCCACCACCACATAGATCAGCGTGTTGACCAGCCAGCGCGCGAAGATGCCGTCGTCATAGGTGAACACCGTCACGATGTTGTCCCACAGCGCGAACGTCTTGCCAAAGCCCAGGCCGAACGCGCCCGTGAAGTCCGATTGGGTCTTCGTCGCGTTGATGAGCATGGAGACGAACGGGAACAGGCAGCAGACCGCGAAGATCGGCACCATGAACACGAACACCAACGCGAACGGCCACATGAACTTCCAACCACGCCAATCCCGCTTGTGCTTATTCACACGAGCCAAAGGCGACACACTCACCGATGTCATGCCCCTCTCCTTCGAAGGACTCGAAGCGAAGCACACCGCACAGAACTTGCCACAACGCAACAGCTCATTGAACTTGTTCCGCGAAATGCACGCTCTATAAATGTTTGCGTTACCATAATATCAATATTATTGGAATTGTCCACTTGAGGGTACGGCAAGTCATCAGGAAATGGTCTATACTGATGGTAACCAAAACATAGAAATGCCAAGAAAAAACAAGCAGGAACCATGGATCATTCGCAACCCGCTTCCATGCAGGACGTGGCGAAAGCCGCCAGCGTGTCGCCCCAGACGGTCTCACGAGTCGCCAACGGAAGCAATGCCGTCCGGCCGGAAACACGGCAGCGTGTGGAAGCCGCCATGGCCAAGCTGGGTTACCGGCCCAACTATGCGGCCAGGGCGCTTAAGCACGGCAAGTTCAAGGATGTCGGCGTCGTGCTGTTCAACATGCTCACCTATGGCAACGCGCGTATCCTCGGCGGCATCGCCGACGCGGCGAACAGCAATGGTTACGCCATCACGATGCAGTCCTTCGGACGCAATCGGGAACGCACCCTGCATGCCGCCATCGAGCGTATGAAGCAGCTTCCCGTGGACGGCGTCATCGCCGTCATGGAGGAGCACGTGACGGACTTCTCGGAGTTCCGCCCGCCCAAGGAGCTGCCGGTCGTCATCATCTCCGAGGATCCCGCGAACTACTGCCCCACCATCGATGCCGACCAGTACGGCTGCTCAGCCGCCGTCGTGGACTATCTGCTCAGCAAGGGGCACAAGACCGTCTACCACATCGCCGGGCCGTCCTCATCGCGAGCCGCGGAAAGCCGCGCGCAGGGGTGGCACGACACGCTCGACCAACTGGGGCTGCGCATCCCTCCGACCTATATGGGCGACTGGGAGGCGGACAGCGGATATCAAGCCGGACTCGCGCTGGCTCACGACCCCGATTGCACCGCGATCTATGCGGCCAACGACCAGATGGCGTATGGCGCGATGCTCGGATTGCAGGCCGCCGGCAAACGCGTGCCGGAAGACGTCAGCATCGTCGGAGTGGACGATTCGCTGAGCGGGACGATTCCACGGCTGTCGCTGACCACCATGCGCATGAAATTCAACGACATCGGACGCGAGGCGTTCTTCATGACCAAGCGTCTGTGCGAGGGCCTTCGAGTGCCTTCGGGCGTGAAGACCGTGGTTCCCGCGGAGCTGGTGGAACGCGGGTCGGTGCGCGACCTGGAATCCTAGACGACGAATCTCAAGCGATAATGGCCTCGGCCTCGCCGGTGTCGAACGGGCGAGGCCGAGGCCATTATCCGTTCAGCGCCGGCGATTCGTCAGAGGTTCGCCGGCTACATAACGCCTTACGTTCTCCAATGCGATACATCCGGTCGATGCCTTCCGCCGTGCGGGTCGGGTCACGACGCACTCCCAGCGTGTTCGCGCCCATGGCCTTGCATATGCTGGCGGAATGCGAGCCGATGTCCACGGTGCCGACCACCAGCACCGTGGAGCCGCGCACGCTCAGCGCACGGCCGACATCGTGCCATCGCCGCTCCCCTTGTTGACGGGCACATATCGACATTGTAGGCGCATGAAATATTGCCGCGACGCCGGTGATAAAAATGACGATGCGCCGGCCCGTCTTTTCTAGGAGACGGGCCGGCGCATCAGACGGCCGGAGAACCGATGTTACCGGTTGGACTTACGCTTGGCTTCAAGCGTCACGACCGCACCCGCTACCATCGCGAGTGCAGCGAAGACAACGCCCATTGTGGAGGCGCCGGTCTTTGCGATCACGTCGCCGGGCTTCTTGCCGTCGCCGGGCTTGTTGCCGTCGCCGGGCTTTTCACCTTCACCAGGCTTTTCACCTTCACCGCCGGGGGTCGTCGGCTTGGTCTTCAGCGCGTCGATCGCCGCAGACAGAGCCGCCTCGGCGGCATCGACATCATCCTGGCTCACCTTGTCATCGTCATAGACCTTGAGCGCTGCGGCGAGCTTGTCATCAAGCACCTTGAGCGACTCGTCCGTATAGGCGGAACGGTCGATCGCCTGAGCCTTGGTGATCGTGGCGTGCAGCTTGTCTTTGTTGACTTTTTCGGTCGGAGGCTTCTCGCCACCCTTCTTGGTGAACGTCAGCTCATACGTGACTGGGGACGTCACACCATCCGGGAAGCGGTATCCGTCGGCGGGCTCGGCGGTGACCGTGACGGTCACGTCCTCATCGCCCACGTTCACTACGGAACCAGCGGCCAACACCTTGCCGTCGACCTTGTACACGACTCCCTCGATGTCGGGGATGGTGTATGTATCGGCATCATCGTCCACTGTCGGCTTCTGCGGGGTGGCGACCTTGTCCTCCTCTACGGCCGTGGGCAGCAACTCGACATTCATTTCCGCCGCGGAGCCGAAGTTCGATCCGGAATAATCGGTCTTGATGACAAACTTGACGTACCGTCCGTTCTTGGGGGTCAGCTTGATACGCTGCGTGTAGGCGACGTTCTTCAACGTGCCCGAGGCCACAGGGGCTCCAAAATCGTTGGAATCGTCGGAGACATACACCTCGTAATCCTTGGCGGCACCGTTATTGTTGCCGTCGATACGGGCGAGGTAGTCGAAGTAGGCGACGTTCTCACGCGATTTGCCGAGATCGAGAGTCACCCAATGCGGGGCGGACGCGGTGGTCGGGCTGTACTGGGAGTGCCAGCTCGTCGACGAGTCGCCGTCGAGCGCCCTCGCCGCCTCTGCGCCGGAGTTCTGCGACGACTGGGCGTGCACGCTGATCTCATCCTGCGGGACATACACGCGGGAGGCCGGTGCAGTGGCGGAATCGGCCACGACCCAGCCGGCGTCGTCCTTGCCGAGCGCCTTCAGCGCCTGCTTCAGCGTCAGCCCGGCGGTCATGCCGTCGAATCTCGCGGTGGTGGCTTTGTCGCTTTCGCCGTATGTCGTCACGGTGATGGGCTCGTCCTTGGTGCCGTAGCCGAAGACGGCGAAGTCCCCGGTCAGCTCGGTGCCCGCCTTGACGAAGATCACGGAGCCTGGCGCGACGGTCACATCGTGCAGCTGCTCGATCGACGTCATGGGCTTGTCCTTCGTGAATCCATCTCCCGCGGTCTGCGCCGTCGGGTCGATGTAGTAGGCGCGGGCGCCGGTCTGAATCTCGGATTCGGTGTGGAACACCTCAAGACGGCTCAGACGCACCGGACCGCGGGAGGAGTTGACCACCAGACGGATGGCATCGATGTTCTGGGACGTGAAGCGAAGGTCGCGCTGCTGCCCGACCGTCGTCATAGTCGCCAGATTCGTCCATGTTCCATTGACTCGTCCCTGCAGGGTGGCGCTTTCGATCTGCTGGCCGGCATTGCGCACGTCCTCGGAGATCTTCACTGCATCCACGGCGACAGTGCTGCCCAGATCGATGGTGTACGTCGGCGTATTACCCACAGCCTTGTCGGAGGAGAGCTTCGAACCGTCGGTCAGCTTCGGGGCCGCTACCGCGGTGTCGTTCGCGGACGCGGCGACGGTCGCGCTCTTGCCCAGGGCAAGATCGGTGCCGTAGCGTCGGGCGAGCTCCTCGCCCAGCCCCTTAAGTCCCGCGGCATCCGCATCGGCGAGCTTGCCGGTATCGGACGGTGGGACGTTCAGCAGATACTGCGAGTTGCGTCCCGTGGACTGCTCGTAGTACTTCACGACTTCGGCTACGGACGCCGGCGATTGGCTGGCATGGTAGAACCATCCGGGCCGGTTCTTGGCGTCGACTTCGGCCGGATACCAGTGCAACTGGTTGGCGGCGCCGCTGCGGATCTCGGACAGCACGCTCGACATGGTGCCAAGCTTACCGTCGGGGGCCATCTGGCTAGGCTTGAGCGACACCTTGTCCACGCCATCGTTGTATGCCGCCTGCGGGCTCCACTCGGTCTGACGGGCCCAGCCGTCCTCGTTGCCCACCCATCGGGCATCGTATGCGGCGTTGGCCTGAATTGCCTGGGGCTGAAGCCGGCGGATCATCTCGTAGAACACGCCATAGTCGTAATGCTCAGTGCCTGCGGTGTTGCCTTGGGCACCGTCGAACCAGACCTCGGAGATGTCGCCGTACTCAGTCAGCAGCTCATAGAGCTGGTTGAGCATGTAGGCGCCGTAATCCGTGGCCTTGTACTTGAACGTGGGCAGTTTGCCGGAAGCCACCTTGCCGGCGCGGTCGTCGTTCTTTACCAGCGTGGGGATCGTGCGCTCGACGCGTGCAGAGTTGTTGCCCCAGACGCCCTTCCTCTCCATGTAGGAATCGGCCGGCGAATAGTAGATGCCGACCTTCAGGCCGTATTTCTTCGCCGAGGCGACAATCTTGCGGAACAGGTCCTTCTCCCCCGTGCGCTTGGCGACGGCGGTGTTTGCCCAGTCGTGCTCGGTGTTGTACCGCGAGTCGTACAGCTCGAAACCGTCATGGTGCTTGACCGTCACCATGATCATCTTGAAGCCACCGTCGGCGAAGGACTTCGCCCACTGGTCAGTGTCGAGGCCGGTCGGGTTGATGCGGGAGGGATCCTCGTTACCGTGACCCCACTCCTGGTTGTAGTACGTGTTGATGCCGTAATGGAGGAAACCGATCTGACCCCAGTCGATGTAGTCGGCCTGCCCTTCGGTCGGACGCAGCTTGGACAGCTTGGTCTTAAGCGCGGCCTCGCACTCGGCGGGCTTCACGTCGAAGGTATTCGCCTCCTTGATGCCCGACGTGTCGCAGCTGACCTGAGAGTAGACCAGCTTGAATTCGTTGGTGGTGAAGTTCGCGGAGGTTTTGGCCAGGCGGATCTCGCTCAGCGAGCCGACGAAGCCGCGGCTGAGCGCGGCGGAATGCACTTCGTTGCCGAAGCCGACCTTGCCCTTGATGCCCGAATTCAGGTAAGCCAGACCGGTGATGTCCTTGGTCTGGGCGTCGCCGCCATCCACGCGCATGACGAGCTTCGCGCCGGTGCCGGCCTCATTGGGCACGTACGCCACCGACACGACGTGCTCCGCACCCGTGGCGGCCGCGGACTCGATCTTGTGGTCGGTCCAATTATCGCCGGACTTGGTGGAGGCGCCGAACACGAGCTTGTTCGACTCGTAGCGCAGGAACAGGTTGCCGCCCGCGCCGAACAGGGTCTGGTTGTCGCCGGTCTGCGTCGGGGTGAAGCGCAGCTCCGCGACCAGCGGCGTGGTAATGGCCTCGTTGTCACCGAGGGTGAAGTCCGTGGGCGTGAAATCGAATCCGGCCGTGCCGCCGGCCAGCGTGACGGCGGAGTTCGAGATGGACGGATTGGCCGAGCGCGACACCAGCGAGCCCAGCATCTGCTCGCCGCTCGCCGCGGTATATGAGGTGCCGCTGAACGTGCCGTTGAAATTGACATGCAGCAGCTGGGATGCGTCAAGAATCTCCCACGGGGCGTCCGAATCGGCGACACGCGCGCGGAACACGTCACCGGCAAGACCGCGGCTCGCCGCGCCGGAAGCGGGGTTCACCTCGTAGCCGATCCCGAACTTGTTCCTGACGGAATCGCTGACGGCCGCGAGCTCGCCGGCCGCGGAGGTGGCGGTCTCGCCGGCCACGCCATCCACCTTCAACTGCAACGTCGAGGCAGCGCCGTCGGCTCCCGGCAGATATGTCAGCTGGATGATGTGCTTCACATTGTTGGAAGGCAGCGTCACGGACTTTGTGTAGTCGTTCCATGTACTGCCGGAAGGGTTCGTGGAGAAGCCGTATTCGAGGTTGCTGCCGTTCGCCCGCACGAAGATGTTGCCCATGGCGGAGAACAATGTGGCGAGGTTGCTGGGCGTCTGCTTCGTACGGTATTCCATTTCGGCGCGGAATCCCTTGTTCACCTTCCCACTCGCGCTGAAGCTCTCGGTCGAGGTGAAGGTCACGCCGTTGGTGCCGCCAGCGAGGGTGATGCCGCCGCCGTCAAGCTTGGTCGGTATGCTGCCGTGCTTGGTCACGGAGCCCCTCGCCACCTCGTCGCCACCTGTGGTGTAGGTGTCTTCAGCGAACGTGCCGCCGAACGACACATCGAGGTATTCCATCGGATCCGCCGCCACCGCGACGTTCGGCAATGCCACGAACGCGAGCGCCGAGACCGCTATCAATGCGGTGAGTCTGCGCAGCCACGAACGCGAGCATCCTCTTGATGCTGTGTGTAGCATATTTCAATCCTCTATGATTTTGAACATTCTTGTACTTCTTGCCGGAATCTTTGCCCCGGAGGCACGACATCGTTCCGCCAAGTGTTCAGATTCCCGCAGACAGTCTATCAGATCAGGCTGATTTAAGGTACCCTATGCAGGAGTTCGACATATGACGGTGCCGGAGAGCATTGGACTCTCCGGCACCGGTCATGTTCAGCCCCTACGGCGCTTGATGGTCAGCAGCACCGTCGCAGCGCTGGCGAGCGCCATGACCGCGACCGATATCGCGGTCACGTTCACGCCGGTCGCCGACAGCGGAGGCTTGGGTTTGTCGTTGGTCTCATACCCATGATCGCTGGTTCTCGCATAGTACGTCGCACACATTATCATCACCTCGTCAATCGCCCGGTAACGCAAGCATACCGCGGAACAACAAAAGTGGTCCCGCCGTTGAACGGCAGGACCACTTCATGCATTCCACGCGCCCGTGCGTCACGCAGCGGACGCGGTCGGCTCACCACGGCGTCACGCCTTGGCGACCTCCACACCCAGCTCGGCGCCTTCCTTCACCGCGAAGGAGGTGGCCAGCGTCTCATGGGCGATCAGATCGCGGAACCGCTCAACATCGGCCACATTGGCGGACGGCACGGTCAGCACCAGGGCGATGCGATCGGCGATGTCCAGGTCGGCGGCCTTGCGGGCGTCCTGCACGGCGCGAATCACGTCGCGGGCGTAGCCCTCGGCCTCCAAGTCGGCGGTCAGCACGGTATCGAGAATCACGAAACCGCCGGTGGGCAGAGCGGCCGACACGGAAGCGTCGGCCTCGGCGGCGTTCTCCTCCTCCACGCGGTTGATTAACTCGTATTCGCCGGCCTCCAGCGCAACCTCGCCGTTCGGCGTCTCGACGACCGGAGCACCGGTCGCGGCATCAACGTGCCAGGCACCGGTCTTGGACGCCTTGATGGCGAACTGGACCTGCTTGCCGAGGCGCGGGCCGGCGGCGCGGGCGTTGACCTTCAGCTCGTGCACGATCTTCAGCCCCTGCGAACCGGCATCCTCCATCGTGCAGAACTCAATATCCTTTATATTAAGCTCTGACTTGAGAATTTCGTCGTACGCCTTGACGGCGTCCACATCCTCGACCACGACGGTGAGCTTGGCGAGCGGCTGGCGCACACGGATCTGGGCGGCCTTGCGCAACGACAGAGTGCCGGAGACGATCTCGCGCACCTTCTCCATCGCGTCCACCAGTGCCGGGTCGTCGACCAGCACACGGCCAAGCTCGGTCGCCTCACCGGTCTTCTCGTCCGCGACGTACGGCCAATCGGCCAGATGCACGGATTCACCGCCGGTCAGGCCACGCCACACGGATTCGGACTCCATCGGGGCGAGCGGCGCGAGAACGCGCATGAACACCTCAAGCACGGTGTACAGCGTGTTGAACGCGTTCGCGTCCTCCTTCCAGAAGCGGTCACGGGTGTTGCGGATGTACCAGTTGGTGAGCACGTCGATGAAGTCACTTGCCGCATCGCACGCGTCAGAAATCGCGAACTCGTCGAGCGACTTCTCTACACGCTCTACGAGCCTGCGGGTGCGGGCCAGCAGGTAGCGGTCCATCTCCGGCAGACCGGCGACCTCGTCCGCGCGCAGCTGGCGAGCGTCGAAGCCAGCCCCGCCATTGGCCGCGTTGGCGTACAGGGTGAAGAAGTAGTAGGAGCTCCACACCGGCAGCATGACCTGGCGCACGGTGTCGCGAATGCCTTCGGCGGTGACGATCAGGTTGCCGCCACGCAGGATCGGCGAAGACATGAGGAACCAGCGCATGGCGTCGGAACCGTACTTGTCGAACACGCCGTTCACGTCCGGGTAGTTGCGCAGGTGCTTCGACATCTTCTGGCCGTCGGAGCCGAGCACGATGCCGTGGCAGATCACGTTCTTGAACGCCGGGCGGTCGAACAGGGCGGTCGCCATCACGTGCAGCAGGTAGAACCAGCCGCGGGTCTGGCCGATGTATTCCACGATGTAGTCGGCCGGGAAGTGCTGTTCGAACTTCTCCTTGTTCTCGAACGGGTAGTGGAACTGCGCGAACGACATGGAACCGGACTCGAACCAGCAGTCGAGCACATCGGAAATACGGTGCATGTGCGACTTGCCGGTCGGGTCGTCCGGGTTGACGCGCGTGAGGTTGTCGATCCACGGACGGTGCATGTTGACGTTGCCGTCCTTGTCGCGCGGGTAGTCGCCGAAGTCGGCCTTGAGCTCCTCCAACGAACCGTACACGTCGACGCGCGGGTACTTCGGGTCATCGCTCACCCACACCGGGATCGGCGAACCCCAGAAGCGGTTGCGGGAGATCGACCAGTCGCGCGCGTTGGCGAGCCACTTACCGAACTGACCATCCTTGACATTCTCAGGAATCCAGTTGATCTGCTGGTTGAGCTCCAACAGGCGCGGCTTGATCTTCGTCACCGACACGAACCAGGAGCTCACAGGCTTGTAGATCAGCGGCGTGGCGCAACGCCAGCAATGCGGGTAAGAGTGCACATAGCTCTTCTCCTGGAACAGGATCGCGCGATGCTCGGCCGGGATCTCGGCCAGCGGGCCGTCTCCGTTGCGCAGGTTGCGCAGGATCGGCTTGTTCGCGTCGAACACGTACATACCCTCGTAATCGGGGCACTGCGCGGTGAAGCGGCAGCCGGCGTCGAGCACGTCAGTGCTCTTGATGCCGTGCGCGTTCAGCGTGTTCATATCGTCCTCACCATAGGGAGCCTGGTGAACCAGGCCGGTACCCTCGACGGTGTCGACGTAGTCCGCGGTAAAGATTTGGTAGCCTTCGGGCCCCGGCACGTTGCCCTCAGACTCGGCTTTGTCGCCAGCGAAGTACGGGAACACCGGCCAGTAACGCCAACCGGCCATCTCGGAGCCCTTGAGCTCGCGCACGACCTCGTAATCCTCGCCGAGCTCCTTCTCGTACTTGGAGAGCAGGGGCTTGCCGAAGTAGAACTTCTTGCCGGCGTACTTGCCCTGCGTCGGGCGCACCTCGACATAGTCGATGTCAGCGCCGACGACGATCGCGAAGTTGGTAGGCACGGTCCACGGCGTGGTGGTCCAGAAGACCGCGTAGGCGTCCTCCTCGTCGCGCAGCTTCACGGCCACCGACACGGTGGTGTCCTGACGATCCTGATACACGTCGGCGTCCATGCGCAGCTCGTGCGCCGAAAGCGGCGTCTGATCCTTCGGGCAGTACGGCAGCACGCGGTAGCCCTGGTACGCCAGGCCCTTCTCGTACAGCTGCTTGAACGCCCACATCACCGACTCCATGTACGGGATGTTCAGCGTCTTGTACCCGTGCTCGAAGTCGACCCAGCGGGCCTGACGATGCACGTAATCCTGCCATTCGTGCGTGTACTTCAGCACGGAGGCGCGGCAGGCGTCATTGAACTTGTCGATGCCCATCTTCTCGATCTGGTCGACCGAGTCGATGCCGAGCTCCTTCTGCGCCTCCAGCTCGGCGGGCAGACCGTGCGTGTCCCAGCCGAACACGCGGTTGACCTTGCGGCCCTTCATGGTCTGGTAGCGCGGGATCACGTCCTTCGCGTAACCGGTCAGCAGGTGGCCGTAGTGCGGCAGGCCGTTCGCGAACGGCGGGCCGTCGAAGAACACGAACTCGTTCTGGCTATGGTCGCCGGAAGGGTTGCGTTCAACGGACTTGTTGAAGGTGTCGTCCTTGTCCCAATACTTCAGGACGGTTTCCTCCATGTTGGGGAAACTCGGGTTCGGCGCGACGCTGGCGGTCTCGCCGCCCTCGTTCGCCTTGGGATACACGTGGGAATTGGTGGTTTCGCTCACCATTGCTCTCCTCGATGTCGCATTGCACTGGTCCTACGGGAGCTGGCTATAGCGAACCATTCACGGGAAGAACAGGGATTGAGACGGCCGTTCGCCACACCGGCGGCATATATGCGCCGGCGATGTCCTCGCGGCCGGAACCCTTGTTCCGCCCGGAACGGCCGTCATGGCCATTCCCGCCTACGAGGACGATGATCGGCGGCATGCCCTCAGGCTGCCGACCGCCACCGCGGTACCACCTCGCTTGTCGCTCGCATCCGGCCATCCTAAGACGGCGAAAACTCGCGACCGCTTGTGTTCGGCTGTGACGGGCCGATCCCGTCGGTTCTACTCAGCTTCGTGCCGTCGACGTTCGATCGACCGTCATGAAGCTTTTCTTCCGAAGACTCCCCGCTGATAACGGATCATCGCCTTGACTTCGGTGCATATCCTAGCACGGTGTGTGGCCGACGGAACCGGGGTGTCCGCGAACGCCGTCGGCTCGCGGCCAGGCAATCATGCGAGGCCCGAAATCCGACCATCATGCCGGATGTACGCCGACGCTCAATCGCGCACGATGCTGCCGACGATCCCCGAGACAATGGACATGATGAGAGAGCCGAGCACCGCCCACCAGAACCCGTGCACCAGCACGCCAACACCGAACAGACTGATTGCCAACCATGAGGCGAGCCGCATGAACAGCCAGTTGATGACCAGATACAGCAGCCCGAACGTGAGAATCGAAAACGGCAACGCGATCAGCTGCGTCACCGGCTTGATCGAGGCGTTGATCAGCGCCATGAACAGCGCGAACACTGCGATTCCCAAAATCGGAGGCTGCCCCACCGCGGTCATGCCGGGCAGAAGCACCACCATCACCGCGGCCGCAACCGTCAGCACCAGCCATCGCATCAGAAAATCCTTCATGGCGCCCATCTTATGCCATCCAAGCCGTCACCGATCGGTTGCGATGTGCCGGTTCGGTGCATTCATCATATGTCGGGCACGATCATCGAGAACGATTGCACTTAAGGGCACAATCGCCGCCTAAAGACCCAGACCACCCTCAGTCGGCTCCGCCGACAGCTCCCGCCAGCAGGAGCCAGCATGCAACTCCAATACGACGTCAGGGCGGAAATCGTCGATTACGTTCCGCGGATTCTTCGGCTACCATGCAAACAGGAGGACGACGATGACTACAAAGGAAACGGCGGCGGCGACCACGACGAAGCAGGCAGCCGCCCGGCAACGGGCGTTCGCGCAACTGGACGCGACCTTCCGCTCAGGAGTCACCCGGCCACTGCGCTGGCGAAAGGCGCAACTCGACGCGATGGCCCGAATGCTGAGGCAGAATGCCACCGTCATCGCCCGTGCGGTACGCGCCGACCTGGGCAAACCCGCCGCGGAGACCGCGCTGATGGAAATCGGGCTGGTGCTCGATGAGATTCGCTTCATCAAGCCACGCCTCGGCAGGTGGGAGGCGCGGCATCCCAAGCCGATGCATTACCTGCTGCAGCCCGCAGTCGGCTGGACAGTCGCCGAGCCGAAAGGCGTGGCGCTCATCATCTCGCCGTGGAACTATCCGGTGCTGCTCAGTTTCGAGCCTATGGCGGACGCGATCGCCGCAGGCAATTGCGTGTGCATGAAACCATCGGAGCTGTCTCCGCACACCAGCGGCGTGATGGCGGACCTCATCGCACGGTACATGGACCCGCAGGCGTTCCGCGTGGTTCAGGGAGGACCGCAGGAGACGACAAAGCTGCTGGAGCAGCCGTTCAATCACATCTTCTACACCGGCGGAGGAAAAGTCGGTTCAATAGTCATGGCCGCCGCCGCGAAGCATCTCACACCGGTCACTTTGGAGCTCGGAGGCAAGTCGCCGGTGTTCGTCGACCGTACCGCGAACCTCGACGTCGCCGCGCGGCGCATTGCCTGGGGGCGGTTCATCAACGCCGGGCAGACCTGCGTGGCACCCGACTATGTGCTCGCAACGTCCGATGTCATCGAGCCGCTGGCAGGAAAGATCGCCGAGGCCGTCACGCGGTTCTTCGGCTCAGACCTGCAACATTCCGACAGTTTCGGACGCATCATCAACGCCCGGCATTTCGACCGGCTGACTGCGCTGCTGCCCGATCCGAAGAGCCCCGCCACCGGACGCACGGTATGCGGTGGCAATACCAGACGCGATGACCTCTACATCGCACCGACCGTGCTATTGGGCGTCAAACCCGATGCGCCGGTGATGCAGGAGGAGATATTCGGCCCGATTCTGCCCATTTTGGAAGTCGCCGACGCGAAAGCCGCAGTGGAATTCATCAACGCCCGGCCACGCCCGCTGGCGGCCTACGCGTTCACGGGCAGCAAGAGGGTACGGCGGATGTTCGAGCGCGAAGTCAGTTGCGGAGCGCTGGGATTCAACCTGCCGCTTGGCCATCTGATCTCCAGTCGGCTGCCGTTCGGCGGCGTGGGAGCTTCGGGCATGGGCTCATATCACGGCAAGGCCGGGTTCCTGGAGTTCAGTCATGTCAAGACCGTGGTCGGCAAGCCCGCGGTGCCGGATACGCTTTCGCTGGTGTATCCGCCGTATGACGGCTTGAAGAAGATACTGATTTCGGCGGTCAGCCATACGCCGAGAGTGCGGTAGCGGGACACGGCGCACCTCCCGCTGGCGGGAGATGACGCGCAGCGCCGGTGGGTGGTGACCATCCCCAGTCGGCTCGGCCGACAGCCCCGCCAGCGGGGGCGTTACAGTGCTCCAGTCGTCTCCGCCGACAGCCCTTCGGGCCCTGCAATTATGGACGGGCTAGGCATGACTGTTCCGCTGGCTCGCTGTCGTTCGCTCTTCGCCTACAAACCGCACCGCTGTTTGCTTGACGGCTCAGCCCGTCAACGGGGGCATAACGTAAAAGCCCCTCGCGATGAGGGGCTTTATCGATGAGTAGGACTTGTTACTTGGCTTCGTTTGTGGTGAGCATGGCCTTGGTGACCTGTTGGTAGAGATCCTCGTAGCCGCCGGGCGTGGAGGCGGGCAGCACGACGGTCTTGGCGTTGTTCGACTCGGACAGCGAGCGCATCACATCAAGGTACTGGTTGAACAGCACGACGTTGTTGACGTCGTTGATGTCCATGCCCACGGCCTGCAGGCTCTTGATCTGGTCGACGATGCCGTTTGCGATCTCACGACGGTAGTTGGCCTGGCCCTCACCCTGGAGTCGGGTCTTCTCGGCGTCCGCAGCGGCCTGCGTCTCGATCTGGATGCGCTGCGCCTCGGCACGCTGGCGGGTGGCCTCCTTCTCACGCTGCGCGGCGTTGATGGAGTCCATCGCGCTCTTGACCTGCGGGCTCGGGTCAATGGCGGTGATCAGCGTCTTGACGACGGTGAAGCCGAAGCGCGCCATCTCGGCGCCGACCGTCTTCTGCACGTCGAAGGCGACGTCGTCCTTGCGGGCGAAGGCGTCATCGAGGCTGAGCGCCGGGATCGCGGAACGCAGCGCGTCCTCCATGTAGCTTCTGAGCTGTCCGGCTGGATCGCGCAGCTCATAGTATGCGGTGGCGACGTTCTCAGGATTGACACGGAACTGCGTCGAAGCGACGACCGTGACGAACACGTTGTCGAGCGTCTTGGTTTCCAGCTGCACGTTCAGCTGGGAGACTCGCATGTTCGTCTTCGTCGAGATGCGGTCGACGAACGGGATCTTGGCGTGGATGCCGGCGAACTGGACCTTATTGTATTTGCCGAACCGTTCGATGATGTATGCCTGCTGTTGCGGCACGATGAAAATCGAGGCGCACAGCACGGCGAGGACGATGACGACGATGACGCCCAATATGATCAGAGCACCCGTCATTCCCACCAGAACACCCATCATTCCTCCTTGCCTGGTGTTGCCGCACCCTACCTCGGGCGCGATGTCTATTCCATCCTATCCGAAAACGACGGGCTTTCAGTGAAAGCTCACATAGAATTCAAGAGTTGTTCGCCGTGTGGCCCTTCTTCGTCTCACCATACGGGACGGCGGCATGCCCGCGTCTACTCCCCGTATGCGCCGGCTATGGCCCGGTCAAGGTCGGCCATCAGGTCTCCCGCGTCCTCAAGACCGATGGACAGACGAATCAGATCGTCGCTCACACCGGCGGCCTTGCGATACGATTCCGGCACCTCGCGGTGAGTGATGTTCGCGGGGTCGACGATCAGCGACCTTGCGTCGCCGATATTTGGCACGTATGAGAACAGCTTCACGCCGTCGAGGATGCGACGCACACGGTCCGCGCCGCCTTCCACCTTGAACGAGAGGATCTGGCCAACGCCTCGGGGGAAGTATTTCCCGGCGAGCGCATGATACGGCGAGTCCGGCAACCCTGAATAATTCACCGACACGACATGCGGCGTGTGTTCGAGGTGCCCGGCGATGGCCGTCGCCGTTTCGACCTGGCGGGCGACCCGCTGCGGCAGCGTCTCCAGTCCGATCAGCTGCAGGTATGCGTTGAACGGGCTTTGCACGGCACCGAACGTGCGCAGGTATTTGACGCGGATGCGCCTGATGAACGCTTCGGAGCCAAACGCCCCGGAGAAGCTGCGCCGGTTGCCGTCGATGTCGGCGATGACCTGCTCAGGCCGCGTGAATTGCAGGAAACGGCCGTTCGCCCAGTCGAACCGTCCGGCGTCGACGATCACGCCGCCGATGGCGTTGCCATGCCCGGTGATGCCCTTGGTGGTCGAATGCACAACGATGTCGGCGCCGAATTCGATCGGGCGCAGCAGGTACGGCGTCGGCACGGTGTTGTCGAGAATCAGCGCCAGCCCGTGCCGGTGCGCCAGATCGGCCAGCGGACGGATATCGGTGATGGCGGTGTTCGGGTTGGCGACCGTCTCGGCGAAGATGGCACGGGTCGCGGGACCGATCAGAGACTCGATCTCATGCAGGTCGTTGATGTCCTTGACGAAATCAGCGTGGATGCCGAACTGCGGCAGGAAGTCGCCGAGCGCATCGACTGACGCCCCATACAGGTTCGTCGGCGCGATGATGCGGCCACCGCCCTCCCCCGCGCACATCAGCGCGTATGACACCGCGGCCATGCCCGACGACACCGCCACCGCGCTGACGCCACCCTCCAGGGCGGCGAGCCGGCGTTCGAGCGCATCGACGGTCGGATTGGCGACTCTGGAATACTCGAACCCGGATATCTCACCGGCGGCCAGATCACGGCCACGAGCGGCGTTCTCCAAATCGAAGGCGGCGGAGGCGTAGATGGGCACGCTGACCGCATCGTCGTTGCGGTTCGCACTATACCCGCCATGAACCGCAAGCGTGCTGAAATCAGTCATTTCCAAATCCCTTTCATCCGCATGACCGCCAAAACAACGAACACCGACCGCCATATTTCTTCAAGACACGACAGTGCGGGCGTCATCGCCATGAACGTCGACGCCCGCACGGCCCGCACCGCATGATAGGCACGGTACGCGACCCTATGCGGCCACTTCCGTCGTCAGCCGGTCGAGCACCTGACCGCTTACGCCGTCGATGTCCAGCGCCTCGAACGCCTTGTCGAAGCCCTGCCCCAGATCCTCGATCAGGTCGGACACGTCCTCGATGCCCACCGACAGACGCACCAGCTCGTCGGTGATGCCCACCTTGAGACGCTCCTCGCGAGGCAGCTCGAAATGCGTCATGCGGCATGGCAGCTCGGCGAGGCTTTCCACCGCGCCCAGACTGACGGCGAGATGGAACACGTGCAGGTTGTCGAGCACGATGGACGGGTCGACCCCCGGCACCACTTCGAAGGACAGCACGCCGCCGAACCCCTTGAGTCCATTCTCGGCGAGCAGACGGTTGCGGTCGCCATACACGCCCGGGTAATGCACGGCCCGAACGAGCGGATGCGCCAGCAGGTATTCCGTCACAGCCTGCGCGTTGCGCTGCTGACACTCCATGCGCAGCGCCAACGTCTGGATGCCACGGCGCACGTCGTTGCATTCGGTCGGGGCGAGCACGCCGCCGAACCGGTTCTGCGCGAAGTAGATGCCATTGCCGACCTCATCGTCCAACACCACCACAAGGCCGGCGTTCACCTCGGAATGGCCTGCCAGGTATTTGGTGGCCGAATGGATGACGATATCCGCGCCCAAATCGAGCGGCTGCTGCAGGTACGGGGTGACGAACGTGTTGTCGACGATGGACAGCGCGCCGTATCGGTGCGCGATGGCCGAGATGCGGTTGACGTTGTTGATCTGCAGCAGCGGGTTGGTCAGCGTCTCAAAATATACGGCGCTGGCCGCGCGGCCGCCTCTGTCGCGCCCGCTGATCGCGGCGTCGAGCGCCTCGTAGTCGGCGGTGTCGACGCTGTCGAACTCCAGCCCGCGCTCGGCGAAGTACTCGTTGAACAGCGAATACGTGCCGCCGTAGATGTTCTTGCCGACCACGATGCGGTCCCCGGGTTTGAAGATGGACAGCACCGCGTGAATCGCGGCGAGTCCGGACGCGAACGCGAAGCCACGAGTCCCGTGCTCCAGCTGGGCGATCTGCTTTTCCAGAAAGTCGCGGGTCGGGTTGCCGCTGCGCGCATAATCCCAGCGGGGCATGGCGTTGACCGATTCGACAGCGTATGTGGATGAGTTGTAGATGGGCGGGTTGACGGCTCCGGTGTTGTTGTCGTTGACCGGCAATCCGTGGACCAGCTGAGTGTTGAACCTCGTCATGAGCACCCCCTGCGGTTTTTTCTTGGCGGGTTTCCCGATGAACCCCGCGTGACCCTTATGAAGGTAGTCAGCGGCCGGCGGCCTCGCAACCCGGACGGCATACACATTATTTATAGGATGCTCAAAACCTTTGCAAACACTGGATTTTCACGACTTGCACGGCATCTTTGACGACCGGCAAGAGCCACTTGCGACACGCACGGAATGTTCTGGCGGCAACCAAGGCGCGACTAAGTGCGACATGGCTTCGCGCAGAAACCGACGCTACGACCCATCGGCCATCGTGATGTTCGTCACATCCGGGCCCTGTAGGGCATTTGGCCTCACCCTGGCAGCGGAACCGGGCGATATGCTGGAGTGACGCCGGCGGGATTCACGCGCCGGAGGGACCCAAGCAAAGGAGCTCGCCCATGACCACCGTAGCCATCGTCGGATGCACTCACGCGGGAACGTTCGCCGCCACATCCATTCTCAAGCAGCATCCCGACTGGACGGTCCACGTATTCGAACGCAACGACTCGCTGTCGTTCCTTTCCTGCGGCATCGCGCTGTGGGTCGGCGACCACGTGTCCGACCCGAAGCGCATGTTCTATTCGTCGCCGAAGGCCCTCGCCGAAGCCGGTGCCACGATGCACATGCGCCACGACGTGCTCGATGTGGATGTCGCCGGCAAGGTGTTGCGCGCCCGTGACATGAACACCGGGGAAGTCGGCGAATACCGATACGACAAACTGGTGATCACCACCGGTTCCGCGCCCGTGGTGCCGCCGATCGACGGGCTGGACGAGGCGCTCGAATCGGGACGCGTGCTGCTGTGCAAGAACTGGGACCATGCGATGGCGATCAAGGAGCGCGCGGGCAGCGCGAAATCGGCCGTCGTGATCGGCGCGGGGTACATCGGCGCGGAGATCGCCGAGCAGTTCAGCGAAATCGGCGTGAAGACCACGCTGGTGGATGCGCTGGACCGCGTGCTGGCGAACAATTTCGACGCGACCATCACCGATGACGTGGAGCAGGCGTTCGACGAGCATGGCGTGACCCTGGCGCTCGGCCAGAAGGTGACGGCGTTCCGGCCGGCGGCCGGCAGCGACGGGATCGAGGGCTCCGGCGTGACCGTGGTCACCGAGAAGGGCGAGTACACGGCCGATGTGGCGATCCTGGGCGCCGGATTCCGCCCGAACACCGCGTTGTTCGCGGATCAGCTGCGTATGCTGAAGAACGGGGCGATCGTCATCGACGACTACATGCGCGCCTCATTGCCGGACAACACGGTGCTCGACGACGTGTTCGCGGCGGGCGACAGCGCCACGGTCCGATACAACCCGACCGGCGCGGACGATTACATCCCGCTCGCCACCAATGCGGTGCGGCAGGGGCTGCTCATCGGCGAGAACATCGTCGCCGCGACGAAGCGGTATCCCGGCACGCAGGCCACCAGCGCAGTGCAGTTGTACGATCTGGCGATGTCCGCCACGGGACTCACCGCCGGCGGCGCGAAACGCCGAGGCATCGCCGCGAAATCGACGACGATCACGCAGGATTACCGCCCCGATTTCATGCTCACCACCACGCCGGTGACGACCACGCTGGTGTGGAGCCCGGTCACCCGGCGCATCCTGGGTGCGCAGTTCCTGTCGAAGCATGACATCTCGCAGGCGGCGAACGTCGTGTCCGTGGCCATTCAGGCGGGGTTCACGATCGATCAGCTCGCCGGCGCCGACCTGTTCTTCCAGCCGAACTTCAGCCAGCCGATCAATTTCGTCGGAGCCGTGGCCATTCAGGCAGTGGCCGAAAGCTGACCCCAATCGTTGACTCGCGCTCAACGCGGATGCGAAAGCCCCGATCATTGGGAAACGGCCATTCCGGTTCTCGTATCCGCGGCTAATGCGAGCGCACGATTCGCATCAGCCGCGTGACCTGTTCGGCGGTGCGGGCCACGTTCGCACGGGCGTCGCGCAGCAGCTCATCGAGGCTCGCGGCACCCGGCGCGGCACCGAAGACCGCATCGATGCCGCGCCCGTGCAGACACTCGATGCCGTCGCCGACGTGGCCGGCGATGGCAATCACCGGTTTGCCGTGCCGCTTCGCCACGGAGGCGACCCCGACCGGCGTCTTGCCGAACATGGTCTGCGCGTCAATCGAACCTTCGCCGGTGAACACGATGTCCGCCCATTGTACGGCGGCATCCAGCCCGGACTGCTCGATCACCAAGTCGATGCCCGGGCGAAAATCGGCGTGCAGCACGGCGAGCAGCGCCATGCCGATGCCGCCCGCCGCCCCGGCTCCGGGATGATCGGCGATGGGCGTGCGGGTACGGTGGTCAGGACGGGAACGGTGGCCAGGAGACGATGATTCAGCCACGGCCGCTTCGACTTTTCCGCCATCGCCATTCCGTTCGGCGGGCACCTGTTCAGCGAGCGCACGTTCGATGACCGACGAGACGTGCCGCAGGGCGCCGTCCAACAGCGTCACGTCTTCGCGACTCGCGCCCTTCTGCGGGCCGAACACCGCGCTGGCGCCCTCGGGGCCGGTCAGCGGATTGGTCACATCGCAGGCGGCGATGACATGCACGTCGCCAAGCCGTCTGTCCAGGCCGCTCAGGTCAACGCGCTCCACTTCGGCGAGCGCCGCCCCGCCCGGCCGCACGTCACGCCCGTCATGGTCAAGCAGCCGCACCCCCAACGCCTGCAGGAGACCGCAGCCCGCGTCGTTGGTGGCGCTGCCGCCGAGCCCGACGATGATCGTCTCGGCGCCGGCGTCGAGCGCGGCCCGGATCAGTTCGCCCGTGCCGTATGACGTCGTGGCCTTCGGGTCGCGTTCGGATGGGCGCAGCAGCGCCAGTCCGCTGGCGGCGGCGGTCTCCACGACCGCGGTGCGGCCGTCGCCGAGCAGCGCGAACCCGGCCTGCACCGGGCGTCCGAGGGGATCGTGCGCGCCGGCCGTCAGCATCGTGCCGCCGGTGGCGTCGGCCAGCGCCCGCGCGGTTCCCTCTCCCCCGTCAGCCATGGGCAGGCATCGTATTTCGGCGTCGGGGTCGCCGCGGCGGATGCCTTCGGCCATGGCCCGTGCCGCCTCGGCGGCGGTCAGGCTCTCCTTGAAGGAATCAGGCGCACATAGGTATCGCATCGCCGGATCACGCCTGCTATTCGGTGCGCAGCGCGGTGGCCGGGTCCTGCTTGGCGGCCTTGCGCGACGGAATCAGGCCGCCGATAAGGGTGAGCACCATGCTGAGCACCACCAGGATCACCGCTCCGGCCACCGGCAGCGCGGCGTTCACGTCGTTGGTGCCGATGAAATGGTGCAGCACCTGGTTGCCCGGTATGAGCAGCAGCAGCGTCACGCCTATGCCGATCAGGCCGGCGCACAGGCCGATGAGTCCGGTCTCCGCGTTGAACACCTGCGACACATTGCGCTTCGAGGCGCCCATCGCGCGCAGGATGCCGATCTCCTTGGTGCGTTCCAGCACCGAGATGTACGTGATGATGCCGATCATGATCGACGACACCACCAGCGACACGGACACGAACGCGATCAGCACATAGGAGATCACGTTGATGATCGTCGTCACCGAGCTCATCATCAGGCCGACGTAATCGGTGTAGACGATCTTGTCGGCCTTGGGCACGGTCTTGTTGTAGTCGGTGATGGCCTTGGACACGTGGTCCTTGTCCTCGAAGCTGTCGGTGTAGATGTTGATCGTCGAGGGCACATCCCGGCTCACCACGCCGAACGCGGCGAGGTTGTCGTCATACGTGCCGGTCGAGACGTACTGGTCGTAGATCTTGACCAGCACGTCCTGCGAGGCGGTGGCGATGTACTGGTCGAAGCTGTCGGCGAGCTGCTGCTCGCTCATCGCCGCCATCCGCTGCCCGCCCGCGGCTGACTGCCCGGCCTGCCCGGGCTGAGCCGACTGCGCTGACTGCGACTGCATCACGGCCTTGGCCATGTTCGCCTTGTCGCTCACGCCGAGCGAGGCCACATAGGTCTTGGCATCAGCGGCCTTCGCCGCGTCGTCCGACGGCGAGAACGCCAGGCCGTTGAGCACGTCGCGGGTCTTGTCCTTCTCCTGGTCGGTGACGATGGCGCTGGAGTTCGCATGGTCGATCAGCTCGTCGGTCAGTGCGCGGGTGTAGCCGATTCCGGTGGCCAGCGGCGTGGCGGAGGCGTCCTTGATCGGCTTGACCACGCCCACGATCTTCAGCTGCTCCGCCGAGTCGAAGCGCTCTGCGATGGCGTCCGCGTCGTCGCCGATGTACGTGTAGTCGCCGTTCGTGTCCTTCACGTACTGGTCTGAGGCGGGTATCATGGCCAGCTTCTGCCCCATCGCCGTCGCGTAGTCGATCTTGCCGGTGGGCGTCTTGACCGTCTCGCCGTCGTTGAGCTTGTTCATCATGTCGGTGTAGTCGCTGGCCTTGAGCAGGCCCAGCTCATACAGCGTGGTGAGCGGTACCTTGTTGTCGTCGTCAAGCACGAGCACGACCTGGTCCTTGCCGGTCGGCCATGCGCCCTTGACCACGCGGTAGTTGTCGGTGATGACCTTGCTGATGAGCTGATCGTCCTTCGCCCCCGGCATGATTTCATGGAACGAGTCGGGCGACGCGCTCGTGTCGGTCTTGCCGGTCAGCATCGTCATCTGCATGCTCGTCATGTCGGACATGCTCGACGACTGGCCCATCGAGCTCATCCACGCAGCGTTCGATGTCGAATCGGACTTGGCACCGATGGTGACGCCGTTCGCGGTGACCAGCGTGCCGTCGGGATCGTGGCTGAACACGGAGAACTTCACGTCGTACGTGTATTGGATGCCGGTTTCGCCGACATATTGGCGAACCTCGCTGTTGGGGTCGTCCAGATACTTCTTGAAATCGGCGAGGTTGTTCTTCGTGATGCTGCTCGTCAGGCTGGAGGCCTGCTTGATGCTGCGATCGTCCGGGTAGATGCCGTCGTTCTTCGCCGATCTGCCTCCGGTCTCCTTGCCGCCCGCCTGGGCGCCCATGATGCTGGTCATGTCGAAGGTCTGCGAGTCGATGGTGATCGGATAGGCGGTCATCGTGTCGCGCTGTATGCTGTCGATGTACGCGTTGACGCCGGTGGAAACCGACAGGATCAGGGCGATGCCGATGATGCCGATAGACCCGGCAAACGAGGTGAGCAGCGTACGGCCCTTCTTGGTCCTCAGATTGTTGAAGCTCAGCGCGATGGACGTGGCGAGCGACATCGAGGCCTTGCCCAGCCTCTTGTGTACGGGTGCCTCGGACGCGCCCTCCTCGACCTCGTACGGGTCGGAATCGCTGCGGATCACGCCGTCGCGCAGCTGGACGGTTCTGGTGGCGTACTGCTCGGCGAGCTCGGGATTATGTGTGACCATGACCACCAGACGGTCCTTCGCCACCTCCTTGAGCAGGTTCATGATCTGCACGGACGTGTCGGAGTCGAGCGCTCCGGTCGGCTCGTCGGCCAGCACGATGTCCGGGTCGTTGACCAGGGCGCGGGCGATGGCGACGCGCTGCATCTGCCCGCCGGACAGCTGGTTCGGCTTCTTGTTGATGTGGTCGCCCAGCCCGACCTGTTCGAGGGCCTTGCGGGCACGCTCCCGCCGTTCGGTACGGGATACGCCGGAGATCGTCAGCGCGAGCTCCACGTTCGACAGAATCGTCTGGTGCGGAATCAGGTTGTAGCTTTGGAACACGAAGCCGATCGTGTGGTTGCGGTACGAATTCCAGTCACGGTCCTTGTACCGTTTGGTGGAGACCCCGTTGATGATCAGGTCGCCGCTGTCGTACCGGTCCAGGCCGCCGATGATGTTGAGCAGCGTGGTCTTGCCGGAACCCGACGGGCCCAATATCGCCACGAATTCGCTGTCGCGCAGGTTCAGGCTGACGTCATCCAACGCCTTCTGCACAAAATCGCCGGTCTTGTATTGCTTGGAAATCGACTTGATCTGCAGCACGATGCTCCCCTTATTACCCATGGGTGGTTCGTCGTATGTCTCCATGATTTGCGATATGACACCACTGTATCCGACCCGTTCCCCCAGCGCCTCGTGATTCACCGCAAGCATGGGGAATAAAACCGACAACAAACGACTTTGCGTCGCTTTGACATGACGGAACCGTGACGGCCCTCGCGCGTCAAGTGTGTGTATCAAGCATGCTTTGCGTTTTTTTAGCGCCCCCCTCAGCAGTTTTCCCATACAGTCGAAACCATGACAGGACTCACTACATCTGAAGTCGAAGAACGCCGCGCGCGAGGCGAGGGCGAAACCGGGGCGCGAAGCGTCACCAAATCGACAGGCGCGATACTGCGCGAGAACATCTGCACGCTGTTCAACGCACTGAACTTCGCTATAGCGATACTGCTGTTCGCGGTCGGCGCGTACTCCAACATGCTGTTCATCGCGATCATCATCCTCAACATCGTCATCGGCATCGTGCAGGAATTCAAGGCGAAGAAACTCGTCGACGAGCTGACGATCCTCAACCAGCCGCACGCGGTGGTGCTGCGCGACGGCAAGGAGACGACCATCGAGGCCGGCGACATCGTCAAGGACGATGTCATGGTGCTGGATTCCGGCAAGCAGATCTGCAACGACGCCGTGGTCATCGACGGCCGTCTGGAAGTCAACGAATCGCTGCTGACCGGCGAAAGCGACTCCATCGACAAGACCGCCGGCAGCGAGCTGTATTCCGGCAGCTCGGTGATTTCCGGCCGCGCGTACGCCCGTGTGACGCACGTCGGCGACGAGAACTACACGAATTCGCTGATCAACGAGGTGCGCCAGGAGAAGCGCGTGCACTCCGAGCTGCTGGATTCGATGCGCAAGGTCACCCGGTTCACCAGCTTCCTGATCATCCCGCTGGGCGTGCTGCTGTTCGTCGAGGCGATGTTCCTGCGGCACTCCGGCACGTACGACGCCGTGGTGTCGTCCGCCGCGGCGCTGCTCGGCATGCTGCCGAAGGGACTGGTGCTGCTGATCTCCGTGTCGCTGGCCACCGGCGTGATCCGCCTCGCGAAGGCCAAGATCCTCGTGCAGAACATCTATTCGCTGGAGACGCTGGCGCATGTGGACGTGCTGTGCCTCGACAAGACCGGCACGCTGACGGACGGCAACATGAGCGTGGACCGGATCGTGCCGCTCGGCGAGCGCGGTGCCGCCGAGGATTCCGACGCGCTGCTGCGCGCCTACCTGGACGCCAGCGAGGACAACAACGTGACCATCGCGGCGCTGCGCGCCCATTTCGGCGCCGACGGCTCCACCGCCGATGCCGAGCAGCCCGCGGCGCCCGCCGGCGACGGCCGTTTCGCCGCGCAGGCCATCATCCCGTTCTCGTCGAAGCGCAAATGGGGCGCCATCACGATGCGCGCAGCGGCTGGTGCGGCAGACGCGCCTCGCCACGCGCAGGAGGGCGAGTCGGCGGCGGCGACCGGAACCGTGTTCCTGGGCGCCCCGGAGCGCATCCTTGGCGCGAACCTGCCCGATGAGGCGGCCGCGCTGATGGGTCAGGGACTGCGTCTGATCGCCGTCGGATACCTGCCCGGCGCGTGGACGGACGAGGAGCATCTGCCGGATGCGCTGCAGCCGATGTTCCTGATCGCGCTGCGCGACAACATCCGCCCGCGGGCCAAGGAGACGCTGGCGTACTTCCGCGACCAGGGCGTCGACGTGAAGGTCATCTCCGGCGACCATCCCGACACCGTCGCCGCCGTCGCCCGGCAGGCCGGCCTGGAGCATTGGCGTGACGTCATCGACATGACCTCGGTGCCGGCGGACGCCCCGGATTCCACGTTCGACGACGTCGCCGGCCGATACACGGTGTTCTCTCGCGTCACCCCCAAGCAGAAGCGCCAGCTGGTGCAGGCGATGCAGCGGGCCGGGCATCAGGTCGCGATGACCGGCGACGGCGTGAATGACCTGCTCGCCCTGCGCGAGGCCGACTGCTCGATCGCCATCGCCTCCGGGTCGGACGCCGCGCGCCAGATCTCGCAGGTCGTGCTGCTCGACTCCGATTTCACCTACCTGCCGCAGGTGGTGCTGGAGGGCCGCAAGGTCGTCAACAACGTGACCCGCACGGCCGCCGTGTTCTTCATCAAGACGATCTACTCGGTGCTGGTGTCGTTCTTCTGCCTGGCTTTGAACGTCCCGTTCCCGTTCATTCCGATCCAGATCACGCTTGTCGACGCCTGCATCGAGGCGTGGCCGTCGTTCCTGACGATATTCGAATCGGACACGCGACGCATCCGCGGCCGGTTCCTGCCCACTGCGCTCGGCAAGGCGGCGCCGTTCGCGATCGCCGTCACCGGCATGATCATCGCATTCAGCCTCATCGCTCCGTTCGGCGAGACGCAGAACCGCACGGTCATGTTCGCGCTGCTGATCGCCGCGTCGATGGTCGCCGTGATCAAGAGCTGCGTGCCGTTCACGAAGATCCGCGTGTTCGTCTGCGTGACGATGGTGCTGGGCGCCCCGTTCGCGCTGCTCATCCTGCCGCACCTGTTCGAGGTGGTCGCGATGACCGGCCCGATGTGGGCATGGTTCGCGGTGGCGTTCGTGGTGATGATGGCCGTCACCGCCGCGATCATCGCGGCGCAGCGGGCATGGCTGCGGTCACGGCGCTGACCGGCGAGCGATTCCCCGTGATGCCGGCCGGCGTCCGGCCCGGAGCGATTCGGACATTCATGTTCGATGCGTTCCGGGCCGGGCACATGTGTTTTCCCTGACTGCGCGGTCACGGCAGAGAGCTGTTACAGTGAAGCCATGCAGATGATACGACACGCCGATATGAGCGATCTGGATGCGCTGGCAGCGCTCGAATCCGAATGCTTTCCGCCGGCGGAGGCGGCGAGCCGCGACGCCATCGCCGACCGGTTGCGCACATACGCCGACCATTTCTGGCTGCTGTTCGACGACGACCGGCTGACGGCGGCCATCAACGGCATGGTCACCGACGAGCCGGATCTGGTCGATGCCATGTATGCGGACACGTCCATGCATGACGAGCGCGGCGCGTGGCAGATGCTGTTCAGCGTGTGCACCGACCCCGGGAGCCGACGGGAGAGGCGGGCGAGCCGCCTCATGCGCTCCGTCATCGAAGACGCGCGCGATGCCGGGCGAGACGGCCTGGTGCTGACGTGCAAGGAACCCCTGATCGGCTTCTATGAGCGTTTCGGGTACCGGGACGAGGGCGTCTGCGGTTCCCGTCACGGCGGCGCGGCTTGGCATCAGATGCGTCTGGACTTTCGGCGGGAGCGGCAGCAGTCGTGTTGTCCACAGGGACGATAGACAGTATGCGGTTTCATTGTTTTTCCGTGAATCCCCGCAGGAGCTGTGTCGCCGAACGGCCGCAGCGGCGGTCTGGCAGCAGCAGCCGAGATCGGCCGGCCCCCCCCCGAGTCTCGCGAGGTATGCATGCAATCGAACATATCCGATACCGCCGTAGCGCAGTCGAATTCCATGTCGAAGCGTGATCTGGTCCCGATCATCGTGATGATGGTCGGCAGCTTCACCGCCATCCTCAATCAGACGCTGATGACCTCGGCGCTGCCCCATCTGATGCACGATTTCGACATCACCAGCAACACTGCGCAATGGCTGAGCACCGTGTTCATGCTGACGAACGGTACCATGATCCCCATCAGCGCGTTCCTCGTCCAGAAGTTCACCACACGGCAGCTGTTCTTCTACGCGGTCGGCATGTTCCTGTTCGGCACGCTCGTGTGCACGGCGGCGCCCGGTTTCGGCGTCCTGCGCTGCGCCTCGATGGCGGCGCGACGGTCCTCAAGCAGTGCGACGATGTCGTCGATATGCTCCGGTTCGTCGGCCTCGAACGCGAAGAACCGCTTGAGGTCCTCGATGGACATGCCCGCGTGCTTGAAACAGCAGATCGTCCTCATGCGGTTGATATGACACTGGAGGTATATGCGCTGCCCGGCCGGCGTCCGGCCAACGTTGGTGAGCAGCCCCGCATCCTCGTAATACCGCAGCGTCGACGGCTCCATATGGAACATGTCGGCGACCTCGCGGATTGTGTATCGTTCCATGCTCGACATTGTAGCCGCGAGGATGACACGCCGGACGCCCTTGCGCTCAAGCCAACTTGAAGCGTGACAATGGAGACATCGGACCGATCGACGACACCTGGAGGCACCCATGTTCGAACCCACCGGCACCTACGCGCCCGCCACGACGCGCTACGACACCATGCTGTACAAGCGCTGCGGCGCCAGCGGCCTGAAGCTCCCGGCCATATCGCTGGGCTTCTGGCACAACTTCGGCGACATCACGCCCTACGACCAGATGAAGGCCCTGGTGCTCACCGCATTCGACCACGGCATCACGCACTTCGACCTGGCCAACAACTACGGCCCCGAACCCGGCGCCGCGGAGAAGAACGCGGGACGGCTGATCCGGCAATACCTCGCCGCCCACCGCGACGAACTGGTCATCAGCACCAAGGCCGGCTACGAGATGTGGTCGGGCCCGTACGGCGATTGGGGCAGCCGCAAATACCTGCTCGCCTCACTCGACCAGAGCCTGGAACGCCTGGGACTCGACTACGTCGACATCTTCTACCATCACCGTCCGGACCCCGAGACTCCTTTGGAGGAAACGATGGGCGCGCTCGCCCAGGCCGTCGCCAGCGGCAAGGCGCTCTATGTGGGCCTGTCGAACTACGACGGGCCACAGCTGGAGCGGGCGGCGACGATCCTCGATGAACTGCACGTGCCGTTCATCATCAACCAGAACAAATACAACATCTTCGACCGCACCGTCGAGCGCAACGGGCTCAAGGACACCGCCAAGCACCTGGGCAAGGGTCTCATCACGTTCTGCCCGCTCGCGCAGGGTCTGCTGACCGACCGGTATCTCAACGGCATCCCCGCGGATTCGCGCGTGGCGCACGATCCGCGCTTCCTGCACGCCGACGACGTGACGCGCGTCCACGGCCAGATCATGGCCCTGAACGAGATCGCCAAGCAGCGCGGGCAGACGCTCGCCGAGATGTCGCTCGCCTGGCTGCTGCACGACGACGCCGTGACCAGCGTGCTCGCCGGCGCATCCAAGCCGCAGCAAATCATCGACAACATCGGGGCGCTGAAGAACACGGACTTCAGCGACGAGGAGCTGAAAGCCATCGACGAGATCTCCATGCAGTGACGAATACCGCTGGAAGTCGCATCCGGAAACGGCTCCCAGCGTACCGGAAGGAAACGTACCGGCATATATTCATGCCAATCACAGCACAGCTTCCAGGATGGTGGAGTGATATGGAGGTTGTCGGCAAGAGCCGGCGAGGTCACTCAAGGTAACCCCACAATTGTCCCCCTCTCTCTTCTCCTTCTCACCCGGCCCTTTTGGGCCGGGTTTCCTTTTCTTCGGAGCCTGCGACACCGGAAAGCCGACGACGGCGAATCGTATCGCAATGGTGATGTACAGTAGTGAGTTCGCCACGACCATTACGAGGCGGCTTCATGCCGCCGGGAGGAGACACCGATGCTGCCCGACGGGACACTGCCCGACGATTATGTCGTACTGGATCTGGAAACCACCGGTGTCAGCTGGTATCGGGACACCATCATCGAGTTCGGAGCGGTGAAGGTCGTCGACCGCAAGCCCGTCGACACCTATCAGCAGTTGGTCAATCCGATGCGCAACCTCAATCCGTTCATCACGCAGCTGACCGGCATCACGCCGGACATGCTCGAACCGGCACCGACGCTGGACACCGTGCTGCCCGACTTCCTGCGCTGGTGCGGCGACGACGCGATGATCGGGCACAACATCATGCAGTTCGACATCAAGTTCATCGACCTGGCGGCGCAGCGCATCCTGCACCATGCGGTGCCGAACCGCATCATCGATACGTTGCAGATGAGCCGGAGCATGTACCCGCAGTACAACCGACACCGGCTGGTCGACCTGATCCAGCGTTTCGACATCGCCGACGTCGAGGAGCACCGCGCGCTGTCGGACGCCGAGCAGACACAGATGTGCTTCGAATACATGCGCGACGAGCAGCGTCGCAGAGACTGCTGAGAGCGGAGAGAGCTGACTGATGGCATTGGGCGTTGGCGCGCGGTCTCTGACGCCGCCCGCCAACGCTCAATGCCATCGGCGCAGTTTTCCGCTTCCGTCAGCGTTGATTCAGGGGGATGTAGGCGCGCTCCACCTCGCCGGTGTACACCTGACGCGGACGACCGATCTTCGTGTTCGGGTCGGCGAGCATCTCGCGGTACTGGGCGATCCATCCGGGGATGCGGCCAAGCGCGAACAGCGTGGTGAACATCGCCGGATCGAAACCGATCGCGCGGTATATCAGGCCGGTGTAGAAGTCGACATTCGGATACAAGTGACGTGACACGAAATACTCGTCGTTGAGCGCGATGTCCTCAAGCTCGACCGCGACGTCGAACAGGGCGCGCTCGTCGGCGGGAAGCTTGCGGGTGTCCTCACGCGCGATGATCTTCTCCAGATACAGGCGCGCGATCGCGGCACGCGGATCATACGACTTGTACACGCGATGCCCCAGGCCTGAGATGCGATGCCCCTCGGCCTTCGCGTCCTCCACGAACTGGCGGACGGACTTGCCGGAGTCGCGGATCGCCTTCAACTGACGCAACACGGCCTCGTTCGCGCCGCCATGCAACGGCCCGGACAGCGCGTTGATGCCGGCGGAGATCGCCGCATACAGGTTCGCGTGGGCGGAGCCGGCGATGCGGACCACCGACGTGGAGCAATTCTGCTCATGGTCGGCATGGATGATGAGCAGACGGCCGAGCGCGTGCACGTACAGCGGGTCGGAATCGAACCGCTCGTATGGCACGGCGAAGCACATGCGCAGGAAATCGTCGACGTAGCCGCGGGCGAGGTCCGGGTAGAGCATCGGCTCATCGCGGCGGCGCCGGAAAATGTAGCTGACCACCGTGCACGCCTTCGCCATGATGATCTTCGCGGCCTCATCCAGCTGGTCGGAGTCGGTGATGTCGGTGGTGTCGGGGTAGAACGCCGCAAGCGCGTTCACCGCCGCAGCGAGCACGCTCATCGGATGGGCGGCACGGGGGAACGAGCCCATGAACGTGCGGAAATCCTCGCCCACCATGGTCTTGTGGTTGATGTCGCTGCAAAACCGGTCGTATTCCGCCTGCGTCGGCAGGTCGCCGTGTCGCAGCAGCCACGCGACCTCAAGGAAATCGGAATGCTCGCACAGCTGCTCGATGGGGTAGCCCCGGTAGCGCAGGATCGACCGATTGCCGTCTATGAACGTGATCTTCGATTCGCACTGCGCCGTGGTCAGGAAGCCGGGATCAAGCGTGACCCAGCCGTCGTTGCGCAGCTTGGAGACCACAATGCCATCCGGGCCGGCCGAAGCCTTGACGACCGGCAGCGTGTACTGATTCGAATCCACATGAAGTTCAGCTGTCGCCATGCACGCTCCTTAATCCCTTGATTGAGTCGTTCGAATTGTCAAGTCGTCGAAATTATCGAATTCGTCGTCCCGGTGCCTTGTATTGGACACACTATATTGCGTGCATGTTTCCACCAAAAACGCCGCTCCAGCACGTGGACATCATCACATGCCAAAGCGGCGACGGCATCGCCCGATACAGACCGTGGGCGATGGACGACCGGTTGCCGGTCAGTCGCGGGTGGTCAGGATGACCGGACCGTTCTCGGTGATGGCGATCGTGTGCTCGCTGTGGGCGCCACGCGACCCGTCCTCGGAACGCAGCGTCCAGCCGTCCTTGGGGTCCTGGTAGATCTCGTCGGTGGTCTTGAGGAACCACGGTTCGATGGCGATGACCAGACCCGGGCGCAGGCGGTAGCCGTGGCCGGCCTTGCCGTCGTTGGCGACGTGCGGGTCGCCGTGCATGATGTGGCCGACGCCATGGCCGCCGAATTCCAAGTTGATCGGGTAGCCGTACGAACGGGCGATGTCGCCGATGGTGGAGGACACGTCGCCCAGACGGTTGCCCGGACGGGCCGCGTCAATGCCGGCGGCGAGCGCCTCCTCAGTGCACTTGATGAGCTTGAGGTCGCTCGGGTCGGGGTCGTTGCCGACCACGAAGCTGATGGCGGAGTCGCCGACCCAGCCGTTGACGCTGATGGCCAGATCAAGGCTGACAAGGTCCCCGTCCTTGAGGTTGTAGTCGAACGGGATGCCATGCAGCACTGCGTCGTTGACCGACGTGCAGATGTAGTGTGCGAACGGGCCGGTGCCGAAGTCCGGCGCATAATCCACGTAGCACGATTCGGCGCCCTTGCGGTCGACGATCTTCTTGTGCACGTACTCGTCGATCTCCAGCAGGTTGGTGCCGACCTTCGTCATGGCCTTGAGTTCCTTGAGAATCTCGCCGACGAAACGACCGGCCGGCTTCATCTCCTCGATTTCCTTAGCGGTTTTCAGTTCGATCATGCAACCCAGCCTACTGTGCGGGGGTTACTTACGCCTCGGACGGCCGAACTTGAACGCGCGGACCATCGAGGAAACACCCATGACGATCAGCGCACATCCGCAGAAAATCACCAGGAACAGCATCGACGAGACCGGCGAGACCAGTACGACGAGACCGGCGATAATCGAGATGATCGCGTACAGCACCGCCCAGCCGGAGCTCGGCAGGCGCCATGATTCGGCGAGCGCCATCACGCCTTCCATCATCCAGCCGAGGCCAACCACCATCGTGATGAACACTGCGAGCGCCTGTCCGGACAGGGCCGCGTTCTTCAGCATGAGTACGCCGCCGACCGACAGCATTATGCCGATGAGGATGTCCAGGATGCGCCATCCGGCCGGCAGTCCCAATGTGACGATGGCGCTGACGATGCGGATCACGCCGGAGACCACGAAGTAGATGCCGAGTGCGACGGCCGCGACGCCGAGCGTCTTGCCGGGCCAGATCAGCAGCGCGACGCCGAGCACGATCGCCGCGACGCCGATGATGCCGTACAGGCCGCGGATCGCGTTCTTCGCCTTCTGCGGCAGCATCTCCTCGATCAGCCGGAACGGGCTGAAGTCCTCCCAGCCGCCCTGCCCTTGCTGCTGGCCGGGCTGCTGTTGGCCGAACGGCGGCTGGTAGGCGTAGGGCTGGCCGTACGGGCGGCCTGGCTGGTCGGATGCGGTGCCTGGCTGCGTCTGGTATTGGCCGGATGCGGTGCCGTCCTGCGGCGCTCCCCCGTACGGGTATTGCTGGCCCGCAGGCTGGCCTTGGGGCGCGTAGGCTCCGTATTCCGGCTCTCCGGCACGGCCGGCCTGTTCGTTCCCGCCGGGCTGTCCGCCGTCACCGCGCCCGCTGTCGCCATGTCCGTCGCTGTGCGGGAAAGGCCCGCCATCGTATGTGCTCATCATGACTCCTTCACCATTCATGCGGCCTGCCGTCAACCGTGTGCGGGCATCCGAAGCGGGCCACTTCGATATCGTCACCGTCACCACCATATTCTAGACAAGTTGTCTAATTCATGCCATCAACACAATCCGTCGTTCCGTCCAATACCTTGCGTGTCGTTCGCTATGGGAAAAAACGGGCCGCGGAAGGTCAGAAGGAACGTCACCGAACCCGGATAGTATGAGACCATGACCACAGATTTGACGTCCGGCCTCGATACGGCCGCTTTTTCCTCTGTTATCAAACCATCCGACGATCTGTTCCGTTTCGTCAACGGCCCTTGGATCGACACGTACCGGCTGCCTGACGACAAGGCGCGCTACGGTTCCTTCGACAAGCTCGCGGAAGACGCCGAGAGCCAGATCCGCGACATCCTGGAGGACGAGGACTGCCCCGCAGCCAAGTCGCAGGCGCTGTACCGCTCGTTCATGGACACCGACGCCATCGAGGCGGCCGGTGCCACGCCGATCAGGCCCGCCCTCGACGCCATCGACCACGCCGCCGACAAGGCGGCGCTGACCCGCACCATCGGAGCCCTCAAGCCCATCGACATGGGGCCGGACGTCTTCGACATCGCCGTATTCGGCGACCCCAAGAACCCCGACACGAACGTCGTGCACCTCGAACAGTCCGGCATCGGCCTGCCCGACGAAGCCTACTACCGCGAGGACCACTACGCCCCGATCCGCGAAGCCTACGTCGACATGGTCGCCAAGCAGCTGCGTCTGGCCGGCTACGGCGACGAGGAGACCACCCGCGCACAGGCGGACCGCTTCCTCGATGTCGAGACCCGCATCGCCGCGAACCACTGGGACAACGTCGCCACGCGCGACTCGCAGAAGACCTACAATCCGACCGATTTCGCCACGCTGAGCGACGAATTGGCCCACTTCGACATCGCGGCGTGGGCCGACGCCTGGCAGGGCGCCTACGACGCCACGCCGGCGGCGAAGACCCAGCCGGTGGACCTGACGGCCGCGCTGCAGCACACCATCGTCCACGAGCCCAGCTTCCTCAAGGGCTTCGACGCCTTCTGGAACAACGCTGACCTTGACGACCTCAAGCTGTGGGCCCGCGTGCACGTCATCATCGGCACCGCGAGCCTGCTCAGCCACGACTACGATGCCGCCAACTTCGACTTCTACGGCAAAGTGCTGTCCGGCACCACCCAGCAGCGCGACCGCTGGCGTCGCGGTGTCTCCTTGGTCAACGGCGTTTGCGGCGAGGACGTCGGCCGCGAATACGTCAAGCGTCACTTCCCCGAAAGCTCCAAGCAGCGTATGGGGCAGCTGGTCGGCAACCTGATCGACGCCTACCGCGTGTCGATCACCAACAGCGACTGGCTCGGCGAGGAGACCAAGGCCAAGGCGCTGGAGAAGCTGTCGAAGTTCACGCCGATGATCGGCTACACCGAGCGTTGGCGCGACTACACCGCGTTCGACGTGCATGCCGACGCCGGCCTGGTGGCGAACATGCAGGCCGCGGCGCTCTACGAGTGGGGCTTCCAGCTGTCCAAGGCCGGCAAGCCGGTCGACAAGGGCGAGTGGCTGATGAACCCGCAGACCGTGAACGCCTACTACGAGCCGAGCATGAACGTCATCGTGTTCCCTGCGGCCATTCTGCAGCCTCCTTTCTTCAATCCGGATGCCGAGGACGCCGCGAACTACGGCGGCATCGGCGCGGTGATCGGCCACGAGATCGGCCACGGCTTCGACGACCAGGGCGCACAGTACGACGGTGACGGCGTGCTCAACGACTGGTGGACGACCGACGACAAGGCCAACTTCGAGAAGCGCACAAAGGCGCTCATCGAGCAGTACAATGCCTTCGTGCCTACGCAACTGGCCGAGAAGTACGCCGACGAGCCGAACAAGGCGCCGCACGTCAACGGAGCGCTGACCATCGGCGAGAACATCGGCGACCTCGGCGGCGTGAACATCGCGCTGAAGGCCTACGCGTTCGCGCTCGACGAGGCCGCGGGACGCGACAAGGACGGCTCCGCGAAGGCTATCGAGGAGTCACTGTCCGCGGCCCCGGTGATGGACGGATGGACCGGCCTGCAGCGTTTCTTCCTGAGCTACGCCTCGATCTGGCGCTCGAAGAACCGTGACGAGCTCGCCGAGAAATACCTGCAGATCGACCCGCACTCCCCCGCCGAATGCCGCACGAACGGCATCGTGCGCAACGTGGACCTGTTCTACCGTGCGTTTGATGTGACTCCTGACAGCGCCATGTGGCTCGACCCCGATAAGCGCGTACGCATCTGGTAATCCGTTGCCGGCAGGCAGGCTGAACCGCGCCTACCTGCCGGCAGATCATCAGAATTCGGCTTCTCCCGCCGGCCGCATGTCCTCGGTCGTCGACTCATCGAGCGGCGATTCGGCGAATCCCGAACCGAACTCCTGCGCCTGTGAGGTCTCCTGCGTCTGTGAGGTCTGCGGATTATCGGTCGGGGTTTCTTCGCCCAGATTATCGAACGTCACCGGCGTTGGATGCACCGGGTGCGCATCCGCCTGCTGTCCCGCGCCCGCCGTTGCCGTGCCGCCTGCCGCCGTTGCCGTGCCGCCGCCCGGCGATGGCGGCAGGCCGGGATTCGCCGGCGTGCCGTTCCCCTGCGCCGGGGCGTCACGATCCGATTTCTGGAACTTCTTCAGTTCCGACACCCCGTAATTGATGTCGTGGCCGATATTGGTGGCCTCCACAACGATGCGGGATCGCCTCTCATCGTTCTGGGTCGTCCATTCCTCCGTGCTGAGCACACCGGTCACGATCGCCGCCTCCCCCACGTGCAATGACATGCGAGCGTTGGACGCGAGCGTCCTGAACGCCTTCACGGTAATCCATGTGGTCGGCATGTTGCGCCATTCGCCGGTTCCGCCGTCCCGGTACCGCCGCGTGCTGCCCATCCGGAACGAGCATCCCTCGACTCCCCCGCTGCGCCCGAACGGCACCGGCATCGATCCGACGAACCCGGTGATGGTCACCGTCCCCTGTTGTATGGCCATGTCGGACTCCTTTCCTTCCCTGTACTGACGTTGGACCGCCGATCCCCCTTCGGCGGTGTACTCACTATCGCAGATTTCCCGCCGGCATCACATGGTTTTCGGACAATGTGGTCGAAGGCTACCCCTTTGGCGTGTTGTGGACAGCATGTGGATAGAAAACCGGTTATCCACAATCACGCCGTCAATGCCCGGCTCATTCATGACCGGCTATGCTGGGTTCGGTATCGCAGACGAACAGCAAGGGGAATATCATGGGCAAACCGCCATGGATGCGACAGACCCGTGTCACCGCCGACGGGGAAACCGAATTCCACGACACCGGCTTCCCCACCAGTTTCCTGTCCATATTCATCGGCCTGAGTATGCCGAGGAATCCCCGCAAAGCGTTCTCGATGCACCGGGCCGTATGGTGGACGGTCGCCTGGCTGGCACTGTTCGCGGCGTTCACCGCCATACAGGCATGGTATACATTCCAGACCCGTGACAGCGCGCGGATGGGGGAATGGTATCTGCACATGTTCGGCATCACCCTGGCGGGCGACTGGTGGCCGATCGCGGTTCTGCCCGTGCTGTTTGGCCCCGGGGGCGTCGTGTTATGGATATTGGGCGGCGTCTTCAACAATCGGCCCTGGATCGTCGCCATCGCCAATGTTCTCGTCCTGCAATTCATCATCAGCGCATTGGGCGCTTCCATCGGACACTTCGCCATGTTTCTGACGTTCGGTCCGCATGTGCCGGGACTGACCGATTCGACCACCGGCCGCGCAGCAGAGCAGCTGTATGTCTCCAGCTCACCGCAGACATGGATTCCCGGTCTCATCACCGCCGGCATCGCCCTGACGCTTGCCGTAATCATGGCCGCTGTCACTGGGGCGAGCAGCGCAAGGCAGAACGGCACGGCGATGAATCGTCTGCGCATCATCGCGTACGTCTTATCCTGCCTGGGATTCGTCGCATTGCTCATAGCAATCTGCATAGTGCTTGCATTTCTGCGCAACAAGCAGACCAACATCCTGCTGGCGGTATTGGCGTTCCTGACGCTGATCGCATGGATTCCCGGAGAAATGAAGTCGATACGCCGCTGCGTCGCGGAACAACGTGATGCTTCATGGCAGTGCGTCGCGGGCAGCTTCCTGGCATTGGACCTGATATTCGTGCCGATGCTAGCCGCCACCGCCCTCACCTCATGGTGACAGACATGCGCCAGTCGGGCCCCCATCCTGCGAAAGTCCCATCCGAGCATGCGTAAACGGGACTTTCGCTGGGTGAAGAAGGAATAAAACGCAGAAGTGGGGGGTCTTTCGCATGAAAGACCCCCCACTTCGAGCGATCAGGAGAAGCAGCCGGACTACTTGCCGAGCAGCGTGTCCAGACGCGACGCCAGCGTCTGCGCAGCGTCGGCGACCGGCACGGCGACGGAATCGGAGCTGTCACGGTTGCGGATCTCGATTGTTCCGTTATTCACGGTGTCACGGCCGGCGACTGCAATCAGCGGCACGCCGATCAGCTCGGCGTCCTTGAACTTGACGCCCGGGGAGACCTTCTTGCGGTCGTCGTAGATGACCTCGATGCCGCGCTCCTCCAGTTCTGCGACCAGCTTCTCGGCCGCGTCGAACGCCGCCGCATCCTTGCCGGTGGCGACGACGTGCACCTGGGCGGGCGCGATGACGGCCGGCCATGCCAGACCGCGCTCGTCATGATGCGTCTCAGCGATGCAGGCGAGCACGCGGGAGACACCGATGCCGTAGCAGCCCATCCACACGGGCACAGTCTTGCCGTTCTGGTCGAGCACCTTGAGGTCAAGCGCCTTGGAGTACTTGAGGCCAAGCTGGAACACCTGGCCAATCTCCACGCCGCGCTCGAAGCTCAGCGGGCCGGAACCATCCGGGCTCATGTCGCCATGACGCACCTCGACCGCCTCGACGGTGCCGTCGGCCTTGAAATCACGGCCGTACACGGCGTGGAAACGGTGCTTGCCCGCCTCGTCGCCGCCGATGATCCACTCAGTGCCCTCAGCCACGTGCGCGTCGATGAAGAAGCGCACCGGTTCGGCGACGCCCGCGGCCTCGCCCTGCTTGCCGAAGACCATCGGCCCCATGTAGCCGGCCACCATCTCGGGATGGGCCTTGAGATCGTCCTCGGTGGATTCCTCCAGCTCGGCGGGCGCGAACTGCGCCTCAAGACGCTTCATATCGACCTGACGGTCACCGGGCAGCGCCACGGCGATGACCTCGCGCCACGGCCCCTCATGATCATCGTCCTCGGGGTGCAGCACAGTCACGGCCACGGTCTTCAACGTGTCGGCGGCAGTCCATTCGCGGCCGTCCTCACGCGGGTACAGACGGTTGGCGGTGGCGACCAGATCCTCGATGGTCTTGGAATCCGGGGTTTCACGGCTTTCCATCGCGGGCACGGCGGAGCTGTCCACGGCCGGCAGCTCTGGGGTGGTCAGCGCCTCGACGTTCCACGCCTTGCCGGAGGGCGCCAGCGCGAACGTGTCCTCACCAATCGCCATGGGAGCCAGGAACTCCTCGGACGCGGAACCACCCATCGGGCCGGACATCGCGAACACGGGCACGTACTTCAGGTCGAGACGCTGGAAGATGCGCTCGTAGGCGCCGCGCTCGTCGTAGTACGCCTTCTTCATGCCCTCCTCGTCGATGGTGAACGAGTAAGCGTCCTTCATGATGAACTCGCGGCCGCGGATCAGGCCCGCGCGCGGGCGGAACTCGTCGCGGTACTTGGTCTGGATCTGGTAGAGCGTGACCGGCAGGTCCTTGTACGAGGAGTACATATCCTTGACCAGCAGCGTGAACATTTCCTCATGCGTGGGGGCGAGCAGGTAGTCGGCCTCGTGACGGTCCTTCAGACGGAACAGGTTCTCGCCGTATTCCTCCCAGCGGTGGGTGGCCTCATACGGCTCGCGCGGCAGCAGCGCCGGGAAGTGGACCTCCTGGGCGCCGATGCCGTCGATCTCCTCGCGGACGATGGCCTCGATCTTGTTGAGGACCTTCAGACCCAGCGGCAGCCAGGTCCAGATACCGGGAGCCGCCTTGCGCACATAGCCGGCGCGCAGCAGCAGTTTCGCCGAATCGGTGTCGGCGTCGGCGGGATCCTCGCGCAGCGTGCGCAGGAACATGGTGGACATTCGAAGTGCTTTGGAACTCATGGGTTCCAAGGTATTCGCGTTCGGGGACATTGCGGGCCCGGTTCAGTTCGGCAAACCCGCAGTATTGAAAAAGGCCACCCACCCGGAGCTCACCGAGCGAGCGGCCTTCGTATTGGCCTCGCGGCCGTGCCGCTCTTATCGCGTCATCCGGCGCAGCCGTTCGAGGGTAATGCCGGCCGCCAGCATGGCCATCGCCAGGACGGTCACCAGCGACATGTCGATACCGGTATGGGTCAGAGAATCGGCCGCGGACATCTTGCCTCCCCGGCAACTACGCCCGTGTTCGCGCCCGGCTTGGCGGAAGACGAGCCATCACCCGACGTGCCACCCGGCACGGTACCGGGCTTGTTCTGCTCATTGCCGCCCGGCGCGGTGCTGTTCGGTCTGGGCTGCGTGACGATAGCACTGCGGGCGGTTCATCAGAAAGGCCGTCAACCGTTGCGCGCATGGTCCCTGTACGCCTCTTTCTCTTTGCCCGTGTCGCTGATGCTGCTGTGCGACCTGCCGACGCTGCCGAGATACATGTCCGAAGCCGTCAGCGCGGCTGTCTTCACTATGCTCGCGGGAGCCGCCTGTCTTATCGGCCCGGGCAATATGTCGCCGAGCGCATCATCGTCGCCTTCATCAGCGCTTTGAGCCTTACCGTCATCGCGATCGCCGATTTCAGCAATCGCATGGTTGAGAAAAACCTCGTGGCGATTGCCGCATATGTGCTGCTGCCGGCATTGGCCGCCACCGCATGGCTGCGTACATGCCATCCGATGGCCGACAGCGCGACCCGCAACCTGCGCTGGATATTCGGTGCCGCCGCGCGCTACGAGGCAAGCCTCAAATCGGTGCAATCGCTCGGAAAACGCATCTCACAGCTGCGCTAGCGCACCGCTACCCGGCGAAAGTCCCATCAGCACCATCTCAAATGGGACTTTCGCGGGATTGATGCCTTCCTCCGCCCAATAACAGTCCCATATCCGAAAGCAGCCACCGCTAGAACAGCTCGGCTTGTTCGAATTCGCCAGCAGGCTCGTCCTCGTGAGGCGTTTGCGGCCAGAACGCAGCCACGCCCTCGTCGCCCAGCCGCGCACTGGCGGCCTGTGACCTGCCGCGCAAATCGCCGTCGAGCATCACTGCATCCGCCGAAACCGCGAACATGCGCTCGTTGACGCCGGCAAGATACAATCCGCCCATGCGTTCCACACGCGAGAGCGCCACATATCCCATGCCGGGCGCGAACGTGCGGCTCAGATCCATCACCGCCCGGTCGAGGGTCATCCCCTGCGACTTGTGGATGGTGATCGCCCATGCGCATCGCAACGGCACCTGCGCCACGGACGCCATCACCGTGTCGCCGTCCATCATCTCCCACGTGGCCTGCTTCATCGTGACGATGTTGCCGTTCTCGAATTCCACGATGGGCCAGCCGCCCTTGTTCTCGTTGGCGAAGCCACGCACGGTACCGAGCGAACCGTTAACATACTGGTGGTCGGCGTCGTTGCGCAGTGCCATGACGGCGGCACCGGTCTTGAGCACGAGGCACTCCGGCGCCAGCATGTTGCGCTTGAGCCGTTCGACCAGGTGGGCCGGCCCCATCTGCTCGGCATGGAACTCGTGCGGCTCCTCGCCTATCCGCGCGAGCCTGGAATCGTTGAGATTATCGGCCTGCCGGTTGACGGGGAACAGGTGGACCGCCACCTCGCCCGGCTTCGGTGTCACACCGAGCCGCGTGACGAGCGCGTCACGGTCATCCTGATCCACGCATCCGGCGCGGATGTCGGTGAGCACGTGCAGCAGCCGGCCGTCGTCCTGACGATGCTGCTCGGTCAGATAGCAGATGACCGGCGCGAGTTCGCCCCACACCAGCGATTCGGTGACGAATCCTTCCGGATTGAGTCTGGCCTTCGCGTACCGTTCACGGGACGCCACGAAATCCGGGCCGGGCGGCAGCACGTCGCGGTCGCGCCCGGACACGGAGACCGGCGGCAGCTGGAAGAAGTCGCCGGACAGTACCACTTGCAATCCGCCGAACGGCCGAGGATCATGCCGCACTTCACGGCACACCTGATCGACCATGTCGAACAGCCAAGCGTGCATCATCGACACCTCGTCGATGATGAGCACGTCGGCCGCCTGTATCTTGCGCCGACGACGGGTCTTGATGGTCTTCAGCAGATTTGGCGTCAGCACGTTGGCGAGTCCGACGCCGCTCCACGAGTGGATGGTCTGGCCGTCGATATGCGTGGCGGCGATGCCCGTTGACGCGGTGACGGCCACGTTCGCGCCGTCTGCGCGCGCCTGCCGGATGAACTCGTTCAGCACGTACGTCTTTCCTGCGCCGGGCGCACCCGTCAGGAACACGTTCGCGCCGGCGTTCAGAATCGCGAGCGCCTCAGACTGCCGCATATGCCCTCCTTAAGCTCATGCATCACGCACGATCCGCGCGCCCTGGCGTATGACATCGCTCGCCTGCGGGCTCAGACCAGCCGGCGGACCACCTGCAGCACGCCGTGCTCGGTGTTGGCCGGCGCGATGTACCGCGCCGCGCGTTTCAGATCCGGATGCGCGTTGGCCATGGCGAACGACCATTCGCCGGCGTCGAGCATCTGCAAATCGTTGAGATAGTCGCCGAACACCGCCGTCTGCGCGGGCGTGACGCCGAGATGCCGCTGCAGCGCGACGACACCCTGCCGCTTGTCGGTTCCGGGATTCATGATATCGACCCAGTGCGCTCCGGATACCACCACCTGATGGGTGCGTTCCACATCGCCCAGCAGGTCCGCGGCCATGCCTTGCGCGTCGCCGAAATCGAAGATCGCCAGTTTCAGCACGGTTTCGTCCTCGGTCTCCAGCACCTCGTGCAGGTCGTCCACGATGCGCAGCGCCTTGTAGTATTTGGAGCATTCCTCGACGAACGGCCTGTCCTGCCGCTGGATGTACGCCGTGTTCAGACCGCATATCACGAGTCCGATGTCATGCGAGCCCGACGCCACCGCGGCGTCCACCAGATCGATCAGCGTACGCGTGATGTCCCAGCTCACCCCGTGCACGTCGATGACGTTGTCGTCGGCGACCACGACGTTGCCGTTCTCCGCGATATACGACATGGCGCCGTCGACGCGGTCCGCGAACATGGAGCGCAGCGTGGCGAGCTGGCGGCCGGAAGCCGGCACGAACTCGACACCCTTGGCGTGCAGCTCGTCGAGCAGCGGCCAGAAGTCATCGGGGATGTTGCTGTCGCCGTCCAGCAGCGTGCCATCCATGTCCGCCACGATCAGGCGGATGTCGTGCGGCTTGTCGCAGATGGCGGTCCAATCGTTCGCGGTCATGGTGTCGTTCCTCTCAGTCGTGTGCGTGACGTTTTCTGTTTTTCGAGACCGGCCGGCTACTTATTCAGCAGGCTGGTGGCGACGATCTGGTCGGCGATGGCCTTCGACTCGGCCTCGTTCGGGCCGGGAGCCGGCGACATGAACGCCTGACGGTAGTAGCGAAGCTCGTCCAGCGACTCGATGATGTCGGCGAGGGCGCGGTGCCCGCCGTTCTTGGCGGGGCGGTTCTCATACACCGCGGGGTACCAGCGGCGCGCGAGCTCCTTCAGCGTGCTCACGTCCACGCTGCGGTAGTGCAGATGGCTCATGAGACCCGGCATGTAATGGTCGAGGAATTTCTTGTCGGAGCCGATGGTGTTGCCCGCGAGCAGCGGCCTGACTCCGTCCGGCGTGAACCGCAGCACGTATTCGGTGACCTTGCGTTCCGCCTCTTCGAGGCTCAGGCCGTGCTCCCATTCGTTGATGAGCCCGGAACGGGTGTGCATGGCGCGCACGAAGTCGTTCATGTGCGCGACGGCGGCGTCGGACGGCTTGATGACGTAGTCCACGCCTTCGTCCAACACGTTGAGGTCGAAATCGGTAGGCACCACTGACACCTCGACGAGCTCGTCGCCACCGAAGATGTCAAGTCCCGTCATCTCGCAATCAATCCAGATCAGGCGCGAATCCTTCGCGCTGTACGTTTCCGCATCATGGCTGTCGACCATCGCAAGCCGCCTTTCCTGCTGTGCTTTCCTAGGGAACGTTACAGGCTATAGCAGACCGGGGACGCGCCGTCAGGCCAGCGGGAAAGAGAGCAGCATCGTAGTGCCGGACGGGGACGAGGACTCCACCGCGACCGAGCCCCCCATACCGGTTCGCCACGTCACGGGCGAGCGCGAGGCCGAGCCCGTACCCTTGGTGCGCGGTGCCGTCATCGTCCCGGGCGAAGCGGCGGAACAGTCGTTCGGGATCGCCGCCGATGCCCGGTCCATGGTCGGACACGCGGATCTGCGCCCATTTGCGATGACGCGCACACCCGAGCAACACGGCCACCGTCGCTCCCTCAGGCGAGCCGATGCGGTATCCGCGGCCGCGTACCGTTTCGATGATCGTCCGCGTGGTCTTGCCGCGCAGATATGACACGTATGCATCGACGGTTCCCATATCGCTGCCGTCAGAGAACACCTGCGACAGCAGCTCCTCGCGAGAAAAGACATGATCCGGTGCGGCGGCGAGCACCGACAGCAACCTCGTCTCGGCATCGGTGAGCGACACCGCACTGCCGTCTGGATCCTCGATGATGCCGGAGTGCGGCTTGAGCAGCCAGTCGCCCACCATCACGCTGGCCGTCTGGGCGTTGAACCCCCGCAGCAGCGCGCACAGCCGGGCCTGCAGTTCAATGAAGTGGAACGGCTTGGTCAGGTAGTCGTTCACGCCGCAGTCCAGCCCTTCCACGATGTCGTCCACCTGCGCGAGCGCGGTCAGCATCAGCGCAGGTGTAGTGACGCCGGAGCCGCGCAGGGTGCGAATCAAATCCAGCCCGTCGCCGTCGGGCAGCCGGCGGTCGACGATCAGCGCGTCATGCTCTTGCCCTATCCAATTATGACCCCGCTAAAGCGCCGCTAAGAAGACACGCGGGCACGACGGAAGCTTGGTGTCGCGGCACGACATGACCCGCCGCTTCGGGTGAAACGGGACGGATATAATCTTGGACATTCGGGACGCGGCCGCCCACGCGCCATTACGGCAGCGCAAAAATGGCAGCGCAGGAACGGCAGCGGTACATGCATACGGCCAGGAGGAGTACATGGCAGAGGAAACGCAATCTATCACGACGCGGCACGATGCCGAGACCGACCCGGCACTGTGGTGGCGGCAGGCCGTGGTCTACCAGGTCTACCCGCGCAGCTTCCAGGACACCACCGGCTCCGGTCTGGGCGACATCAATGGCATCACCGGGCGGATCCCCTATCTGCGGCAGCTGGGCGTCGACGCGATCTGGCTGTCGCCCTTCTACCCGAGCGAACTCGCGGACGGCGGCTACGACGTGGCCGACTACCGTGACGTGGATCCGAAGCTCGGCTCGATGGACGACTTCGACCGGCTGGCCGCCGCCGCGCATGCGGCAGACATCAAAGTGGTGGTGGACATCGTGCCCAACCACAGCTCCCACCTGCACCCCTGGTTCCGTCAGGCGCTGGCGGGCGGCCCCGGCTCCCCTGCGCGCGACCGGTACATCTTCCGCGACGGCAAGGGCCCGAACGGTGACGAGCCGCCGACCCGCTGGCAGAACCATTTCGGAGGTCCGGCATGGACGCGCGTGGACGACGGCCAATGGTACCTGCACATGTTCACCAAGGAGCAGCCCGACTGGAACTGGAGGAACCCGGACGTGTGCGCCGATTTCCTTGAGACGCTGCGTTTCTGGTGCGATCACGGCGTGGACGGGTTCCGCATCGATGTGGCGCACGGGCTCGCCAAGGACCTCGACCGCGACGACCTCGACGACTACGTGGTGATGAGCACGAACGACATGCCCGCGGACGGATCCCACCCAGTGCTCGACCGCGACAAGGTGCACGACATCTACCGTGAGTGGCGCCGCGAGGTGTTCAACCGCTACGATCCCCCGCGCTTCGCGGTCGCCGAGGCATGGGTCCGGCCGGAACGCCAGTACCTGTACGCGTCACCGGATGAACTGGGGCAGGTGTTCAACTTCGAGTTCGCCAAGGCGGATTGGACCTTCGACGCGATGAGCAAAGCCATCGACGAGGGGCTGGCGTGCGCCGAGAGGTCGGGCTCGACGTCCACCTGGGTGATGAGCAACCATGATGTGCCGCGCCACGCCACGCGTTACGCGCTGCCGCAAGTGCCGACCGGCGAATACCATCAGATCGCCAACGACTGGCTGCTGCGTGACGGCACCACCTATATTGAGGATCGCCAGGCCGGCGCATTGCGGGCACGCGCCGCACTGATGCTCGAAATGGCGCTGCCCGGCTCGGCCTACGTGTATCAGGGCGAGGAGCTGGGCCTGTTCGAGGTGGCGGATATTCCATGGGACCGCATCGAGGATCCCTCCGGCCTGCGCACCTCGCGGGCGCAGTCCACCAAGGGCCGTGACGGCTGCCGCGTGCCGCTGCCCTGGGTCGCGTCCGACGTGCCCGAGACGTACACGTCCGACAAGAGGCACGTCCATGCCGGCTCGTTCGGGTTCTCCCCTGCCGTCAGTGACGCCGAACCACACCTCCCGCAGCCCGCGTGGTTCAAGGATTTCGCCATGGACATCCAGGACGCCGACGACGGCTCCATGCTGAACTTCTATCGTCGCGTGCTGCGGCTGCGTCACGAGATGCAGACTCCGGACACCAGTTGCACGTTGCTTCCCGAGAACCGTCCGAGCGGCATGCGCGACGGCGCCGACGGCCAGCCCGGCGGCGTGATCGCCTACCGTCGTGCCAACGGTTGGGCGAATCTGACGAATTTCGGCGCCACACCGGTTTCGCTGCCCAACGGCGAGGTGCTGCTCTCGTCCGCGCCGCTCACCGATGACGGCCGGCTGCCGCAGGATACGTCCGTCTGGATGCGGCTGCGGTAGGCCTGCCCGCGCCCGCCACGACGCGGGCGGCGGAGCCGATTCGACGCGGCCGGGCCTATATGCAAGATGGCGGGCTCCCCTC